>Ga0208398_100500_pt1 | contig 24830 bp, 25 predicted proteins | sample LakWasMe79_HOW10_2_FD_183905 | JGI IMG/M metagenome (GOLD analysis project Ga0208398, IMG submission 183905) | Freshwater sediment methanotrophic microbial communities from Lake Washington under simulated oxygen tension - Sediment Metagenome... | ecosystem: Environmental > Aquatic > Freshwater >...
GGACTGGATGAGGCGATTGGGCATGGCAACGTCGATGTCGATGCCGAATCGTAGGAAGTTGCCAGGCAATCGAAAAGGCAATATCTTTTGAACACGAACTCTTTTGGTTGTCACATGAACCGGCGCAGGCAACGCACAATCGGTTCGGTTTTATTAGGTTAAACCCTGTGATGTTCTGGATGCGCCAAGGTACTACCAGCAACCAAATGCTTAGCTATTTCAGCGTCATCGCTGTTAAGTTGTCTCTTGGCTCGTAACCATGAAACTCCACCAGTTCGAGGCCCTGGTCGCCGTCGTGGACCACGGTGGCATCCGTGCGGCGGCCCGGGCTCTCAACGTGTCCCAGGCGGCGGTGACGAAGTCCATGCGCCTGCTGGAAGACGAGGCGGGAACACCGCTGTTGATACGCCGCACCCGGGGTGTGGCGCTCACCGAGGCCGGGCAGCGTCTGCTGAGCCGCGCGCGCGTGATCACGCGCCAGGTGCTTCTGGCGCGAGAGGACCTGCGTCAGGCCGTCGGTGAAGACGCCGGCACGCTTCGCGTGGGGTTGACACCGTTCCTCAACTTCACGGCGCTGGGCGAGACCTTCAGCTGGTTCCGACAGCGCTACCGCAACGTCGAGCTGCAACTCATCGAAGGTTTGATGATGCGGGTGCTGCCCAAGCTGCGCGACGGCACGCTGGACATCGCGGCCGTCGCAGCCGACGTGGGCGAGATCGAGGGCGACGAGTTCATCGCCCGGCGGCTGCTGCGCGCGCCCCAGCGAATCGTCGTGCGCGAAGGACACCCGGTGCTGCGCGACCCGGACGCGCGGGCGCTGACTGCGCTCGAATGGGTGCTGACGCAGCCGATCACCGGGTCGAGCCAGCCGCGCATCGAGGCCATGTTCGCCCTCGCCGGCGTGGCGCCGCCCTCCCGGGTGGTGATCTGCGAGACGCTGGCGGCGATGTCCATCCTGCGCCACTCTGACGCAGTGAGCATTTTCCCCGAGCCGCTGCTGGGGCACCCCGAGACGCGCGGCATCGTGGCCGTGCCCGATGCGCCCTTCCGTCCCAGCGACATCGAGCTCCTGCTGCTGACGCAGCCCGACGTGCCGCTGACGCCCGCGGCCGAACATTTTGCGCACTGCCTGGCCACGGTTTGCGGCGCCAGGGCCGGCGCAACGCCCTGACCGCGGGCATGTGTATCCGCCAAGCGCGTCATCAGGCTCGCATCGCCGCCGGCCGCGACCGTGTTGACGCTGGCCGAACGCTCGACCACCAGACCCGTGCGGTCGAAGGCGGAGGCGACGGGTTGACCACCATCGCGTCTGGCCGACGGTCTCGGCGATCAGCGGCACCCGTTGCCGATGTGCGGTGAGGCGGCCAGCGTCAAGTGCGACAGTGCCGGCGTCAGGTCGCAGCCTGAGGTCGATGTCGTCTGCGCGATTGGCGGGCAGGGTCGGTTCATGGCGATGTGCTGTGCCAGGCAGCCGACAGTGCGGGGTCAGCGGCGGATCGATCAGGCGGTTTGCGCCGCGTGCCGCACCGGCGCGACGGCCGAGGCGACGACGGGCCTGGGTTCGCCGCACAGCACGCCGAACAGGTTCTTGGGGTCGATGGCCTCGGGCACCAACTCAACGATCTCGCCGATGCCCAGCTGGGCCGCCGCGTCGCGCATGAACGTCAGAGCCGAATAGTCCTCGAGCGCAAACCCCACCGAGTCGAACACCGTCACCTGCGCGGTGTCGGTACGGCCGGGGGCCTGACCCGACAGCACACGCCAGAACTCGGTCACCACGAAGTCTGCAGGCATCTGCTGGATGTCGCCCTCGATGCGGGTCTGCGGCTCGAACTCGACGAACACGCTGGCCGATTCCAGCACGCCGCGGTGCAACTCGGTCTTGCCCGGGCAGTCGCCGCCGACCGCGTTGACATGCATGCCGGGCTCGATCATCCCGGGCATCAGGATGGTCGCGTTGGTCTTGTCGGCGGTGACGGTGGTGACGATGTCGGCGCCCTTCACGGCGTCGGACGTACTGGTGCAGACCCGCACCTGCAGGTCCTGGCCCACCAGGTTGGCGGCGAGCTTGGCGCTGGCCACAGGGTCGGTATCGAACAGGCGCACTTCGCGGATGCCGACCAGGTCGCGGAAGGCCAGCGCCTGGAACTCGCTCTGCGCGCCGTTGCCGATCAGCGCCATGCGGGTGCTGTCCGGGCGGGCCAGCACGCGGGCGGCCAGGGCCGACATGGCGGCGGTGCGGATCGCCGTGGTCAGTGTCAGTTCGGACAGCAAGCGCGGCGCGCCGGTTTCTACGTCGGCGAGCACGCCGAAGGCCATCACCGTGGGCAGGCCGTGGCGGTGGTTGCTGGGGTGGCCGTTGACGTACTTGAAAGCGAACTGGGCGGCGTCGGCGATCGGCATCAACTCGATGACGCCGACCTCGGAGTGGCTGGCGACGCGTGCGGTCTTGTCGAACTCGGTCCAGCGCAGGTAATCGGCCTCGATGCGCGCGGCGACGCCGGCGATACAGGCTGGGAGGCCCTTGCGCTGCACGAGCGTGATGAGGTCGCGGGCGCTCAGGTAGACAGTCTTGGGATAACGGTTCTGGTGGGACACGGCAGGCTTTCTGTGTTCAGGGATGTCGCCAGTCTCTCGGGAGGTCGCGTCAAGGTATAGCCTGCAAGCTGTAGCGTTGTGCTGCATGGACTGGCGATTCGCCAGCAAGCGCTGCCGCACCGCTCAAATGCGCCGGCGGTTACGCGCCGAGCCAGTCCCAATCGTCCCGGGTGAGCGGATCGCGCGTCCCAAGCGCCCCTTCGGCACGACCTTTCCACACAGGTCCAGATCCCCCCATCCGGTGCGGGTGTGTTCTGGGCCGGCGATCCGCATGAGGGGCAGTCACCCCGGCCGTCGCCGCGACCGCTGTGCGCCAGGCGCTCAGGCGTCGTCGTCGTCATATCGAGCAGTTGCCGCGCTCTCGCTTTCAGCTTGCGGATGGGCTCCTCGGCGAGCGCCTTGACCTCCCAGCTTGGACGGCCACGGTCGTGCCAGAGGCCCACCAGCCTGCCGATAACCAGCCCCAGCACGGTGTGCTGCGGGCAACAGGCCCACCGACTCGTGGTGGCGAATCATCGTGGTGGTCACGCCTGAGGCGGTCGCGGCTTCGCCGATGTTGAGCATGGCAGTGGGCTGGACGTCCACCTCCCCGTGGCCATCGGGGGCGTTGATGGCATCTAAACCTTCCCATTATTGGAAGGTCAAGCTCGAATTGACCTCGAAGCGGGTACCTTGACGGGCGTCAGACAGAGCAGCCCGAGCCGCTTGACCTTCCAACGATGGCAAGGTCGAGCATTCAGACATCAACAGCGAAAGGAGCTTGTGATGCTGACCTACCGAATCGAAGACATGACGTGCGGCCACTGCGCCAGCACCATCACCAAGGCCGTTCGCTCGGTCGACGCCGGAGCGAAGGTCGAGATCGACCTTGCGCAGCACCTGGTGCGCATCGAGCCCACTGAAGCAAGCGCAGAAGCGCTGCACGATGCCATCGCAGAGGCTGGCTATACGCCGGTGGCGGTGAGCGCGAACGACGCGCAGGCTGGTCCGCGCTCGAGCGGGTGCTGTTGCGGCAGTGGGCGTGGGGTCTGCGGATCTTGAGGTGGATCAAGGCCCTACCGCCTTCGCACTGCAACCCTGAGTTCACTCTTGTGCAAAGGAGATGACCATGCGCTCTGTCCTGCTGATTTCTGCCGCTGTCGCCCTCGCCACCACGGCCTACGCCCAGCAAGGGCCAAACCACGCCGCGCACCATCCGGACGGCGCATCCGCACCAGCGGCATTGAAAAAGGCCTCGCCGCCGGCGAAGCGACCGGACGCCAAGGCCAGGCGCGCCGCCCCTGCCGCCTCGGCGGCAGGCATGGGCGCCGGCATGAGCCCCGACAAGATGAAGATGCACGAGGAAATGCACAAGCCGGGAGGCATGCATGACCAGATGCACGGCAAGGACGGCACGATGATGGGCGGTCAGATGGGTGCCACGCCACCGGCCTCCGCCGCGAGCAAGTGAGGCCACCATGGACGAAGGCCCTACCCCTTCGCTTTGGCGCTCGCCTCTGGGCATCTTCATGCTCATCGCCGGCGCGGTCGGCGTCTATTACCTGCTGACGGAACACTTGACGCATGTTGGGCAGGCGATTCCCTACCTGTTCCTGCTGGCATGCCCGTTGATGCACCTGTTCGGCCACCACCACGGTGGACATGGTGGACACAGCGGGCGTGGAAACCACCCCAGCCCGTAGCCGGGTGACGAGCAGGACTGGCGGAGTTGAGATGGGTTCGGGACGTCAGTTCGGCGGCACCGGCAAAGCGGCCGAACCGGCCACCGCCCGGGGCGCGATGGCCCTGGGCGGTGGCCTTGCCCCGCCGACTTGGTGGGAACGCGCCATGTTCTGGTCTTGTTGGGGCCTGCCTCGCAGCGTTGGGCATTTGGCTGGTCACCGCGATGGTGGTCGGGTGATGGCGAAATCCCACCCGCAAGTCACAGGACGATCTTGACCCTCCCATGATGGCAAGGCCCAGATCGAACTCAGAAATTGGAGCGAGTCATGCCATCACCGCACACGGAACATCGCGAGCACGTCGGTCACGACCACACCCATCATCACCCGGCGGCGGCTGGACCGGACCGAGCCGCGGAAGCCATGGCGCAGGGTGGGCCGACGCCTGTCGCTCACGCCACGCACGTCATGCCCGACGGTACCGTGATGGAAGGTGCGCATTGCGACCCTGCGCATCTCGGCCAAAGCAGCCCAGCTGGGTCCGCCGAGGTCGGCCGCGCGCCTCACGAGCACCATCACCACGCGTTGGCGGCGACGAAGGTTGCGCCCGAGGGCGACCCAGGCCCAGTCGGGTACACGTGCCCGATGCACCCTCAGGTGCGGCAGATGGGCCCGGGCAACTGCCCCATCTGCGGCATGGCGCTGGAACCCGTTGTGGCCACCGCCGAACAAGGCGAGAGCCCGGAACTTCGGGACATGACACGGCGCTTTTGGTTTGGCACAGTGCTGACCCTGCCCGTGTTCGCCCTGGAAATGGGTGGGCACTTGGTAGACCTCCACAGCCTCGTCGCCCAACAGACATCGAACTGGATGCAGTTGCTGCTGGGCACCCCGGTGGTTCTCTGGGCGGGGTGGCCATTCTTCATCCGCGCCGTGGCCTCGGTGAAGCACCGCAGCCTGAACATGTTCAGTCTCGTCGCCCTTGGCACGGGCGCAGCCTGGCTCTACGGCCTCGTCGGCACGCTGGCGCCGGGGCTCTTCCCAACGGCCTTTCGTGGTCACGATGGCGCCGTGGCGGTGTACTTCGAGGCTGCCGCAGTCATCACGGTGCTGGTGCTGCTCGGGCAGGTGCTGGAGTTGCGAGCTCGGGAGAAGACGTCAGGCGCGATCAAGGCGCTGCTCGGACTGGCACCGAAGACGGCCATGAAGGTCAAGGCCGATGGCGGCGACGAGACGGTGCCGGTCGACACCATTCAGGTTGGCGACCTGCTGCGGGTCCGTCCCGGGGAGAAAGTGCCGGTCGACGGCGAACTGACCGAGGGCAAGGCGAACGTCGACGAGTCGATGGTGACCGGTGAGCCGATTCCGGCGGCCAAGTCGGTCGGCTCGAAGGTGACGGCCGGCACCCTCAACCAGACGGGTGGCTTCATCATGCGGGCCGAGAAGGTCGGCGCCGATACGCTGCTCTCTCAAATCGTGCACATGGTGGCGGCCGCGCAGCGCAGCCGCGCCCCCATTCAACGCATGGCTGACCAGGTTGCGGGCTGGTTCGTCCCGATGGTCATCCTGGTGGCCGCCCTGACCTTCGTCGCGTGGCTGGTGTGGGGTCCATCGCCGGCATTCAGCTACGCGCTCATCACCGCGGTGGCGGTGCTCATCATTGCGTGTCCATGCGCGCTCGGCCTGGCGACGCCGATGTCGATCATGGTGGGTGTCGGCAAGGGCGCGCAGCACGGCGTGCTCATCCGCGACGCCGAAGCACTGGAGAAAATGGAGAAGGTCGACACCCTGGTCGTCGACAAGACGGGCACGCTGACCGAGGGTCGACCGCAGGTCGTCCACATTGAACCGGCGGGCGGATTCACCGCGGAGGCGGTGCTTCAGAAACTGGCCAGCGTCGAGCGCGCGAGCGAGCACCCGCTGGCGATGGCCATCGTCCTCGATGCGCAGGAGCGCCAGCTTGTGCTGTCGCCGGTGACCGATTTCGACTCGCCGGTCGGCAAGGGTGTCGTTGGCCATGTCGACGGCCAACAGGTCGTCTCGGGCAGCGCCAAGTTCCTGGACGAGCTCGGCATCGACACCTCCATGCTCAGCGCCGCGGCCGAGGCGCAACGCCAGCGAGCCGCGACCGTGATCTTCGTGGGCATGGGCGGTCAACTGGCTGGGTTCGTCGCCATCGCCGACCCCATCAAGGAAACGACGCCACGGGCAATCAAAGCGCTGCAGGCAGCCGGCATCCGAGTCGTGATGCTGACTGGCGATGGCAGGACAACCGCCCAAGCCGTAGGGCGACAACTGGGCATCGACGAGGTTGTCGCCGAAGTATTCCCGGAGGACAAGGCGGCCGTCGTCAAGCGCCTGCAGTCCGAGGGGCGCACTGTGGCAATGGCAGGCGACGGCGTCAACGATGCTCCTGCCCTGGCCCAGGCCACGGTTGGCGTGGCGATGGGGACTGGCACCGACGTCGCGATGGAGAGCGCCGGCATCACGCTGCTGAAAGGCGACCTGCTGGGCATTGTGCGGGCGCGGACGCTGTCGCAAGCGACGATGCGCAACATCCGCCAGAACCTGGTCTTGAGCTTTGCTTACAACGTCGCCGGCATCCCGCTGGCCGCTGGCGTGCTGTACCCGTTCTTCGGGCTGCTGCTATCGCCGGTTGTCGCGGCGGCGGCGATGGCGCTGTCTTCGGTCAGCGTTATCACCAACGCGCTGCGACTGCGAACAGTGAACATCGAGTGAGGTAGAAACGACATGTGAAGCGTGTCGGGAGTTGGGCGGACATGCTCGATCAACGCTGCTGTGCGAATCGTTCAGGCCGCGCGCGGATTGGTGAAGCTACGCGACCGGTGACGAGCCGTCCTAGGCTAGCCCACCGGCCGTTCACGCAGGAGCAGAAGCAGTCCGATGCCTATGTGCAAGGGCGCCTCCCCCCACCTTCACTGCCTGGCCAGCCAAGCCTCGAGGCCGACCGTGCCGATCCACGCCCGCTCGCCCGGCGTGAGCGACTGGTCATTCACTCGGACGCCGAAATACGGAGCCTGCGGATCGGCGACTACCGTGCGTGGATCGCCGATGGCGCTCAAGTAGCGCCCCACAAGTACCGCGAGGCCAACCCGCTCCGGTCCGGCAACTTCGACCATGCCGCTGACAGGAGCCCCCAGGGCAACGCCGGCCACCGCGGTGGCGACCTCGTCCGACGCGATGGGCTGGAAATGCGCTGTCGGAAGCCGCACAGTCTGTCCCTCGGTGCCCGACTGCGCAATTGCGCCCAGAAACTCCAGAAACTGCGTCGCACGCACGATCGTGTAGGGGATCTTCGCGGCCGCAATCTTCTTCTCCTGCAGCAGCTTGGCGCGGAAGTAGCCGCTGTCCTGCAAGCGCTCCGTGCCCACCACCGACAGCGCCACATGGTGCCGCACACCTGCACGCGCTTCGGCCGCCAACAGGTTATGCCCCGAGGTCTCGAAGAAGTCCATCACGGACCGGTCCTCGAACGAGGGCGCGTTGGCAACATCGACCACGACCTGAGCCCCCTCAAGCGCGGCGGCCAGCCCCTCGCCTGTGAGGGTGTTGACGCCGGTGCTGGGTGAGGCAGCCAGGGCTTGGTGGCCGCGCGCAGCGAGTTGCTTGACGAGTTGGGTTCCGATGAGGCCCGTGCCCCCGATCACGACGATCTTCATTGCATGCCTTCCGCATGGTTGCCGCTTGGCAGTGGTTTGAGGCCTCGATCGTAGGGGTGGGAGAATTCGGCTGATATGACCAATACCCCAGAAATTCTGCCAAAGCGCCTGCGCGTCCGGCGGGTGCTGTTCATCGGCTTCCCTGGCATGGGCCTGCTCGACCTCGCGGGTGCTCAGACGGTGTTCTGGGCCGCGACCAAGGCGATGCAGGCGCGTGGGCTCGCAGGCTACGAACGTCTGACGGCCAGCCTCGCCGGCGGCCTGGTGCGCAGCGCTGAAGGGCTGGAGGTGCAGACCACGCGGCTGGCCGACATCCGCCCCGCGTCGGTCGACACGCTGGTCGTGCCCGGCTCGCCGCACATGGCGTCGGTGCTCGACAGCTCCGGCCCGCTCGTCCAGTGGCTGCGGCGCGCTGCGGGCCGCAGCTCTCGCACCGTGTCGGTGTGCAGCGGCGCCTTCCTGCTGGCCGCAGCGGGGCTGCTCGACAACAAGCGTGCCACCACCCACTGGATGATGTTCGACATGCTCAGCCAGCGCTTTCCGTCGGTGCAGATTGACCGCGATGCAATCTTCGTGCAGCAAGGGTCGGTGTGGACCTCTGCCGGCGTCACGGCCGGCATCGACCTGGCGCTGGCACTGGTCGAGGCCGACTGCGGGCACGATGTGGCAATGGAGGTGGCCCGTGAGCTGGTCGTCTACCTCAAGCGCCCTGGAGGGCAATCACAGTTCAGCGCCTTGTTGCACGCGCAGACGGACGCGACGGCCGCCTTCGATGAGCTCAACCTGTGGATCACCGCCCACCTGCACCGCAGCGACCTCACGGTCGAATGCCTCGCCGAACGCGCACACATGAGTCCGCGCAACTTCGCCCGCCAGTACAAGCAGAAGACCGGTCGCACGCCGGCCAAGGCAGTGGAAGTGTTCCGGCTCGAAGCGGCGCGCCGCCTGCTGGAAGACGCTTCGATACGCAACGTTGACCAGATCGCGGCGCAATGTGGCTTCGGTGACGAAGAGCGGATGCGGGTCACATTCCAGCGCCACCTGGGCATTGCGCCACGCGACTACCGCAAGCGATTTGCAAGCCGTGGATTGGCGGGACCGAGCGACCGGCGCGCAGCAGTGCCATAAAAAACAGCGTCGCTCGCCCGCAGCCGGTGAAAAGGACCAGTGCCCCGGTGGGTCACTGGCGCGAATCCACCTTCGGCCAGGCGCGCATCGCGGTGTCCACGGTGGCCATCAGGCTCGCCCGCGTCGCGCCGTCCTTGGCCTGCATGGACATGCCCTGATAAATCGTTGAATAGAAATTCCCCAGCGCCTTGGCATCGGTACCGGACGGCAGTTCACCGTTGTCGATGCCACTCTGGATGCGGCGGTGGATGTCGGCAATGGCTGCGGCGCGACGCTTGGTCAGTGCCGTCTGCACATGCTCGGCCGCCACCGAGCAGTTGGTCGCCGCCATCACCACCATGCAGCCCTTGGGATGGCAGGGCCGCGTCAGTTCTTCGGCCGACTCCTGCAGCCAGCGCTGGATGGCGCCACGCGCGGTGGGCTCCTCACGCAAGGCACGGGGGCCTGCACTGCCCGGACCCAAGGCGTAGCGCTCGATGGCTTCGAGAAACAGCCGCTCCTTGTCGCCGAAGGCCGTGTACAGACTGGGCGGCGTGATGCCCATGGCCTGGGTCAGGTCAGCGATGGACGCCGCCTCGTAGCCGCGCTCCCAGAACACATGCATGGCCTGCTCAAGCGCTGCGTCGCGGTCGAACGACAGCGGCCGGCCCCGGGACTTGGCAGGGGCCTTCACGGCGTCGTTGGCGGGTGCCGCGGGCGGCGCCACGGCAGCTGCCGGGGCTCGTGCTGTTGATTTCATAGTTGTCGTTACGAAAAAGCTTGACCTTTGCTTTCCGGTTGGCTAGATTCTGCCACATGTCGTAGTGATCACTACGAATCTTTAGTTCCATCCCACCATTGCCGCAAGCCTCGTACCACGAGGTGCGCCGCTGCATTGCCTGCCGCTTTGAAAGACCGCACCATGTCGCCTCTCAAGACCTCATCCCGCCACCGTTTCTGGGTTGCCAGCACCGCATTCACTGCGGTCGGCGCACTCGCCGCCGCGCTGGCCGCCCTGTTCATCCTGCCTGTCGAGCCCGCATCGGCCGTCGCTGTCGCCGCCCCGGCCGCCACGGCGGTCTCGGTCGCCACCGTGGTGCAAAGCGACGTCGCCACCTGGGACGAGTTCTCGGGCCGCCTGGAAGCCGTCGAGCGGGTGGACATCCGCCCCCGGGTGGCGGGCACCGTGCAATCGGTGCACTTCCGCGAGGGCGCCCTGGTGGCGAAGGGTGATCTGCTGATCACGATCGACCCGGCACCCTATGCGGCAGAGGTCGAGCGTGCCCAGGCGCAAGTCATCGCCACGCAGGCCCGCGCCACCTTCGCTCGCAGTGAGTTCGAACGCGCCAAGCGCCTGCTGGACGAACAGGCCATCGCCCAGCGTGAATTCGACGAGCGTGTGAACGCGCAGCGCGAAGCCGATGCCAACCTGCGCGCCGCGCAGGCCGCCTTGCAGACCGCCAACCTCGGCCTGGGCTACACGCAGGTGCGCGCGCCGGTGGCCGGGCGCGTCGGCAAGCTGGAAGTCACCACCGGCAACCTGGTGGCAGCCGGCCCTGGCGCGCCGGTGCTGACTACCCTGGTGTCGGTGAGCCCGATCTACGCCAGCTTCGACGCCGACGAACGGGTGGTGGCCCGCGCCCTGCAGGGCCTGCCCAGCGGCGCCAGTGCACGCGCGCAGTTCGAGCGCATTCCCGTGCAGATGGGCACGGCCGCCACTCCGGACACGCCCTTCCAGGGCCATTTGCAGCTGGTGGACAACCAGGTCGACGCCAAGAGCGGCACCGTGCGCGTGCGTGCCGTCTTCGACAACAAAGACGGCAGCCTGATGCCCGGCCAGTTCGCCAGGCTACGCATGGGCCAGGTGAAGACCGAGCCGGCCCTGCTGGTGACCGAGCGCGCGGTGGGCACCGACCAGAACAAGAAGTTCGTGATGGTGGTCGCCGACGACAACACCGCCAGCTACCGCGAAGTCACCCTGGGCGCCCATGTCAACGGCCTGCGTGTGGTCACCACCGGTTTGAAGCCGCAGGAACGCGTGGTGGTGAACGGCCTGCAGCGCGTGCGGCCCGGTGCGCTGGTCGCACCCCAGCCGGTCGAGATGGCGCTGACGACCGACGCGGCGAAGAAGTCGTGAGCGCAGGAAGACAACCATGAATCTGTCGAAATTCTTCATCGACCGGCCGATCTTCGCCGGCGTGCTGTCCCTGCTGATCTTCCTCGGCGGCCTGATCGCCGTGCGCAGCCTGCCGGTCTCGGAATACCCCGAGGTGGTGCCGCCGTCCATCGTCGTGCGCGCGCAATACCCCGGGGCCAATCCGCAAGTGATTGCCGAGACCGTGGCCACGCCGCTGGAAGAGGCCATCAACGGCGTCGAGAACATGCTCTACATGAGCAGCCAGGCCACCACCGACGGCCTGATGACGCTGACCGTTACCTTCAAGCTCGGCACCGACCCCGACAAGGCCCAGCAGCTGGTGCAGAACCGCGTGGCGCGCGCCGAGGCGCGGCTGCCCGAGGAAGTCAAGCGTCTGGGCGTGGTCACCATCAAAAGCTCGGTCGACCTGACCATGGTGGTGCACCTGCTGTCGCCCAGCGGCCGCTACGACATGACCTACTTGCGCAACTACGCGGTACTGAACGTGAAGGACCGGCTGGCGCGGGTGGACGGCGTGGGCGACGTGCAGCTGTTCGGCTCGGGCGACTACGCGATGCGCGTGTGGCTGGACCCGCAGAAGGTGGCGCAGCGAGGGCTGTCGGCCAGTGACGTGGTGGCCGCCATCCGCAGCCAGAACGTGCAGGCCGCGGCCGGCATCGTGGGTGCTTCGCCCGGCCTGGCCGGTGTCGACATGCAGCTGTCGATCAATGCGCAGGGCCGGCTGCAGAACGAGGACGAGTTCGGCGACATCATCGTCAAGACCAGCACCGACGGTGCGGTGACACGCCTGCGTGACATCGCCCGCCTGGAACTGGGCGCCGCCGACTATTCGCTGCGCTCGCTGCTGGACAACAAGGACGCGGTGGCCGTGCCCATCTTCGCGGCGCCGGGCTCCAACGCCATCGCCATCAGCGACGGCGTGCGCACCACGATGGCCGACATCAAGAAGGCCATGCCCGACGGCGTGGACTACGAGATCGTCTACGACCCCACGCAGTTCGTGCGGGCGTCGATCACCTCGGTGGTGCACACCCTGCTGGAGGCCGTGGCCCTGGTGGTGCTGGTGGTGATCCTGTTCCTGCAGACCTGGCGCGCCTCCATCATCCCGTTGCTGGCCGTGCCGGTGGCCGTGGTCGGCACCTTCGCGGTGCTCAGCGCCTTCGGCTTCTCGATCAACGCGCTCAGCCTGTTCGGCCTGGTGCTGGCGGTGGGCATCGTGGTGGACGACGCCATCGTGGTGGTCGAAAACGTCGAGCGCAACATCGAAGCCGGCCTGAGTCCGCGTGACGCCACCTACCGCGCCATGCGCGAGGTCTCGGGCCCGATCATCGCGATCGCGCTGGTGCTGGTGGCGGTGTTTGTGCCGCTGGCCTTCATCAGCGGCCTGACGGGCCAGTTCTACAAGCAGTTTGCGCTGACCATCGCCATCTCCACCGTGATCTCGGCGGTCAATTCCCTGACCCTTTCGCCAGCGCTCGCGGCCCTGCTGCTGCGCGGCCACGACGCGCCCAAGGACGCGCTGACGCGTGGCATGGACCGTGTGCTGGGTCGCTTCTTCCGCGCCTTCAACCGCTTGTTTGCGCGCGGTGCCGGCGCCTACAGCGGCGGCGTGGCACGCGCCATCTCGCGCAAGGCCATGATGCTGGGGGTCTACCTGATGCTGGCCGCGGCCACCGTGGGCCTGTTCAAGCTGGTGCCCAGCGGCTTTGTGCCAGCGCAGGACAAGCAGTACCTGATCGGCTTTGCCCAGCTGCCCGACGGCGCGACGCTGGACCGCACCGAAGATGTCATCCGCCGCATGAGCGAGATCGCGATGAAGCAGCCCGGTGTCGAGCACGCCGTGGCCTTCCCCGGCCTGTCGATCAATGGCTTCACCAACAGCTCGAACTCGGGCATCGTATTCACCACACTGGCTCCATTCGACCAGCGCAAGGGCGCTGGCCAGAGCGCGGCGGCCATCGCCGGCCAGCTGAACCAGAAGTTCGGCACGATCCAGGACGCCTTCGTCGTGATGTTCCCGCCGCCGCCGGTGCAAGGCCTGGGCACCACGGGTGGCTTCAAGCTGCAGCTGGAAGACCGTGCCTCGCTGGGCATCCAGGCGCTGGACGCGGCGCAGAAAGCCTTCCTGGCCAAGGCCTACCAGGCGCCCGAACTGGCCGGCCTGTTCTCCAGCTTCCAGGTCAATGTGCCGCAGTTGTACGCCGACATCGACCGCACCAAGGCGCGCCAGCTGGGTGTTCCGGTGACCGACATCTTCGACACCCTGCAGATCTACCTGGGAAGCCTGTACGCCAACGACTTCAACAAGTTCGGCCGAACCTATTCCGTGCGCGTTCAAGCCGACGCGGCCTACCGCGCCCGGGCCGAGGACATCGGCAGTCTGAAGGTACGGGCCAGCAGTGGCGAGATGGTGGCGCTGTCATCGCTGATGGCGGTGACGCCGACCTCTGGGCCCGAACGGGCCATGCGCTACAACGGCTTTCTGGCGGCCGACATCAACGGCGGAGCCGCACCGGGCTATTCCAGCGGCCAGGCCCAGGATGCCGTCAAGCGCATCGCGGCCGAGACGCTGCCGCCCGGCATCGGCTACGAGTGGACCGATCTGACCTACCAGGAGATCATCGCCGGCAACTCGGCGCTGTGGATATTCCCGATCTCCATCCTGCTGGTCTTCCTGGTGCTGGCGGCGCAGTATGAAAGCTTGACCCTGCCCCTGGCCATCCTGCTGATCGTGCCCATGGGCCTGCTGGCGGCGATGACCGGCGTTTGGCTGGCGCACAGCGACAACAACGTCTTCACCCAGATCGGCCTGATGGTGCTGGTGGGTCTGAGTGCGAAGAACGCGATCCTGATCGTCGAGTTCGCGCGGGAACTGGAGTTCGAGGGCCGCTCACCGGTCCAGGCCGCCGTCGAAGCCAGCCGGCTTCGCCTGCGGCCCATCCTGATGACCTCACTGGCCTTCGTGATGGGGGTGCTGCCACTGGTGCTGGCCACCGGCGCCGGTGCCGAGATGCGCCATGCGATGGGCGTGGCGGTGTTCGCCGGCATGCTCGGCGTGACGGTCTTCGGCCTGTTCCTGACCCCCGTGTTCTACGTACTGCTGCGCCGCCTGGCGGGCAACCGGCCGCTGCTCCAGCACGGCGACCTGCCGGTGGTGCATGCAGCCCCTGCCCTTGGCCATGGCGACTGAACGGCCGCCACTGCGCAATTTCAAGGATGACCCCATGAAGATCCACACCAGCATCTCCAGGCTGATGCCCGTTTATTCATTCCTGTTTGCGGCACTGCTGCTGGCCGGCTGCGCCAGCATGCCGGATCACAGGCCCGGCGCCGCGCCGCCGGTCCCCAGCGCTTTCAAGGAAGCCGATGCGCGCGTTGCGGCACCGGCGGCACAGCCTGCCAGCGGCCGCTGGTGGGAGGTGTTTGCCGACGCCCAGCTGAATACGCTGGTCACACGCGCCGATGCCGGCAACACCAGCATCCAGCTGGCCGCGGCCCGCCTGGCGCAGGCGCGCGCGCTGCTGCGCCAGGCCGACGCCCAGCGCCTGCCGCAGCTGGCGCTGGGTGCCAGCGCGTCGCGTGGCAACCTGGCCACACCCGGCAGCACGCAGCCGTCCACCGTGCTCAGCGTGGGCGCCAACGCCTCGTGGGAGCCCGACCTCTTCGGCCGCCTGGCGCAGGCCAGCAACGCCGCGGTGCTCGACGCGCAGGCACGGGAAGCCCTGCTGCAGGGTGCCCACCTGATGGTGCAGGGCGATGTGGCCCAGACCTACTTCCAGCTGCGCGCACTGGACGATGAACGCGCGCTGGTGCGTGACACCGTGGCCGCCTACCGCGACACCCTGCGCCTGACCGAGCGGCGCCACGCCGCCGGCGATGTGGCCGAGCTGGACCTGGCCCGGGTGCAGGCCGAGGTGGCGGCCACCGAATCCCAGGCGCTGGCGCTGGACCGCCGCCGTGCCCAGCTTGAACATGCACTGGCCGTGCTGCTAGGCGACCCGGCGTCGGCCTACACGCTGGCCGAAGCCGAGTGGCGCAGCGCCCTGCCTGCCGTGCCGCCGGGCATCCCCAGCAGCCTGCTGACGCGCAGGCCCGACGTGGTGGCCGCGCAGGTCGCCATGCGCGCCGCCCAGACGCGTGCCGGCGTGGCCAGAACGGCGTGGTTCCCGGACCTGGCGCTCACCGTCAGCGGCGGTGGTGCGTCGAACGAACTCAGCCAGTTGTTCAAGGCCTCGGCGCGCAGCTGGGGCGTGGGCGCCCTGCTCTCCTTGCCCCTGCTGGACGGCGGCCGGCGCGAGGCCGGTGTGCAGAACGCCGACGCGCAATGGGACGCGGCGGCAGTCGCCTACCGCGAACAGGTGCTGCTGGCCTTCCAGGACGTGGAGGACCAGCTGGCCGCGGTGCGCTTGCTGGACCGGCAGGCCCAGGCGCAGACGCAGGCAGTCACCGCGGCCGCCCGGGCGACGGTGCTGTCGGGTTCACGCTACCGCAATGGCCTGGTCAGCCAGCTGGAACTGCTGGATGCGCGCCGCAGTGAACTGGGCAACCGCCGCCAGGCCGTGCAACTGCAGGCGGCGCAGTACCAGGCGACCGTCGGTCTGATCCGCGCGCTGGGTGGGGGCTGGGGCGGCGGTCTGTGAGGCCGTTGGCCTGGCACTGAGCGGCTGGCGACCGGTGGAACCGGGGCCAACAACATCGCCGCCTGGCGCCGCTTCATCTTGCCATGCACTGCTTTTCCGGCGCGCCCAACAACGCCGGCGATGGCACCACCATCGCCCCAGACGGCACGCTGCTGCCCGCGGCACTGGCGGCGGCAACTTCGACCACACGATCGCCGAGGCCGCGATCGCGCAGGGCGGCGTGATGGATACGATATCGACCGACGTGCACGTCGTCTCTGCCAACACGCCGGGCATGCCCTATCTGTCCTGGGTGATGCGCAAGTTCCTGGGCATGGGCCACAGCCTGGGCCAGGGTCTGGCCATGGCCACGCAAGCCCCGCATGCGTGATCGCTCGCGTCCCAATGCTGGGGACGCTGCAGGTGGGCGACCCGACCGACCTGTCTTTGCTGGAGCAGGTCGAAGTTCTGGCCAGCGGCGTCGACACGCGCAAATACAAGCGTGAAGGCAAAGCCATTTTCAGGCCGATCGGCACCGTCGCGGTGGCGTGGTCTTCGGGCGGCCGTACCAGGCGCCGTTCCCGATGCGCCGAGCGGTGCAGCCTATGGCTGCATCAGGCGCTCCAGCAAGTCTGCGCTGGGGTAGCCGTCCGCCGGCAGGCCCAGGCTGCGCTGGTAGCGGCGAATGCCTTCGCGCGTGGCAGGCCCCATCACACCATCGGGCTCGCCGCTGGGAAAGCCGCGTTCGTTCAGCGCCGTCTGCAAGGCCAGCAGTTGGCTGCGCGAGAGCGCCGGCAACTCGCGCGGCCAGGGCGCCTGCACGCCCGGACCGCCGGTCAGGCCCTGCGCCAGCAGGCCCACCGCCAACGCGTAGCTCATGGCGTTGTTGTAGCGAAGGATGGCGCGGAAGTTGGGGCCGACCAGGAAGGCCGGGCCGCGCACCCCGGCCGGCAGCAGCAAGAAGGCATCGGTCAAGTCGGGCAGCGCCGTGCCCAGCACCGGTTGCACGCCTTCGGCTGCCCAGGCGGTACTGGGCTGGCGCACGCCAGCGTCGGCGCGGCCAAGGTCGAAGCCTGGTGGCAGCCTGACCTCGGCACCCCAGGCCTGGCCCGACTGCCAGCCCACACGCGCCAGGAAGTTGGCGGTCGACCCCATCACATCGGCCATGCTGCCCCAGATGTCGCGCCGGCCGTCGCCATCGGCGTCGATCGCGTAGGCCAGGAAGTTCGACGGCAGGAACTGCGTCTGGCCCATGGCACCCGCCCAGGAGCCGACCATGCGCACACGGTCGATGTCGCCGCTATGCAGGATCTTCAGCGCGGCCAGCAATTCGCCGCGCGCCCACGCTTCGCGCCGGCCCTCGAAGCCCAAGGTGGCCAAGGCGTCGATGACAGGAATGTCACCGTGGTTGGCGCCGTAGCTGCTCTCCAGGCCCCAGATGGCCACCAGCACCGCGGCGGGCACGCCATGGCGGGCGGCGGCCGCCTCGGCCTCGGCGCTGAACTGAACGAGCTTCTCGCGGCCGCGCGCCACGCGCTGCGCAGACACAGCACGGTCGAGGTAGTCCCACACCGTCTGCGTGAACTCGGGTTGGCGACGGTCCATGTCGACAACGCGCTGCAAAAAACGCACCTCATCGAAGGCCGCATGCAGCGTCTGCTCGTCAATGCCCGCCTCGCGCGCCGTGGCGGCAAAGCCCTCGATCCAGCGGGCGAAGGCCTGTTCAGGCTGTCCAGGCGAAGAGACCGCTGCAACGGCGGCGTCCGTGACGGCAGGCGCCGCGGGCGCCGCACCCGGCACGGAGGCACAACCTGCCAGCGCGGCGAGGGCCAGCACCGCACACAGGAAAGCATGGCCGCAAGGCGACGACGTGGGCATCTGGTGCATCCTAGCGGTTGTCGCCATGGCAACGTGCCCGACGCAGGCAACCACGGCAACCGCTTGAACTATGGAGCAACGATGACCATCCAGCTGCACGCCTTCGACACGCCCAACGGCCGCAAGATCAGCGTGGCGCTTGAAGAGATGGGCCTGCCTTACGAGGTGCACATCGTCGACATCGGCCGGGACGAGCAGTTCGATCCGGCCTTCCTGAAGATCAGTCCGAACAACAAGATCCCGGCGATCGTCGACACCGACGGGCCTGGCGGCGCCCCGATCAGCGTGTTCGAGTCGGGCGCGATCCTGGTCTACCTGGCCGAGAAGACCGGCCGCTTTCTTCCGCAAGACGCGGTGGCCCGCGTGGCGGTGTTCGAGTGGCTGATGTTCCAGATGGGCGGCTTCGGACCGGCGCCCGGGCAGGTGCATCACTTCATCGCACTGAAGGATGAAACCCAGCGTGGCTACGGTCTGGACCGCTTCATGGCCGAGACGCGACGCCTATACGGCGTGATGGACCGGCGGCTGGCCGAGCGGGCGTTTTTTGCCGGTGAGTTGTCGATTGCAGACTTCGCCATCATCGGCTGGGTGTGGCGCCACACCCGGCACCAAGTTGACCTGGCCGAATTTCCACATGTGCAGCACTGGTACAAGGTGATGATGGCACGGCCGGCAGTGGCGCGCGGCTTCGCGGTGCCGTTGCGGCACTTGTGACGGCGTGGCGACCGGGTTTGGAAGGCGTCACGCGTCCGCTTCCCACTGTGCAACGCGAGCTACAGACTGGACTTGCTTTTCGTCGTCAGTCTCAGTTCAGTCATGTGCAGGTGCTCCAGGCACCGTCAGGAGAGTGTTGATCTCGAACAGAACAGTCCAGCGCGTCGATTCCAACTTGGCCCGCGCCGAGCTCAAGCCAGCACGCAGAACTGGAGAACATGAACATGGCCATCGGCGTCACCCAGGATTGCGCGCGAGGTCCGGCGTCCCGCCCAAGGCGACCCACAACAGACCGTCCACGAAGGCCTCGACGGCACGCGCGTCATGGCAGACCAGCATCGCGAGCGAGGTCTTGCCGAATCCACCGGCGCCCTGGATCAGGGTGTGCCGGGCCACCTCGGCGCCGCCGCCAAGCAGGCCGGCCAAGGTGATGTCGACGAGATGCGCGCGCGGCACGATTCCCGCCGGCAGCGGCGGCACGTTGTAGAAGCGCCCACTCATGCCGCTGCGCAAGACTGCCGCCAGCACCAAGGTGCACAGATCGTCACGCGTGCGGAAAAATCTGGCCGTCTTCGCCCCGGCCGGTGAACCGGAACCCGAAACCACGAACCAGGAGCGCGCCGCTGTGGCCGGTGGGTCAGCAGCCACATCGTGCCGGCTGAACCGGAAGTTCAGGCGGACTCTGCCGACACGACACTTCCCAGGAGAGACTCGCTCGGCAACACTGTGCCCCATTCGCAGCATGGAGTACCGAGATGAACCCAATGTCGAGAGGCCTCGTTGTCGGCGCGCTGGCGCTGTGGACGGCCTCGGCAGGCGCGCAGCCGACCTATCCCGCCAAGCCAATCCGACTGATCGTTCCGACGCCCGCCGGTGGCCCGAGCGATGCCGCAGCCCGCGCGCTGGCCAAGGGCATGTCCACCGGACTGGGTCAGGAAGTTCTTGTCGAGAATCGCCCAGGCGGCAACACCGGCATCGGAGCCGGCGCCGTGCTGAACGCCGCCCCCGACGGCTACACCCTGCTGTTCGCACTGGCATCCAACGCCGGGCTGCCCCACCTCAGCAAAGCGTCGCCGTACAAGTCGATTTCCGAGTTCACCCCCGTTGCCGCGATCGGTGGCAATACCCAGTGCCTGGTGGTGCCGGCCAGCCTGCCGGTCACGTCGCTGGCCGAGTTCGCTGCCTATGCGAAGCTCAGTCCGAGGCCGCTGATGCGGGGAGCCAACAACGTCTCGGAAGACATGGTGGCCGGACAGGTGACCAACGCGTTCGCCATTTCCCTTGAGCGGGTGCCTTACAAGGGCGCGCCCCAGTTGCTTCCGGACCTGCTCGAAGGGCGGATCCAGGCGGCCGTGCTGCCGGTGAGTTCAAGCGTTCCGCACGTGCGGTCCGGCCGTCTGGCGATGCTGGGCTGCAGCGTGTCGGACCGCATCGCCGCGCTGCCGACAGTCCCCACGCTGGCCGAATCCGGCGTGACCGCTGCGCCGCTGATCACCGCGCACTTCGTTCTGGCGCCTCCGCGGCTGCCGGCCGACATCGTCGATCGCCTGGCCACCGTGGTACGACAAACCGCGCAGACAGCAGAATTCAGGCAGGAGATGGAGCGCCTCCTGATCGTCGGCAGCGTTCGGTCGTCATCCGAGACCCGCGAGCTGATGCGGCAGGCCGAGGCACAGTACATGCAGTTCGTGCGCGAGACGGGCGCAAGCATCGATTGAGCCCAGGGGCTCATCGATGAGTCAACCAACTGGAGGCGCGGCGGCTGTTGCCGTGGTGCCATGCCGGCCGGCCGTCGACGCTGGCCTGCCCCTTGGCGCTCGTCACCTGGGCCAGTTCGGCGCAGTGCGTGGCGGCAAAGTCGGCGAAGACGCGCAAGCGCAAGGTCCGGCGCAGTTCGGGCCGGAAGTACAACGCCAGCGGCGGGGGGTCCATCAACTCCCAGTCGAGCAGCGCCGGCACCAGGCGGCCGCTTGCCAGGTCCGCCTGCGCCGTGGCATACGCGATGCGCATCACGCCACCGTGGTCCAGTGCCAGTGCGAGCAGGTTGTCTCGGTGATTGGAGTTCAGCCACCCTCGCACCACCACCTCTTCGATGACCTCGCCCTGCGGCCCTGCCTGCCGGTAGCGCCAGAGATCCAGCAGCTTGCCGTAGGGATTCCGGTAGCTCAGGCAATTGTGGTCCGCGAGATCGCGCGGGTGGCGAGGGACGCCCTGGCGCTTCCAATAGTCGGGGGTGGCCGCGGTGACCTGCGCCATCACCGGCAGTTCACGGCGCACCCAGCCACCGGCGTCGAACCAGCCATGCAACAGCAGCAGGTCACAGTCCTTGGCGGCCGTCTCCTCAAGGTGCAACACGGCGCGGAGGTCGAGCGTCAGGTCAGGATAGCTGGCATGGAACGACGACAACGCCGGCACGATGCAGTGCTGCAGCAGAAACGGCGTGCCACCCACGACCAGCGTGCCCTGTGGGCGCTGCCGCGCCTGTCGCAGCCCTTCGTCGGCCGCTTGCAGTTGTGCCATCAGCGGGGCGCAGGCTTCGGCGTACTGCGCACCATCGGCAGTGAGTTGGAGTCCGCGACTTCCACGCTGGAAAAGCGTGGCGCCAAGTTCGGCTTCGAGCGCGCTGACCAACTTGGCGACGGCCTGCAGGGTCACGCCCTGCTGGCGCGCCGCCGCCGACAAGCTGCCGCTTTGCGCCGCCGCGAGGAAGTAGCGAATGGCTTTGAGTTTGTCCATCTGAGATGGGAGTGTCGCGTGAGCATGCGAACATTGGCAATCGTCGCCCGTACCGGCCATCGCATTGGAGGTGATCGTGTCGCCCGCCCCCGCTGACTCGCCTGCTTCGCCGCCCTTCGTCTTCGACGACGGTGCCGCGTACGAATTGATGATGGGGCGATGGAGCGCGCTGGTGGCGCAGCCGTTCCTGGACTGGCTGGCGCTTCCGCACGGCTTGGCATGGCTGGACGACGGCTGCGGAGACGGCTCGTTTACCGAGTCGCTGGTCTTGCATCAAAGACCGGCATCGGTGATCGGCGTCGACCCGGCCCCAGCGCAACTGAGCTTCGCCCGCCAGCGGGTGGCCACCGCAGGGGTCTGCTTCATGGAAGGGGATGCCCAGGCGCTGCCGCTGCCGGACGCGCGCTTAGACGCCGCGGTCATGGCCCTGGTGCTCTTCTTCCTGCCGGACCCGCCGCTGGGCGTACGCGAGCTGGTGCGCGTGGTCAAGGCCGGCGGGACGATCGCTGCGTACCAATGGGACCTGGCTGGCGGCGGCTTTCCGCTGCAGCCGATTCTCGATGCCGTTCACGCCGAAGGCTACCTGTCGCAGCAGCCGCCCAGCGCCTGGACGGCAGCGCTGCAGGCATCGGAGGACCTGTGGAGAAACGCTGGCCTGGTGGACGTGCAGACGCGCCAGTTCGAGGTGAGCCGCACCTTCGGCAGCTTTGACGACTATTGGCGCACGGCGTACGGGAGCCCGCGGCTGCGCCACTTGTTCGCGTCACTCTCGTCGCCTGCGTTGCAGCGCCTGAGCGAGCGCGCACGTGGGCGGCTTGGCGTCGTGGGCGATGAACCGCTTGTCTTGAAGGCGCGGGCGAATGCCGTGAAGGGACGAAAGCGTTGAATCGCGATTTCGTGCCCCGTTTCCGGGGGATGGGCAGCGTTGTGGTGCGGGGCAGCCGACGGGCGTTCATAGGTCAGAGTCGGCTGATCGATCGCAGCCCCATCGCCTCGCCGAGGCCAAGCCGTACCGCACGCGCCGGGCAACAGCTGAATGGCACGCAGGTTCTTCGTGTGCTGGCAGGTCAAGGTCGCCTTCGTACGATCCATCGAGTGGGCCCGGTAGTCCGCTGGATTGAGCCTACGTTCATGGCCCCAGCCGTTGAGGATCCGGGCGCACTGGCGGGTTCCAAGATGTGGTGACTCGTCGATCCGGCGACTCACGCCAAGCGGCCGCCTTTGTCCGGTACAAACCGCCTGGCTGGCGGCCTTGGCGCGGCACAACGTACCAGTGGCTGTTGTCCGGCGGGGTCGTGGAAGCACGGTCCCGGCACGAACAACACTGCAGACCCTCACCGATACTGCTCCCACTCGCCTGCCTGCTGTGCAGCGCTGATTACCGCGACTCCAGCCCTCCCGGGCTCACGGACTTACACCACGCGGCGGGGTACGATCAATGTGGGGTAGGGCCGTATCGGTGACCACCGCGCTTCGGCTCGGACTCGCAGTTCCGGCCCACAAGCGAAGCCCAACGGCGCGGCGTCTCGGGAGCGGGCCAACGTGCCTCAGCCGGCCTCGCCACCGGTACGCGGCTGCGCCAGCCGGACAACGAGGTGCCGCACGTCGGGCGGCCAGGCAGCGATGTGCGCGGCCAAACGGTCGGCGTCGCCAGCAAACAGTGCGCGCGTGGCCTCCTCGAAGCCTGGCAAGTCGCCGGCGATCGCCGACATGAACGCGTAGGTTCGGTCGCGCGCACGGCGCAACGCGTCGGGGCCGGCGCTGTCGCGCATGCCCTGCAGCACGAGCCTGCGCAGTGCCACCGAGGCACCGCCAGACTGACCAGCCAGCCAGTCCCAGTGTTCGGGCAATAGCGTTACTTCGCGCGCCACCACGCCCAGCCGGGGACGGCCTCGCCCGCGCGGGCGGGCCAGGTCAGCGCCTTCTGCGGCTGGTGGCGCGTCCGGCGCCGCGTGGCGTGCCGCCACGTCTGCCTCGGTGCCGCGCAGGTCGAGATCCACGACTCGTCCAGTGGCGTGGCAGACGATCGTGACCACGGCCGTCGGGTCCTTCGCCAGTGCGCGATGCGCCGCGACCGCCACCGTCGCAAGCGAGCCACTGCCCAGTGCAAGCGTTCCGCGGAAGGCCGTGAAGGTGTCGGCGAGGGATGCCATAGGGAACCTCAACGGAGGCGCTGGAACAAGGCGCCAATTCTACCCGGGCAAATACTTGACAGAAAAATTTAATCCGGGTGAAATTAGAACCTGCTCAAAAGGACACCCATGACCGACCTGTCTACCCAAACGTCCGACCGCCGACTGTTGGCCCGCCGCGCGCGCGACGCGTTTCCGGCCATGGGCGTGTATGCGATCCGCAACTGCGCCACCAATCGCGTCAGCGTGAAGTCGAGCCGCAACGTCCTGGGCGCGATCAACCGCCTGACGTTCGAGCTGCGCCAGGGCTGTCACCGCGACCGCGGTCTGCAGGCGCTGTGGAATGCACGCGGCGCCAACGGCGTGACGATGGAGGTGCTCGAACTCGTGCGCGAGCGCAACGACCCGTCGTTTGACTACGACGCCGAGTTGGCGCTCCTGGAGGCGCTGTACCGACAGGAGCTGTCGCAGGAGGTCACCCCATGACCTCGGACGCCGATCGCCTGTCGCACACGCTTCGGCATCACCGCCACCTCGCGCGCCTGGTGCAGAGGCTGGACGACGAACTGGGCCTGCACCACGGCCTGTCGTGGAGCGACCTCCTCTTGCTCGATGCGCTGCACGACTCCGGCGGCCGGCTGTCAACGGGTCAGGCTGCGGCCGCCATGGGCCGGTCGCCGGCCGGGCTGCTGCGTCAAGTGCTGCCGATGGAGAAGATCGGTCTCGTGCAGCGCGATCGGGAGGGCAGCGGCGTGCCGCAGCTGGTGCTTGCCGCGGGCGGCGCCCACCGGCTGCGCGACGCGCGCGACACGGCGCGCACGCTCCTGGCGGACGACGCAGCGTAGGCGTTCTGACGCCACCCGCGCCACGAGATGGGCGAGCTCCAGCCGTCGATCAGCCGGTCGAGTAGATCGGGCTCGGAGGCGCTTAGCCCGTCGTTGCTGGCCTGCCATGCGGGGTCCTCGCTCCGCACCGCGCCCCCACTGACTGACCGGTAGTTCGGTCCGCCCGTTCTCACAATCGACCGTAAACCGACATCCGCAGTCCTGTATTGGCCGCCCCGAAGCGTACGGTCGGATCCGTGCTGCGGCCCCGAACGAGGCGCCGCGGCGGCAGCAGGACGAAGCTGCGTGCTCTCAGCGTGACCAGCGCCGCCAGTGCGATGCCCAGCACCGAGCTGCCGCACCACGCCGCCGCGGTCATCAGGTTGGCGTCGTTCAGCAAGGCCACGCGCTGCACCAGCGGCCCGCGGGCCTGGGCCTGCATCAACACGGCCAGCGGCCCGTCGATGGTGAGGAAGCAGGTGCCCAGCCGCAGCAACAGCGGCACCCGCGCCAGGTGGCGCGACAGCAGCGCGCTGTAGCCCACGAAGCGCAGGCCCGCGCGCCGGCGGCAATGGCGGCGCGCCGCGCCGGGTGGTCGCGCCGACTGCTCACCGCGCGGCCGCGGGGAAGGCCGGCAGCTTGTCGATGTCGCGCGGGTCGTGCTGGATGATCACCGTCGCCTTCAGGTTCTTCTGAATGTCTTGCATGCGCTGGATCGAGGCC
>Ga0208398_100501_pt1 | contig 24728 bp, 17 predicted proteins | sample LakWasMe79_HOW10_2_FD_183905 | JGI IMG/M metagenome (GOLD analysis project Ga0208398, IMG submission 183905) | Freshwater sediment methanotrophic microbial communities from Lake Washington under simulated oxygen tension - Sediment Metagenome... | ecosystem: Environmental > Aquatic > Freshwater >...
CCCGGGCCTGAACGCGGGCCTGATGGCGATCGGCGCGCTGCTGGCCAGCGTGATGGGCACCACCGGCGCCTCGATGCTGATGGTGCGGCCGCTGATACGCGCCAACGACAACCGCCGCCATGCCGCCCATGTGCTGGTGTTCTTCATCTTCATCGTCTCGAATGCCGGCGGCTCGCTCACGCCGCTGGGCGACCCGCCACTGTTCCTGGGCTTTCTGCAGGGCGTGGACTTCTTCTGGACGCTGAAGGCGATCGCGCCGCAAACCCTGTTCCTGGTGGGCGCGCTGCTGGCGATCTTCTACGCCATCGACAGCTATTGGTATCGCAAGGAAGGCGTGACACGGCAAGACCCGACCCCCGACGATGATCGCCTGGGCCTGCTGGGGGCCTGGAACCTGCTGCCGCTGGCGGCGGTGGTGGGCCTGGTGCTGCTGAGCGGCGTCTGGAAGCCGGGCGTCAGCTTCCAGCTGCTGGGTGTCGAGCTGGGCCTGCCGGGACTGGTGCGCGACCTCGGCCTGCTGGCCGTGACGGCCTGGTCGCTGGCGATCACGCCGCGCGGGGTGCGGCAGCGCAACCAGTTCAGCTGGGGGCCGATGCAGGAGGTGGCCAAGCTGTTTGCCGGCATCTTCCTCACCATGATCCCGGTGCTGGCCATGCTCAAGGCGGGCGAGCAGGGCGCGTTTGCGCCGATCGCGCGTGCCGTCACCGGCGCGCAGGGCGAGCCGCTGCCCTGGGCCTATTTCTGGTTCAGCGGGGCGCTCTCGTCCTTCCTCGACAACGCGCCCACCTATCTGGTGTTCTTCAACCTTGCCGGCGGCGACCCGCAGCTGCTGATGGGCCCGCTCGCCAGCACCCTGGCGGCGGTGTCGGCCGGCTCGGTCTTCATGGGCGCCAACAGCTATATCGGCAACGCCCCCAACTTCATGGTCAAGGCCATTGCCGAGGAGCGCGGCATTCGCATGCCCAGCTTCTTCGGCTATATGGCCTGGGCCGGCGCGGTGCTGCTGCCGCTGTTCATCGTGATGACCCTCATCTGGTTCCGCTGAGATGGAAACGAATAAGAAACCGCAAGTCCTGGTCGCCCGCCGCATCTTCCCCGACATCGTCGAGCGCCTGCGCGCGCATTGCGAGGTCGATCTGCACGACGCCGACGAGCCGCTGCCGCAGGCCGAGCTGATACGGCGGCTGCAGGGCAAGCAGGGCCTGTTCGCGTCGGGCACCGAACGCATCGACGCGACCCTGCTGGATGCCTGCCCGGGCCTGCGCGTGGTCTGCCTGATGACGGTGGGCTACAACAATGTGGACCTGGACGCCTGCACGGCGCGCGGCGTGCGGGTCAGCAATGCGCCCGACGTGCTCACCGAGACCACCGCCGATTTCGGCTTCGCCCTGATGATGGCGGCGGCGCGCCGCATCAGCGAGAGCGAGCATTACCTGCGCCGCGGCGACTGGAAGCAATGGCGGGTGGACCTGTTTGCCGGCGCCGACGTGCATGGCGCCACCCTGGGCATCCTCGGCATGGGCCGCATCGGCCAGGCGATCGCCAAACGCGGCGCGCTGGGCTTCGGCATGCCGGTGCTCTATCACAACCGCAGCCGCCTGCCCGCCGAGCAGGAAGCGCCCATCGCGGCACGCTGGGTCGAAAAGGACGAGTTGCTGCGCCAGGCCGACCACCTGTTGATCGTGGTGCCCTACACGCCCGCCTCGCACCATATGGTGGCGGCGCGCGAGCTGGCCTTGATGAAACCGACCGCCACGCTCACCAATATCGCGCGCGGTGGCGTGGTCGACGACGCCGCCCTGGCCGAGGCCCTGGCCGCGGGCCGCATTGCCGCGGCCGGCCTGGATGTGTTCGAGGGCGAACCCGCGGTGCATCCGGCCCTGCTGCAGCTGCCCAATGTCGTGCTCACGCCGCATATCGCCAGCGCCTCGGTACCGACGCGCCGCGCCATGTGCAATCTGGCGGTGGACAACCTGCTCGCCTTCTTCGGCGGCGGCCGGATGCCCAGCGCGCTCAACTGATCACCAGATACGGATGCGCTCGGCGCTTGGCTTGTAGAGCTTGTCGCCCGGCTTGGTGCCGAAGGCCTGGTGGAAGGCATCGATGTTCACCGGCGCGCCATTGGCGCGGAACTCGGCCGGCGCATGCGGGTCGGCGGTCAGCAGTTGCAGGCAGCGCTCTTCGCGCATCTTCTCGCGCCAGCCCTGCGACCAGCCCATGAAGAAACGCTGCTCGCCCGTCAGCCCGCCCAGCACCGGCGCGGGCCGCCCCTTCAGCGAGCGCTGGTAGGCCTTGTAGGCCACCTGCAGGCCGGAGAGGTCGGCGATGTTCTCGCCCAGCGTGAGCTGGCCGTTCACCTGCTTGCCGGGGATGGCTTCGTAGCCCGCATATTGCTTCACCAGCTTGGCGCCCACCGCTTCGAAGGCCTTGCGGTCGGTCTCGGTCCACCAGTTGCGCAGCATGCCGTCGCCGTCGAACTGGCTGCCGTCGTCGTCGAAGCCATGGCTGATCTCATGACCGATGATGGCGCCGATGGCGCCGTAGTTGACGGCGTCATCGGCCTTCATGTCGAAGAAGGGCGGCTGCAGGATGGCGGCCGGAAACACGATCTCGTTGGTGGTGGGCTCGTAGTAGGCGTTCACCTGTTGCGGGAACATGCCCCATTCGCCGCGGTCCACCGGCCGGCCCAGCTTGGCGGCGATGCGCGCCCATTCAAAGGCGGCCGCGCGCTCGCGGTTGCCCAGCGCATCGCCGGCACGCAGCTGCAGCGCGGCGTAGTCGCGCCAGGCATCGGGGTAGCCGATCTTGACGCTGTACTTGGAGAGCTTGATCTTGGCCTGCGCCTTGGTCTCGGCGCTCATCCAGTCCAGCGTGTCGATCGATTCGCCAAAGGCCGCCATCAGGTTGGCCACCAGGGCCTGCATGCGGGCCTTGTGGGCGGCCGGAAAATGCTTGGCCACATAGAGCTGGCCCAGCGCCTCGCCCAGCGCCTCGTTGACGGCGTTGATGCCCTGCTGCCAGCGCGGCCGCTCCTCGCTGGCACCCGTCAGTGCGGTGCCACGGAAGGCAAAGCGCGCCTCGCGAATGGCCTTGGGCAGCACCGCGGCATGGGCGTCCAGGCTGTGCAGCTTCTGGTAGAGCTTCCAGTCGGCCAGCGGCTCCTCGGCCAGCAGCTTGGCGATGCCGATGGCGGCGCTGGGCTGCCAGACCACCAGCTTGTCCACCTGGCGCAGCTGCGCCGCGGCCAGCAGGCCCTGCCAGTCGTAAGCGGGCGCCAGCGCCTGCAGCTGGGCGGGCGTGTGCGGGTTGTAGATCTTCACCGAGTCGCGGCTCTCCACCTCGTCCCAGTGCAGGGCGGCGATGCGCTGTTCCAGCGCCAGCACGCGCTGCGCGGCCTCGGCCGGCGCCGGCTCGCCGAGCTGGCCGGCCAGCAGGGTCAGATAGGCGATGTAGGCGGCCCGCGCCCTGGCCATGCGGGCATCGTCGGCCTTCAGGTAATAGTCGCGGCTGGGCAGGCCCAGGCCGCTCTGGCGCAGCAGGGCGCGGTTGATGCCGGGTTGCTTGAAGTCGGGCAGCACATCCAGCTGCAGCGGTGTGAGCACGCGGCCCTGCATGGAGCCCTGCCATTGCGCCAGCTCGGCGCTGCTCTGGATCGCGTCGATCTCGGCCAGCAGCGGCTGCATGGGCGCCAGGCCGGCGCGCTCGATCGCGGCCAGGTCCAGGTAGGCGCTGTAGAAGGCGCCGATCTGGGCCTCCTTGCTGCCGGGCCGCTGCGGCTTGGCGGCCAGGCCCTCGACGATGCTGCGCAGGCGCGCATCGGCACGGTCGCTCAGGTCGGTGAAGGTGCCGATCACCGAACGGTCGCCGGGGATGGCGGTGGCCTTGATCCATTGCCCGTTGACGGCGCGATAGAGGTCGTCCTGCGCGCGCACCCGGGCGTCGAAACCATGGCGGTCCAGGCCGGTGGCGGCCGGGCTGGCGATGCTGTGGCAGCTGAGCTGGGCCAGCAGCGCCAGCGCGCTGAGCTTGAAGATCGTCGTTTTCATGCTGCAGGTCTTGAATGAAGTGCCGCAAGGCTAGGGCCCCGCGCGCCCGACGCCATTAGTTTGGGCTCGGCAGTTTCCCTAGCTCCCCCTGTTCGAGGGCCGCGATCGTCTCGCGGAACCAACGCTGCACCTCCTGGTGCTTTGTTTCCAGCTCGACCAGATCGGCCACATAGGCCAGGCGTTCGATGCGCGGTAGCAGCTCGGCCGGCAGGTCGCGCGCCAGATAGCGCAATCCAAAGCCGCGCCGTTGCGGGCAATGCAGCAGGCGCAGCGCTTCCACCAGCGGCCGCAGCGACATCGCCTGGTAGAACTGCAGCGCTTCCACCGCTCGCCCGCGCAGCCGTTCCTTGCTGACGATGTGCTGGAACATCTCGAAGCCGCTGCGCAGCGGCGCGATGCGGGCCGCGGCGGCGCGCAGGTCAGCACTGGCGTCGAGATGCGCTGCGCCCAGCAGGCCGGCGCGGTCGAACCAGGTCCTCCCCTGGCCATGCAGCTCCACCTCGCGGAACAACAGCGGGTCGCTGCGGCGTATCAGCACCAGGTCCAGCACCAGGAATTCGGAAGCGTCGCGCAGACGGTAGAACTTTTGCGTGTAGCCGGCGCTGCCGGCCACATCGTGGCGCAGGGTCACGGGCGAGAGCCGGTTCAGAGCCCGCTCCACGGCTTCGAAGACGGTGCCCAGCGCGTCGTCTTGCACCACCGCCACCGCATCCACATCCGAGTACTCGTCCAGATACGTGAAGGCGGCGCTGCCGCCCTCCCAGGCGGCTATCACCTCGGGCAGGTCTTGCAGGGCCTGGCGCAGGCCGGCGATGAGCTGGTGGCGGTCGATCTGAGGCATGGCGGGCACTCTAATGCGAGCAGCGCCCATGCCCGCGTGCCGGAGGCCATGGCGCTGAGACAATGCCCGCATGAGTCTTGTAGAAATCCTGTTGCTGGCGGCGCTGGTGCTGCTGCTGGTCTTGATCGTGCTGGCCTGGCAGGGCCGGCGAGGGCAGGGCGACGACCCGGCGCAACTGGCCGCGGCGCTGGCCCCGGTGGTGCAACAGAGCAGCGAGCGCCTGGAGCGCGAGCTGCGCGACGAGCTGGGCCGCAGCGCCAGCGGCACGCGCCAGGAGCTGCTGCAAGGCCTGGCGCAGTTCCAGCAGACCCTGAACCTGGGGCTGCAGAACAGCAACCAGTCGCTCGCCACACAGGCATTGGCCTCGCGCGAGGCGCAGGACCAGGCGATGCTGCGCCTGACCGACGCGATGCGTGAGCAGCTCAAGACCATGTCCGCGAGCAACGAGCTGCGCCTGAGCCAGGTGCAGACCGCCGTCGAGCAACGCCTCACCGCGATCCAGCAGGACAACGAGAAAAAACTCGAGCAGATGCGCGCCACCGTGGACGAGAAGCTGCACGCCACGCTGGAGCAGCGCCTGGGCGAGAGCTTCAAGCAGGTGGCCGAGCGGCTGGAGCAGGTGCACAAGGGTCTGGGCGAGATGCAGAACCTGGCGCGCGATGTCGGGTCGCTGAACCGCGTGCTGACGAATGTGAAGACGCGCGGCATCTTCGGCGAGGTGCAGCTGGCCGGCCTCTTGGAGCAGGTCTTCACGCCCGAGCAGTACGCCGCCAATGTGGCCACCATTCCGGGCAGCAGCGAGCGCGTCGAATATGCGATCCGCCTGCCCGGCCAGCGCCGGGATGACGATATTGGCGGCGCACCGCTGTGGCTGCCCATCGATGCGAAATTCCCGCGCGAGGACTACGAGCGCCTGCTGGAGGCGCAGGACCGTGCCGATGTGGCCGGCGTCGAGGCCGCCGGCAAGGCGATCGAGACGCGGCTGCGCCTGGAGGCCAGGACCATACGCGAGAAATACATCGCGCCGCCCCACACCACCGATTTCGGCATGCTGTTCGTGCCCACCGAGGGTCTCTATGCCGAGGCGCTGCGCCGGCCCGGCCTGGTGGAGGCGCTGCAGCGCGAGCACAAGGTCATGCTGGTGGGGCCCACCACCTTGCTGGCCACCCTCACCAGCCTGCAGATGGGCTTCCGCACGCTGGCGCTGGAGAAGCGATCGGCCGAGGTCTGGGAGGTGCTGGGCGCGGTCAAGACCGAGTTCGGCAAGTTCGGCGAGGTGTTGGCCAGGACCAAGAAGAAGCTCGATGAGGCCAGCAACACCATCGAGCAGGCCGAGACCCGCACGCGCCAGATGACGCGCAAGCTGAAGAGCGTCGAGGCCCTGCCCGACGAGGCCACGCAGAAGCTGCTGCAGCTGGGGCTGCCCGAATCCGGCGAGGACGCCGAGGAGTGAGCCGGCGCCGCGCCTCTTTTCCCTGGTTGATCGCCACCCTCATCGCCGTGCACGCCTGCATGGCGGTGACGCGCGTGGCGGGCAGCCTGTGGGTGCTGCAGGCCGGCCATGGCGAGTGGATGGTGGGGCTGCTCTTGAGCCTGTTCGCGCTCGCCCCCATCGTGCTGGCGATGTGGGCCGGCCGCCTGGCCGACCGGCATGGCCTGCATCGCCCGCTGGGCATCGGCGTGCTGATGGCCGGCGGCGGCGCGCTGGTGGCGCTGGCCTCGCAAAGCCTGCCGGCGATCGCCTTCAGCTGCCTGGCCAGCGGCGGCGCCATTGCGGTGGCGGCGGTGGCGATCCAGCGCGAGGCCGGCCAGCTGGCCGAGGACCCCAGCCAGCTCAAGCGCGTATTCAGCTGGGTGGCGTTGGGCCCGGCGCTCTCGAATGCCTTGGCGCCGATCTGCACCGGTCTGCTGATCGACCATCTGGGCTACCGCGCCGCCTTCGGCTTTGCGGTGCTGCTGCCCCTGCTGGCCTGGGGCCTGGCGCAGCGCGTGCCGCGCCACACGCCGGCGCCGCCCAGTGCGCATGCGCGCAGCCGCCCGGCCTGGGACCTGCTGAAGAGCGGCCCGCTGCGCTGGCTGCTGCTGCTCAACATCGTGCTGGCGGCCAGCTGGGACGCGCACAGCTTCGTGGTGCCGGTGGTGGGCCATGCGCGCCAGCTCAGCGCCTCCAGCATCGGCCTGGTGCTGGGCTCGTTCGCGGTGGCCGCCACCCTGGTGCGCCTGGCCATCGTGCGCTGGGCCGGCCGGCTCGACGAGCTCAAGGCCTTGCGCAGCGCCATGCTGCTGGCCACGCTGACGCTGGCGGCCTATGCCTGGCTGCCCGGCACCCCGGGGCTGATGCTGGGCTCGGCCGTGCTGGGGCTGGCGCTGGGTTCGGTGCAGCCCATGGTGCTCTCGATGCTGCACCAGGTCACGCCGCCGGAGCGCCATGGCCAGGCCCTGGGCCTGCGCATGCTGGCCACCAATGGCGCGACCATCGCGATGCCGCTGGGCTTCGGCCTGCTGGCGGCCGCCACGGTGGCGGCCGCGCCGCTGTGGCTGATGGCCGCGCTGCTGGTGCTGGCGCAGGCGCCGGCGCGCGCGCTGCAGCGTCGCGGCAGTTAGTTGCGCGCAGGCGCCTTGCGTGGCATCTCGATGACGAAGCGGCTGCCCTGGCCGAGCTGGCTGCTCACCGTCAGGCTGCCGCCCAGCAGGCCGGTGACGATGTTGCGGCAGATCGACAAGCCCAGGCCCGAGCCGCCCTTGCCGAACTGGGTGGTGAAAAAGGGTTCGAACACGCGCGCGGCGGTTTCGGCGCTCATGCCCGCGCCATCGTCGCTGACGCTGATGCAGACCCGCTCGCCCTGGGCCTCGGCAGTGATGCGCAGCAGGCCGCTGGCGCGGCCCGCGAAGGCATGGCGCTCGGCGTTCTGGATCAGGTTGGTGAGCACCTGCTCCAGCGGGCCGGGATAGCTGTCGCACAGCAGCCCGGCGGGCAGGTCCAGCTCGATGCGCCAGGCCTGCGTCTTCAGCATCGGGCCGAAGGCGCGCACCAGGTCGGTGAGCGCCACGCCCAGGTCGAAACTGCGGCGCGCCTCGCTGGTGCCGTCGATCGCCACCTGCTTGAAGCTGGCGATCAGCTCGCTGGCGCGCTTGGTCGAATGCAGCACCAGCTCGCCCAACTCCAGCCCCACCTGGATGAACTCGTTCATCGCGCTGCGCGACATGCTGCGGCCCGCGGCGGCCTTGGACAGGGCCTGCAGGCGGTCGTGCAGCGCCGATGCCGCGATCATGGCATTGCCGATCGGCGTGTTGAGTTCATGCGAAACGCCCGCCACCAGCGAGCCCAGCGAGCTGAGCTTCTTGGCCTCCACCAGCTCGTCCTGGGTGCGGCGCAGCTGGTCCAGCGCCTCCTCCAGGTGCTGGGTGCGCTTGGCCACGCGCTGCTCGAGATTGCGGCTCAGGTCCAGCACCTGCAGGTACTGGCGCTTCTTGCTGTCGGCCAGGCCAGCGGCAATCGCCGCGCCCAGCGCCACCACGGCGCTCAGGCTTACCGCCGTGACCCAGGCGCTTTCGCGGCCGGCCTGCGCCGTGCCGGCCGGCGCCAGCGCCGCCAGCGCAGCGAAGGCCAGGATGCTCAGCGCGGCCATGGCCCAGGCCTGGCGCTTGCCCAGCATCCAGCCGGCCAGCATGAGCAGCAGCGGGCAGGCGTAGAGGCCGCTGTAGCCCAGGCCCGGATGCAGCAGCGCACCCAGCATCAGCACCGCCCAGATGCCCCACAGCAGGGCCATCACCGCGGCACGCATGCGCTGCCGGGCGCTCAGGCGCAGCGCCACGCCCGCCAGCAGGGCGATCGCCAGGTTGTCCCAGGCCCGCCACTGGTCGCCGGCCGGCTGCACCCAGAGCGTGTGCAGGCCCAGCACGACCATCACCGCCAGCACCAGGCGCAGAAAGATGCGCAGGAAGCGCTCGCTGTGCGGGCCGAAGTAGAACTCGGCCGTGCCAGGGTCGTCGATGGCGGGGGGCTTGGGCTGGTTCATGTGTAGGTCAACTGGGTACTAGCTTGCCTGAGCAAGCATGCTATAGGCTGACGGGCGCTCGCGGGGCCAGGTGTTGCTTCGAGGGTCAACGCGCTGGCGCCAGGCCGGCGCATCCGTTCTACTGGCCGGGCCGCTTTGCAAAGTGAGGAGAGCCATGACGCGTCGCACGCTGGGGGGCTTTGCGTTGATCTGGCTGCTGGCCAGCGCCGGCGCCGTCTGGCTGTGGAGCCTGCGCGCCGAGGTCTCCATGCTCGAGCGCCTGGACCAGTGGAGCCTGGACGCGCAGACCCTGTGGCGCGGCCCGCTGGCGCCCGACGCGGCACTGCCCATCGTGTTGGTGAGCGTTGACGACGCCAGCCTGCGGCGTCTGGGCGGGGCGGTGCCCGGCCGCGCCGAGCTGGCCCGGGCGATCGAGCGCCTGCATGCCGGCGGCGCACGCGTGATCGCGCTGGACCTGCTGCTACTCGAGGCCACCCAGGGTGAGCGCGCCGCCGATGATGCGCGGCTGGCGGCGGCGATGCGCGCCGCCGGCCGCGTGCTGATTCCCTTTGCCCTGCCCGACCAGCCCGGCCCCGTTGGCGCGCCCAGCCCCAGGCTGCTGGCCCAGGCCTTCATGCACACCAGCGACGCCACCGCCGAGCAGCGCCTGGCCCGGCATGGCTACCGACCCGCACAGCTGCTGGCGCCCCTGCCGGTGCTGGCCGAGGCGGCCGCGGCCCTGGGCCATGTGAGCGCACCACGCAGCAGCGATGGCAGCCTGCGCTGGGACTTCCCGGCGCTCAGCCTGGGCGGCGAGGTCTATCCCTCGCTGGCACTGCGTCTGGCGGTGCAGGCCCGTGGACTGGACTGGCGCGAAGCCGGCGTGCACTTTGGCACCGCCGTCGAGGCGGGGCCGCTGCGCGTGCCGCTGGATGAACTCTCGCGCCTGTGGGTCAACTACTACGGCCCGGCCGGCCAGTTCGAGCGCGTCAGCTTCATCGAACTGCTGGACGGCCGAGTGGCGCCAGCGCGGCTGGCCGGGCGTATCGCCATCCTGGGGGTGTCGGCGTTGGGGGCGGGTGACCATTTCCCCAGCCCCTTCGACGCCGGCCTGCCGGGCGTGGAGCGCCTCGCCACCGTGGTGGACAACATGCTCAGCGGCCGCGCGTTGCAGCGCCCGCGCTGGGCCGGCGCGACCGAGCTGGCCGCGATGTTGTGCCTACCGGGCCTGGCGGTGGGCCTGCTGGCCTGGTGGCCGCCGCGACGCGCGCTGCCCAGCCTGCTGCTGCTGGCGCTGGCCCTGCTGGCACTGGCGCAGTGGCAGTTCGCGCAGCAACAGCGCATCTTCTCGCTGGCCTTCCCGGCGCTGGCCTTGTTGGCGGCCTGCCTGGGGGCCATCGCCCTGCGCGCCGGCGTGGAGCTGGGCCGCAAGCGTGCCGCCCTGCTGGCCTTGCAAGCCAGCGAGGAACGCTATGCGCTGGCGGCGCAGGGCGCCAACGACGGGCTGTGGGACTGGGATCTGCGCAGCCAGCGGGTCCATTACTCGGCGCGCTGGCTCGCGCTGATGGGCCTGGACGAGGCCCAGGCCGGCCACGGCATGGACGCCTGGACCCTGCCGCTGGACGCGGCTGGGCGGCGCGAATTCGAGGCCGAGCTGCAGGCGCATCTGCAGGGGCGCAGCCTGCAGTTCCACCATGTGCTGCACTTCAGCCAGGGCGGGCTGGAGCGCTGGCTGCTGGCGCGCGGCGTGGCCACCCGGGATGGGGGGCAGGTCTTGCGCATGGCGGGCTCGCTCACCGACATCAGCGAGGCGCGTCGCCTGCAGCAGCAGATCAGCTTCGATGCGCTGCACGACCGCCTTACCGGCCTGGCCAACCGCGCGCTGTTCCGCGAGCAACTGCAGCAGCTGCTGGCGCAGCAGCCCGGCACCGGCCTGCTCTTGCTGGGCCTGGATGAATTCCGCGCGTTCAACGAGGAACATGGCACGCTGGCGGGAGATGCGGTGCTGCGCGAGCTGGCCGAACGTTTGAAGGCCTTGCTGGGTGCGCATAACGGGCTGCTGGCGCGCCTGGGCGGCGACGAGTTCGGCCTGGCGCTGGCCTGCGGCCCCAATGAGCGCCTGCCGGCTCAGGTCCTGGCCGCACTGGAGGCGCCCATGCAGATCGGCGAGGGTCAGGTCTTGCGGGTGAGTGCCTGCCTTGGCTGGGCCCATGTCCAGCAGGGGCCGCAGGGCCCGGACGAGCTGCTGGCCGCCGCCGAAGGTGCGCTGGCGCGGGCCAAGGCCGCCGGGGCGGGGCGCAGCCATCGCTTCGATCCGGCCGAGCAGTTGGTCGAGCAGTCGCGCCGCTGGATGCGCGAGCAGATCGATCTGGCGCTGGCCGCGGGCGACCAGTTCCAGCTGCATTACCAGCCCTTTGTGCGGCTCTCGGACCGCGCCTTGCTGGGCTTCGAGGCCCTGATACGCTGGCGCCATCCGAGCAAGGGCCTGGTGATGCCGGGCGACTTCATCCCGGTGGCCGAGGAGAGCGGCCAGATCGCCGCGATCGGCCGCTGGACCCTGCAGGAGGCCGCCGGCCAGCTGCGCCGCTGGCATGCCCTGGGCTTTCGCGGCGAGATCGCGGTGAACCTCTCCGGCGTGCAGCTGACGCGCGATCTTGAGCTGATGGCGGACGCGCGCGCCACCCTGGCGGCGCTGGGCGAGGTGCCGGTGCACCAACTCAAGCTGGAGGTCACCGAGAGCATGGCGATGGCGAACCCGCAGCGCAGTGCCGAGCTGCTGCAGGAACTGGCCAGGCTGGGCTTCAAGCTCTCCATCGATGACTTCGGCACCGGCTATTCATCGCTGGCCTATCTGCACCGCTTCCCCTTCGACACGCTCAAGGTGGACCGCAGCTTCGTGATCCGGCTGGCGGCCGGCCGCGAGGCGCAGGAGATCGTGCGCACCATCGTCGGCCTGGCGCTGGCGCTGGGCAAGCAGACCCTGGCCGAGGGCGTGGAGGACGAGGCCCAGGCGGCGCTGCTGCAGCAGCTGGGCGTGCAGGTGGGGCAGGGCTGGCTGTTCGCCAAGGCCCTGCCGGCGGCCGAGGCCGAGGAATGGGTGAGCCGCAGCCTGGGCCACGCACTCAGCCGCCCAGACTCCTAGCGCTGCTGCAGGCTGCGCTGCAGCAGCCGGTCCAGTTCGCCGCTAGCCTTCAGGCGCGCCAGCACCGCATCCAGGCGGTGCGCGAGCTCGGCATGGCGGTCGCTCAGGTAGTGGTGCATGGGCAGCTCGGCCAGTTCGACCTCGGCACGCGAAAACGCTGGGCGCATGCGCTGGCCAAGCGGCACGGCCAAGCGCGGCTCGACCGTGACCACCACGTCGACCATCTGCAGCGCCAGCAGGCGGAACAGTTCATCGACGCTGGCAGCCTCGACGCGGCGCGTCTCGGCCGGCAACTGGCGCTCGATCAGCAGCACGCCGCGCAAATGGGCGACGCGCAGGCCCGCCAGATCGCTCCAACTGGCGGGGCGGGGCCCGCCCTTGTTGGCATAGCTGTAGACGGCCAGCGTCAGCACCGGCGTGTCCACACGGCTCAGCTGGGGTTGCTCCTGGGCCAGGGCGGCGACGCGGTAGAGGTTGGCATCCACCTCGCCGGCCAGCAGGGCGCGCAGTGCGCGGCGCACTGGCAGCTCGACGAACTCGATGGGCTGCGCCAGCTCCGCATAGGCGCGGCTCAACACCGCTTCGGCCGCCTGGCTGGCGGGCTCGCTGTTGCGGTTCCAGCTGGCAATGCGCAGCGGCTCGGCGGCGCTGCAGGGCAGGCAGAGCAGGGTCATGCACAGCGCGAGCAGGGAGACCAAGGACTTCATGGCTGCGCCGTCATGGCGATGCGTGGCAGTGCCTGCATGGTACGCAATGACGGAGCTTGCGCATGCCCGCGATGCTGAAATTTGCGGCTTGCGAGAGGCCATGCGGAAGCGAAAAGCCCCGCACACAGCGCGTGTGCGGGGCTCGGTCAGACTGGCCTCACAGCGGAGGCTGGTTCGTCTCAGCGACGGCGGCGGCGTGCACCGGCCAGGCCCAACAGGGCGATACCTACCAGCGCATAGCTGCTGGGCTCGGGCACGAAGCCGGTGTTCTTGCGGATGTCGTTGTCGGTATCCTGCACAAAGCTCCAGTCATCGCGTGGGCCGGTGCCCTGGTCGAAGGTGATGGTCAGCTTGTGGAAGATGTCTTCCACCGGCGCATTCGGCGTGATGCCGATGGCATGCGTGTACAAGGCCGAGCCGACGCAGCCGCCGCAACCGGCGAGGACGCCGAAGTTCGTGCCATTGGCCGAACCAGGCGTTCCGGGGCTCGGATCGGTGGCGTCGAACACGGTGATCTGGCCGAAGGCGGTGGCATCCAGTGTCAGGCTGATGAGTTGGCCGATGGTGCTGCCGGCGGCAAAGTCAAACAGCCAGGCGGCGCCGAAGGTGTCGCCCGTGAGACTCAATGCCCAGCCGGAGCCGCTGACGCCGCCCGAGGTGGCGCCGGTATCGGCCCAGCTCCTGGTTTCCGACAGGCCACCGGAGAACACGGCGGTGACCTTCAGACCGTCCATGTCCGCGCCGGTGCTGACGAAGCCGGTCAGGCCGGGAATCATGTCGACAATCGTGGTGTCCTTGCTGACGATCACGGCAGCTTGTGCAGGGATGGCCGCCAGGGCCGCCACAGCGGCCAGGCTGGCGAGGCCATACTTCTTGGCTATCTTCATTTGATCTACCTCCATGTGCTCAACGTTGGGCTGAATGGAAACCAATCGCTGGGATCAATTTCTTGTGGGGCGTCAGCAAGACTCGGGCCCAACGGGAATAGTTGAATAAATTCAACTATTTACGATCAATAGGGCGATATGCGCGCACCCGCGATGTAAAAGCTGTCGACAAGCCGGCGCTGAGGCTCAGCTCAGCGGTAGAGGTTGTTCTCGTCCGCGGCCAGGGTGCTGAACATCCGCGGCTGCTGTTGCCGCCGGCCCGCGCTGACGGCCAGGGCCTGGGCCGCGGTGAAGCGCTGGGCGGCCTCGAAGGCGGGCTGGATCTGGCCCTGGTAATGCGCCAGGTAGTCGAAGAAGGCCTGGGTGAAGAAGCTGCCGCGCAGCGCCCGCTGCGGATCCAGCGGGCTGCTGAACAGCCCCGGCCGCAGCGGCGGCCCCAGGCTTTCCTGGCCCTCGCTGGTGGCGGTGATGAAGGCATAGCCGCCCGGGGGCGCGTCGGCACTCCAGGCCGCCAGCGAGACGCTTTCCACATCGACCCGGCCGCCGTTGGCGCGCAGCATCTGGCCGCGGCTGTCGGCGTCCATGTCGGTCAGCATGTCGCCGCTGTAGCAGGTGTCCACCAGCACGCGGGTGACGCGGCTCGCCTGGCGCGCCAGCTGCTGCACCAGCCGGTCGTGCACCGAGCTGGCCTGCAGTTTCAGCAGGTAGTCGGTGGCATCGCGACTGGGCGTGCCGCCGACGTCGCCGGAATCGTAGGCGGCGATCGACATGCGGTGCTGGCCCGGCCCCTTGGGCGAGGGCAGGGGCGGGTTGCCATGGCTGGAGATGTAGAGGAACAGGCTGTCGGCCGGGCCGAGCTGCTGGCCCATGCGCTGCAGCGCGGCCTCGATGGCGGCCTTGTTGGCCTGCGCGCCGAGCAGCGCGCTGACCTCGTAGCCGGCGCGCCGCAGCTGGGTGGACACCAGGCGCGCATCGTCCTCGCCCTGGATGGGGCGCAGGTGGGCGCTGTCCATGAACTCGTTGATGCCCACCACCAGGGCCAGCTTTCGGCTGCCGGCCGGCTGGGCCTGGCGCCGCGCCGCCGCCAGCCGGCGTGCATGCTCGGCCATGGCCAGGCCGGCCTCGCGCTCCCAACGCCGCTCCTGTACATCGGCCGGATAGCGCGGCGAGCAGGACTTCAGGCCGACGATGGACTGCACGATCAGGAAGGCGCGCTCCACCTCGCCCTCGTCGCGGTAGCGCCCGGCCAGCTGCACGCGGCCGACGTTGTCGCGCGCCACGGCGGCCTGGTCCAGACCATGTTCGCGCAGCTTGAGCAGGATGCGCTCGATGAGCGGCTCCGGCACCTGATAGCCCTGGTAGCCGGGCTGGTAGCCGGGCATCTGCGGGCTGGCGCAGCCGGCCAGCAGCAGGGTTAGCGTGCCGGTGAAATGGCGGCGCAACATCGCTATTCGACCTGTACCGTGGCGCTCAGGCTGCGCGCCGGCAGGCCGGCGGCGGCGATGCTGAACTCGTAGCGGTAGGCCACGCCCACCGGTACCTCCTTGGGGATGGGCAGGCGCGCCAGGTCCAGGCTTTCGCCGGGCGCCAGCACGCGGGTCTCGCGCGCATGGCCGGTGAAGGCCAGCGCCTGCTCCTTGCCATCGGCGATCGCGAACAACCGGCGTTCGATCAGTACCTCGGCCTCGTCACCCTGCGGGGTCAGCAGCACGAAGGCGCTGCGGATGTCCAGGCTCTCGCCGGCGCGCACGCGCGCTGGCATGCGCAGCTCGCGCAGCAGCAGCAGGGGACCCGTCTCGGGCCGGTAGCCGGTCTCGGCCATGGCGCGCGCATAGTCGGCGCCGCGCTGCAGCTGCGAGGCGGGGATCCAGTCGGGGTGCTGTTGATAGCAGGCGCCGGCGGCCTTGAACCAGGCGCTGGCCAGGCCCATGCTGGCCCCGCCGCCCACGCTGAGCGTCAGCTGCCGGCCTTCGCTGCGGCGGTCCTCGCGGCGCGACAGCAGGGCCGAGCCCAGCTTGCCCAGCGCGCCGAGTGCGGCCCCCTGGACGGTGGCGGCGCGCTGCTGCTCGGCAATGCAGCCGTCCAGGGTCTGGGTGACGGATTCCTGCGCCCGGCCGCCGAGTGGCAGGAGGGCCAGCAGCAGGGCTGCGTTCCGGAACCTGTGCATCTGTGATCTCCGCGGGCAGATGCCTGATTCTGCGACCTGCCGCGGCCTTGCGCGGGCTTAGACTGACTGCCGTCGGTCCAGCCAAGGAGCAAAAATGCGCAGCTTGTTGTTGATTCTGAGCCTGCTGGGCGGGGCCGCCCTGGCCGAGCCGGTGTGCGAGGTGGCGGCCCTGGTGGGTGAGGTCCAGGTGCAGGATGCGGCCGGCACGCGCAGCCTGCGTGCCGGCGAACGCCTGGAGCCGGGCGCCGAGCTGCGCAGCGGGCCGCAGGCGCGCGTGCGGCTGCGTTTCATCGATGGCTCCACCCTGGTGCTGGCGGACCGCAGCCAGCTGCGCATCGAGCGCTTCGTGCAGGGGCCGGGCCAGCCGCGCGAGGCCGCCCTGCTGCTGCAGCTGGGCCTGATCGGCCAGCAGGTCAAGCCGGCCGCCGGCGGCAGCTGGCGCGTGCGCACGCCCACCGCGGTGACGGCGGTGCGCGGCACGGAGTTCAGCGTCGAGGTGGCCGGCGACCTGGCCACCGCCGTGCATGTGAGCAGCGGCGCGGTGGCGGTGGAGGCGCTGCCGGCCGAGTCAGATGATGCGGCAAGTGCCCCGTACAGCAGCAAGGCGCCGGCGCTGGGCAAGCCCCGCAAGACCCGACCGGTGCTGCTGCAGGCGGCGCGCAGCAATGGCACGCGCTGCGATGCCCAGGGCCAATGCAGCGAGGCCGCGGCCTGGTCGGCCGAGCGCGTGCAGCAGATCCAGCAGCGCCTGGGTGGTTTCTGAAAGACAAGGATTGCTTCTCATGACATTGAAGTTCGCAGGGCCGGCGGCCTGGGTGGCCGCCGGTCTGGCCCTGGCCTTGCTGGTGCCCCCCCAGCCAGCATGGGCCGCGGCCAAGCCGGCCAAGCCGCTCACCAGCACGCCCCTCATCAGGCGTCCGGCACCGCCGCTGCCGCCGCCACGGGCCGAGTTCGTGCGCGAGCTCGGTGGCATCTCGGAATACCGCCTGCCCAACGGCCTGCAGATCCTGCTCTTCCCCGACGAGGCGCAGAGCACCACCACCGTCAACATCACCTACCGGGTCGGCAGCCGGCATGAATCGCAGGGCGAGTACGGCATGGCGCATCTGCTCGAGCACATGGTGTTCAAGGGCACGCCCACGCACAAGGACATTGCCGGTGAGCTGGCCGCACGCGGCGTGCGCTTCAACGGCAGCACCACCACCGACCGCACCAACTACTTCGCATCCTTCAATGCCGGCGAGGAGACGCTGGACTTCATGCTGCGGCTGGAGGCCGACCGCATGCTCAATGCCTTCATCGCCAAGGCCGATCTTGACAAGGAGATGAGCGTGGTGCGCAACGAGTTCGAGCGCGGCGAGAACAACCCCAACCAGGTGCTGTTCCAGCGCGTGCAGGCGGTGGCCTATGACTGGCATGCCTATGGCCACTCGACCATAGGCCCGAAGAGCGACATCGAGAACGTGCCGATCGAAAACCTGCAGGCCTTCTACCGGCGCTATTACCGGCCCGACAACGCCACCCTGCTGGTGGCCGGGCGCTTCGAGCCGGAGGCGGTGCTGAAGCACATTGCCGGCATCTACGGGCCCTTGCCGCGCCCCGCCGCGCCGCTGCGTGAGCCCTACACGGTGGAGCCGGCCCAGGATGGCGAGCGCAGCGTGGTGGTGCGCCGTGTGGGCGGGCAGCCGATGCTGATGGTGCAGTACCACGTGCCGGCCGCGGCGCATGCGGATTCGGCGCCGCTGATGGTGCTGGGCATGCTGATGTCCTTGCAACCCAGCGGCCTGCTCTACAAGGAGCTGGTGGAGAGCAAGCTGGCGCTGGCCGCCGGCCTGGGTGGCATGGGCGGGCAGGGGCCGGGCGCGGTGCGTGCCTTTGTGGCGCTGGCGCCGGATGCCGATGCGGCCAAGGTGGAGCAGCGCCTGCTGGAGCTGCTGGAGGGGCGCGCCGGCAAGCCTTTCGACGAGGCGGAACTGCAGCGCGTGCGCGAGCTGGCGCTGCTCTCCTACCGCGAGCAGATGAAGCGGCCCGAGGCCTTGATCCAGCAGATCTCCTCCCTGCTGGGCGCGGGCGACTGGCGGCTGATCTTCCAGCTGATGGAGGACCTGCCGCGCGTCACGCTGGCCGACGTGGAGCGCGTGCGCCGCGCCTATCTGCGCCCGGCCAACCGCACGCTGGGGCGCTACCTGCCGGCCAAGCAGGTCGAGCGCGTGGAGATCCCCGCCGCGCCGGCGCTGGACGAGCGCCTGGCGCATCTGCAGGGCCCGCCCAAGCTCGACGAGGGCGAGCGCTTCGACCCGACGCCGGCGCTGCTGGAGGCGCGCACCGAGCGCCGCCAGCTGCCCAGCGGCATGCGGCTGCAACTGCTCAACAAGCGCACCCGCGGCAATACCGTGCAGCTGCAGCTGCAGCTGCGCTGGGGCGAGCGCCAGGCCATGAAACCGCTGCGCGGTGGCGATCTGGTGGACGATCTGCTCAACGAGGGCAGCACGACGTTGGACAAGCAGAAGCTGCGCGACGAGCTGGTGCGCCTGAAGGCCGGCATGCGCGTGGTGGGTGGCGCGCAGGGCGCCACGCTCTATCTGAGCGCCGAGCGCGACACCCTGCTGGAGGCACTGCAGCTGGCCGCCGATGTGCTGCAGCATCCGGCCCTGCCGGCGGATGCCTTCGAGCGCATCAAGCAGGCCGGCCTGGCCGCGCTGCGCGGTTCGCGCGAGGAGCTGGAAACCAAGCGCCATGAGGCCACGCGAGTGCACTACAACCAGGCGCGCGGCGTGGGCTTCGGCGACGCCGACTACCTGCCCGGCGTGGAGGACCGGCTCGCGCGCCTGCAGGCCATCACGCTGGACGAGGTGCGCGCCTTCCATGCCGAGTTCTGGTCGGCCAACGAGGCGCAGGTGGCCGTGGTGGGTGCGCTGCCCGCGGGCCTGGACGAGGCACTGGAGCGTCTCTTCGGCGGCTGGAAGAAACCGCAGGCGCCGCGCTTCGTGCGCCATTTCTCCACCCATGTGGCGGTGCCCGCGGCGCGTTTCGACGTGAGCGTGCGCGACAAGGCCAATGCCAGCCTGCGCATGGATCAGCGCTTCGCGCTGAACCAGAGGGATGCCGACTATCTGCCCATGCTGCTGGCCGTGCACATCTTCGGTGGCGGCGGCATCGAGAGCCGCTTGTCGGAGCGGGTGCGCCAGAAGGAGGGGCTCAGCTATGGCGTGGGCGCCTCGCTGGAAAGCAGCTACTGGGGCCAGGAGGGCGGGCTGGTGATCAGCGGCAGCTATGCGCCACAGAACCGCGAACGCGTGCTGGCGCTGGTGCGCGAGGAGCTGGCGCGCATGACGCAAGAGGGCGTCAGCGCCGCCGAACTGGCGCGTGCCAAGACGGCGCTGCTGCAGGCCGCGCAACAGGCGCGCGCCAACGAGGGCCAGCTGGCCGCCCAGCTGAACGCGCTGGGCGAGGATCAGCGCAGCTGGCTGGCCGAGCAGGAGGAGGAGACGCGCCTGCAGGCGGCGACGCTGCCGCAGGTGAACGCCGCCTGGCGCCGGCTGGTGAGGCCCGAGGGCTTCGTGATCAGCACGGCGGGAGACTTCAAGCCTTAGCTCATGCCTTGATGCCTGAGCAGGGCGTCGATCTGCGGCTCGCGGCCGCGGAAGGCCTTGAAGTTCTCCATCGCGCTGCGCGCGCCACCCATCTCCAGCACGTTCTTCAGGTAGCGCTCGCCGGTGGCGGTGTTGAACACGCCCTCCACCTCGAAGGCGCTCCAGGCGTCGGCGCTCAGCACCTCGGCCCATTTGTAGCTGTAATAACCCGCCGAGTAGCCGCCCGCGAAGATGTGCGAGAAGCTGTGCTGGAAGCGGTTGAAGGCCGGCGGCGGGTTCACCGCCACCTCGGCGCGCACCTCGTCCAGCAACTGCTGAATCCTGGCCTCGCTGCCGGCCTCGGCATGCAGGCGCATGTCGAACAGCGAGAACTCGATCTGGCGCAGGGTCTGCAGGCCGGACTGGAAGTTCTTCGCCGCCATCATCTTGTCGAACAGGGTGCGCGGCAGCGGCTCGCCGCTGTCCACATGGGCGGAGAGCTGCTGCAGCACCTCCCATTCCCAGCAGAAGTTCTCCATGAACTGGCTGGGCAGCTCCACTGCGTCCCACTCCACGCCAGAGATGCCCGACACGCCCAGCTCGTTCACCTGGGTGAGCAGATGGTGCAGGCCGTGGCCGAACTCATGGAACAGGGTGGTGACGTCGTCATGCGTGAGCAAGGCGGGCTTGTCGCCCGACGGTGATGCGAAGTTGCACACCAGCTGCGCCACCGGCAGCTGCTGCCGGCCCTCGGGGCGGGCCCAGCGGCTGCGCACCTCGTCCATCCAGGCGCCGGGGCGCTTGCCGGGGCGCGCGTACAAGTCGAGGTAGAACTGGCCGATGGTCCGGCCAGCGCGCTCCAGGCGGTAGAACTGGACGCTCTCGTGCCAGACCTCGGCGCTGTCCTCGACGATGCGCACATTGAAGACGCGCTCGATGATGCCAAACAGGCCCTGCAGCACGCGCGGCACGGTGAGGTATTGGCGCACCTCCTGGTCGCTGAAGGCGTAGCGCGCCTCCTTCAGCTTCTCGGCGTAATAGGCCTGGTCCCAGGCCTGCATGTCGCTGCCGGCGAATTCACGCAGCTCGGCCAGGTCCTTCTGCGCAAAAGGCCTGGCCTTGGCGGCCAGTTCGCGCAGAAACTCCAGCACCTGGGCGGGCGAATCGGCCATCTTGGCCACCAGCGAGGCATCGGCAAAGCTCGGGTAGCCCAGCAGCTGCGCTTCTTCCTGGCGCAGGGCCAGCAGCTCCTGCATCAGCACGCTGTTGTCCAGCTCCGGCTTGGCGCCGAGTTCGCTGGCACGCGTGACATAGGCGCGGTAGACGGTCTCGCGCAGCGCCCGGTTGCTGCCGTACTGCATCACCGGCAGGTAGCAGGGGAAATGCAGGGTGATCTTGTGGCCGTCCTTGCCCTCCGCCTGGGCCGCGGCGCGGGCGTTCGCCACCACATCGGCCGGCACGCCCTCCAGCTCCTCGGCCGTGGCGTAGTAGGCGAAGCCATCGGTGGCGTCCATCACATGTTCGGAGAACTGCTGGCCCAGCTCGGCGCTGCGCTCCTGGATGGCGGCAAAGCGCGCCTTGGCCTCGCCCTGTAGCTCGGCGCCGGAGAGCACGAAGTCGCGTATCCACAGCGTCAGCGCACGCTGGCGCGCCGGGTTCAGGCTGGCGGCCTTGGCGTGGATGGCCTTGTACTTGGCAAAGAGCTTTTCGTCGGCGCCCAGGTTGGTGTAGAACTCGGTCACCGCCGGCAGCATGGCGTTGTAGGCCTCGCGCAGCTCGGGCGTGTTGGCCACGGCGTTCAGATGGCCCACCGCGCCCCAGGCATGCGAGAGCCGCTCGGTGGCGACACTCAGCACCGACTCCAGCGTGTCGTAGTCGGCCGGCGTGTCGTCGGCGGTGGCCTTGGCGAGGGCCTGCTGGGCCTGCGCCAGCAATTCGGAGATGGCGGGGGCGATGTGCTCGGGCTTGATCGATGCAAAGGCCGGCAGGGCGGCGGTGGACAGCAGCGGATTGCTCATCGGTGTCAGGCCTTGGCGGCAGCGGCAGTACGTTCGGCCGACTCTAGCGTGTTGACCAGCAGCATGGTGATGGTCATCGGCCCGACGCCACCCGGCACCGGCGTGATCCAGCTGGCCACTTGCTTGACGCCCTCGAAGTCCACGTCGCCGCAGAGCTTGCCTTCGTCGTTGCGGTTCATGCCCACGTCGATGACGACCGCGCCTGGCTTGACCATGTCCTTGGTCAAGACATTGCGCTTGCCCACGGCGGCGACGATCACATCGGCCTGGCGCGTCATCGCGCCCAGGTCGGCGGTGCCGCTGTGGCAGATGGTGACGGTGGCGTTCGCTTGCAGCAGCATCATCGCCATCGGCTTGCCGACGATATTGCTGCGGCCTATCACCACCGCGTGCTTGCCCTTGAGGTCCTTCATGCCGATGGACTCCAGCATCTTCATGCAGCCATAGGGGGTGCATGCCTTGAAGCCTGGCTCGCCCACCATCAGCGCACCGGCGCTGGCGACGTGGAAGCCGTCCACATCCTTCTCGGGCGAGATCGCCTCGATGACCTTGTGGTCGTCGATGTGCTTGGGCAGGGGCAGCTGCACCAGGATGCCGTGGATGCTGGGGTCATTGTTGAGCGCCTCGACGCGCGCTAGCAGCTCGGCCTCGCTCATCGTGGCCTCGTACTTCTCCAGCACCGAATGCAGGCCGGCGTCCTCGCAGGCCTTGACCTTGTTGCGCACATAGACCTGGCTGGCCTGGTTGTCGCCCACCAGCACCACCGCCAGGCCGGGCTTGAGGCCCTGGGCCGTCAGCGCCGCGGCGCGCTGCGCCACCTCGGCGCGGAGTTGCTTGGACAACGCCAGGCCATCGATCAGGGTTGCGGTCATATCAGTTACCTCCAAAGTGCAGGGATTGGCGTTGCGGCATAGGCTCATGTCGCGCAGCGACGTGATGCCGGAGCCACAGGGCGTTGCCATCGATCAGTTGGGCGGTCATGGTGAGGACTCCTTGGAATGCAAAAGGCCGCTGAACAATCAGCGGCCTCGGATGGGGGCAGGTCTTGTCAGGCCTTGGCGGGTGCGCCCAAGGCAATCTTGAGCAGGTCGGCCACGGTGTTGGCGTTCAGCTTCTCCATGATGTTGGCGCGGTGCGCCTCCACCGTCTTGATGCTGATGCCCAGATCGTCGGCGATCTGCTTGTTCAGGCGGCCGGCCACGATGCGCTCCAGCACCTGGGCCTCGCGGGTGGTGAGGCGCGAGAGCAGGGCGTCGCGGCTGGCGGCTTCCTGGTGGCTGGAGAAGGCGTCGCGCGCCTGGTCGAGCATGCGCTCCACCAGGGCCAGCAGCTCGTCTTCCTTGAAGGGCTTTTCGATGAAGTCCATCGCGCCCTTCTTCATGGTCTGCACCGCCATCGGCACGTCGCCATGGCCGGTGATGAAGACCACCGGCAGCGGGCTGCGGCGCTCCAGCAGGCGGTCCTGCAGCTCCAGGCCGCTCATGCCTTCCATGCGGATGTCGGCAATCAGGCAGGCCACTTCGCGCGGGTCGTAGCGGCTCAGGAATGACTCGGCGGAGTCAAAGCACTTGACGCGGTAGTCCTTGCCCTCCAGCAGCCATTGCAGGGAATCGCGCACGGCTTCGTCATCATCAACGACGTAGACGTTACCCTTCTTAGGAATCAGGCTCATGGTGTCGCAGCAGTGTTCAGGGCGGGTCCCGAGGGTTCGGGACGGGATAGTTCGACGGGGATGGTGAAGGCGAACCTGCACCCCACGATGGAGGCGCCATTGTAGAGGTTCTCGGCACGGATCCGGCCGTGGTGGGACTCCACGATAGACCGGCATAACCCTAAGCCAATGCCCATGCCATCGGACTTGGTGGAGAAAAAGGCCTCGTACATGCGCTCGATCACCTCATCGGGCAAACCCGGCCCCATGTCGGTGACCGAGAACTCGATATTGCCGCCCAGCTCGGCCGTGTGCTTGGGCACCACGCGCAGCTCGATATGGCGGCGCGAGACCGGCAGCGCGGCGTTGTCGATCGCTTCGGCGGCGTTCTTCAGCAGGTTCATCAGCACCTGCTCGATCAGGATCGGGTCCACCATCAGCGTGGGCAGGCGCTGCGCCACATAGGTGTGGATGGCCACGTTGCGGCGGCGTAGCTCGATGCCGGCCAGCTCCACCGCGTCCTCGACGATGGCATGCGCGCTGGAGGCCTGGCGCTGCGGCTCGCTGCGCTTCACGAAGTTGCGGATGCGGTGGATGATCTGGCCGGCGCGCTGCGCCTGCTTGGCGGTCTTCTCCAGCGCGGCCAGCAGATCGTCCTTCTGGATCGCGTCGTTGCGCACGCGCGAGACCATGCCGTTGCAGTAGTTGGTGATGGCGGTGAGCGGCTGGTTCAGCTCATGTGCGACGCTGGAGGCCATCTCGCCCATGGTCATCAGCCGGCTGGTGACCTGGGCCTTCTCGGCCTGCTGGGCGGCCTGCTCCTCGGCGCGGCGGCGCGCGGTGATGTCGGTGGCGATCAGCATCTGCGCCAGGCGGCCGTCGGTCCACTGCAGGTAGCGGGCGCGCACGTCGAACCACATCTCCAGGCCCTCGATATAGACCTCGCGCGGGTCCGAGCCCACTTCGGTGAGATGCTGGGCGGGCAGGCCGGAGTAATCGTCCACCTCGTCGTCCACGTCGGGGTCGTCCTTGCTGCGGCTCAGCTGGCTGCCAGCCAGCATGGCATGGCCCTTGGGGTCGGCGCCGAACCAGAGCCGGTAGCTGCGGTTCGCGAACAGCAGCTCGCCCTGCTGCACCGAGAGCACCGAGACCGCCGCGTCCAGCCCCTCCAGCACGGTGGTGAAGCGCTCGTGCGAGGCGCTGAGCTGGTCGCGCACGCGCTTGGCCTCGGTGATATTGGTCATCGAGGTCATCCAGCCGCTCTGCTTGCCCTTGGGGTCGATCAGGGGCGAGACATACATGCGGGCGTCGAAGATGGTGCCGTCCTTGCGCATCACCTTGACCTCGGCGCCGCCGGCCGGGCTGCGGCCGTGGATCTCCTGCTGCAAGAGGCGCGCGTTCTCCTCGAAGCGGTCCGGCGGCCAATAGGGGAAGGGCGGCTTGCGGCCGATCAGCTCGGCCTCGGAGAAGCCGGTCATGGCGCAGAAGGCCGGGTTCACATAGGAGATGCGCGAGTCCATGTCCATGGCGCGCATGCCGGTGAGCATGGAGTTCTCCATGGCGCGGCGGAAATTCGTCTCGTTGGCCAGCGCGGTCTGGAACTGCATGCGCCGGCGCATGTGCTTCCAGGTGCCCAGCAGCATCCACACCGTCAGCACCGAGAGCGCCACCACCATCCAGAACAAGGTGTTGCTGATCA
>Ga0208398_100502_pt1 | contig 24712 bp, 22 predicted proteins | sample LakWasMe79_HOW10_2_FD_183905 | JGI IMG/M metagenome (GOLD analysis project Ga0208398, IMG submission 183905) | Freshwater sediment methanotrophic microbial communities from Lake Washington under simulated oxygen tension - Sediment Metagenome... | ecosystem: Environmental > Aquatic > Freshwater >...
CTGGAGCTGCACCGCGGTGGGCTATTGCTCCGAGGTCTGCCCCAAGGGCGTGGACCCGGCGCGTGCGGTGAACCAGAACAAGATGAACAGCGCCACCGACTACTTCAAGCGCTTTCTGTTGCCCGGCTCCAAGCGAGGAGGCAAGACATGAACGTCAAACGCCATCCGCCCTACCGCCGCCCCATGACGGGCTGGTGGAAGCGCGATCCCTTCTTCATGCGCTACATGCTGCGCGAAACCACCGCCTTTGCGGTGGCCGCCTATGCCATCGTGCTGTGCGTCGGCGTGCTGCGCCTGGCGCAGGGCGAGGCGGCCTGGAACGGCTGGCTGCAGGCGCTGCGCTCACCGCTCTCGCTGCTGCTGCATCTGGTGCTGCTGGTGGCCTTCGTGATCCATGCCTACAGCTGGTTCCAGATCATGCCCAAGACCCTGCCGATGATCAAAATGGGCGGTGAGCAAGTCAGCGCCGGGGCGATCCAGCGCACCGGCTGGAGTGCTGCCGCCGTCGCGACGCTGCTGGTACTGGCCCTCGCCGCATGGTGGCAATCATGAGCAAGCCGCGCTCCAACGCCCCGATCTTCTGGCTGATGTTCGGTGCCGGCGGCATGCTGTCGGCGCTCTTGGGCACGGCCCTGGTCTTCATCACCGGGCTGGCGGTGCCGCTGGGTATCTTCTACTCGCCCGAGCTGCTGAGCTACCCGCGCGTGCTGGCGCTGGCGCAGCATGGCCTGGGCAAGCTCTTCCTGCTGGCGGTGATCGCGCTGTTCGCCTGGCATGCCGCGCACCGCATCCTGTGCAGCCTGCACGACATCGGCATCCACAAGGGCCTGGTGGCCAAGCTCTGCTGCTATGGCAGCGCCTTCGGCATCAGCGTGGTGGCGGCGGTGAATCTGTGGCGCGTCGGGTTCTGACGCTGGCATTGTTGGCCCTCACTGGCGTCGCCCACGCCGGCCTGTGCGAAAGCGGCCGGCAGCAATCGCCGGTGGACATCAGCACGACAGTGCGCCAGGCCCTGCCGGCCCTGCGCTTCGACTACCGCGCCGACCCTGCGCGCGTGCTGCATGACGGCCACACGGTGCGGCTGCGTGTGAGCCCGGGCAGCCAGCTGCTGGTCGGCGCCAAGCCCTTTACCCTGCAGCAACTGCACTTCCACCTGCCCGGCGGCGACCGCCTGCACGGCGAAGACTTCCCGATGGCCATGCATGCCCTGCACAAGGGCCGCGATGGCCAGCTGCTGGCCCTGGTGCTGTGGTTCCGCCTGGGCGCCGAGAACCCGGCCCTGGCCGGCCTGCTGCCCGGGCTGCCGGCGCAGGGCGAGGCCGAGCGCCGCCTGGCGCTTGACCCGGCGGCCCTGCTGCCCGCCGAGCGCGGCTACTTTGCCTACACGGGTTCGCTCACCGCGCCGCCCTGCACCGAGGGCGTGCAATGGCTGCTGCTGCGCCAACCGCAGACGCTCTCGGCCGCGCAGCTGCAGCGGCTGGCCAGCTTGATCGCGCCGAATGCGCGCGCGGTGCAGCCGCTGAACGGACGCGTGGTGCGCGAGAGTCTTTAGGCCTGTTGCCCCGGGTCAAACTCCGGCCCGCCCGCTTGCGGCATGGTGGCGCCATGAAGCACACCGCACATCATTGCCTTGCCGTCGCCGCGCTCCTGTCCTGCGGCCTGGTCGCCGCCAAGCCACCCAGGGCACCGGGCACACCGGTCGAGGTCACGAGCGAGATGCTGGGCGCCGGCATGGTGTCCAGCGGCACGGCGCTGCCGCCGATTCCACCCGTCACCGGCAGCCGCAGCAAGCCGGTGGCCTCCTGGGGCAAGCCCCTGCCTTATCCCATCGTGATCGCCGATCGGCGCAACAACCGGCTCATCGAGGTGGCGCCCGACAAGCGCATCGTCTGGGAGTTCCCCTCGCCCAATCTCAAGCTCTACCGCGGCAACGAGGATGTGAACTTCTCGGCCGATGGCCGCCAGCTGGCGGTCAGCGAGGAGGACAACTTCGACGTGCACCTGGTGGACTACGAGCAGCGCGCCATCACCTGGACCTATGGCGTGCCCGACACGCGCGGCAGCAAGGGCAATCTGCTCAACTACCCGGACGATGCGCACCTGCTGGCCGATGGCATGTTCCTCACCGCCGACATCCGCAACTGCCGCGTGCTGATCGTCGATCCCAAGGACAGCAGCATCAAGACCCAATGGGGCCGGCCCGGCCATTGCAGGCACCAGCCGCCGCAATACCTGGGCCATCCCAACGGCGCCACGCCGATGGACAACGGCGACATCCTGGTGACCGAGATCAGCGAGGCCTGGGTCTCGCGCATCACGCGCGCCGGCCAGCTGCTGTGGAGCGTGCGCGCCCCGCATGTGCGCTATCCCTCCGACACCTTTCCCACCGTGGACGGCAAGCAGCTGATCGTGGCCGACTTCAGCAAGCCCGGCCGCGTGGTGATCTTCGACCCCACCAGCGGCAAGCCGAGCTGGGAGTACTTTGTGCCCGAGGGCGAGGGCATGCTGGACCATCCCTCCATCGCCCGCGAGCTGCCCGATACCGGCGACGTGCTGGTGGTGGACGATCTGCACGACCGCGTCATCGTGCTGGACCGCCAGACCAAGGCCATCATCTGGCAGTACGGCGTGAAGGGGGTGAAGGGCCACCTGCCCGGCTACCTGAACTACCCCGACGGCGTGGACCTGGATCTGTTCCGGGATTGGCGCGTTGCCAAGCCCTAGCGCGCTTGCTTATGGCTTCAGTTGCCGCGTCAGCGCGCCGCTGACGCGCCGCAGCAGCCACTTGGGCGTGGCGCGGCCGGCCAGCACGGTGGCCAGGTTGAGCACGCCCGGCACGCGTATCACCTCGCCCTGCATGCAGGACTCGAAGCCCTCGTCGGCCACCGCCTCGGCGCTGCCGATCACGAAGCCGGGCAGCTTGGCGAGTTCGGCATGCTCGGCGCGCGCCTGCTCCAGCATGCCCGTCGCCGTGATGCCGGGGCACAGCGCCGTGATGCTCACACCCGTGCCCTTCAACTCTTCCGACAGCGACTCGGTGAGCGAGAGCACATAGCTAGGGACCCTCTGCCTAACTCCCATGGGTCGCGGCGGGATCTTTGCGGGATGCTGGCCAAGGCGCGGACCGCCGCCCAGTCTGATGTCTGGGCAAGGTTCGTAACGCCGGCCAGCGCCCGCAAAGGCCCGCCCCATGCGGGTTTGCGAGATAACGGGCCGCCGCGGGCGTTGCGCCACTTGGCATCGGGCAGCGAGCCCGACCTGCGCGGCGCGCCTACTCGGCGGCCCGTTCTCTCGCAAACGCGGCCCACGGGAGTTAGGCAGAGGGTCCCTAGGTGGCGGCATAGCTGGCCAGGCTGGGCACCGGCTGGAAGGCCGCGATCGAGGCCACGTTGAGCACCCGGCCCTGGCCGCGCGCCACCATGGGCGGCACAAAGGCGGCCAGCATGGCGGTGAGGCCGGAAATGTTCAGGTCGATGAGCTGCTGGTGGCGCTGCGCCGGCATCTCCACAAAGCTGCCATGGGCCAGCACGCCGGCGTTGTTTACCAGCAGGTCGATGGGCCGGCGTGCCCGCTTCATCGCGCTGGCCAGACTGGCCGCCGCCTCGGGCCGGGCGAGATCGGCCGCCACCGCCCAGGCTTTCACGCCATGCTCGGCCGCCAGCGCCTTGGCCAGGGCCTCGAGCTTGTCGGCGCTGCGCGCCACCAGCACCACATTGAAGCCGGCACGTGCAAAGCGCCGGGCCAGCGCCGCGCCTATGCCCGAGGAGGCGCCGGTGATGAGGGCGGTCAATGTGCGAGGGGGGCTCATGCGGCCATACTACGCCCATGTCTCATACCAGCGATGCTCAGCGCATAACCATCGGATTCATCGGTCGCCATGCCCCCGGCTTGCTGGCCGGCCTGCTGGCAGGGTTGCTGCCTTTGAGGCCGGCCGCGGCGGCCGAGCCGGTGCCGGTGAAGCCGACGATCTCGGCGGACGGCGCCGCGGTGCTGGACCCGCAGGCCAGGCTGGTCTGGGCGCGCTGCGTGGAAGGCATGCAATGGACCGGCAAGTTCTGCCATGGCACGCCCCAGCTGATGAGTTTTTCGCAGGCGGTGGCCCATGCGCGTGGCCGCAGCCAGGCCGATGGCCTGGCCTGGCGCCTGCCGCGCGTCCAGGAACTGCAGCGGCTGGTGGAGAAGAAGAATAAAGAGGCGGCCAAGCCCGCCGGGCCGGACCCGCTGCTATTTCCCGATACGCCGCGCGAGCTGTACTGGAGCGCCACGGCCCAGCTCGGCGGGCGCGCCAGCAACCCCTACAACTACGGCACGGTGATGCGTGGCGGTGGCGAGGCACCCAGCGCCGCCATGCAGGGCTGGGCCGTACATCTGGGCAGCGGCGCGGCGCATGGCGACGTGAGCAAGAGCAGCCGCCTGCTGGTGCGCTTGGTGCGGACGCTAGATTAGCGCCGCGATCAAGTCCGAGATGGCCTGCCCCATCTCGGTGGTGCTGGCGCTGCCGCCCAGGTCGGGCGTGCGCGGGCCCTGGGCCAGCACCCGCTCGATGGCGCCGAGCATCGCATCATGCGCGGGCCGGCAGCCGAGGAAGTCCAGCAGCAGCGCCGCCGACCAGATCATCGCCACCGGGTTGGCAATGTTCTTGCCGTAGATGTCGGGCGCCGAGCCATGCACGGGCTCGAACAGCGAGGGATAGCTGCGCTCGGGATTCAGGTTGGCCGACGGCGCCAGGCCGATGGTGCCGGTGCAGGCGGGGCCCAGGTCGGAGAGGATGTCGCCGAACAGATTGGAGGCCACCACCACGTCGAAGCGCTGCGGCTGCAGCACGAAGCGGGCGCAGAGGATGTCGATGTGCTGCTTGTCCACCGCCACCTCGGGGTAGGCCAGAGCGATCTCGGCGGCGCGCTCGTCCCACCAGGGCATGCTGATGGCGATGCCATTGCTCTTGGTGGCCACGGTGAGTTGTTTGCGCGCACGCGAGCGCGCCAGCTCGAAGGCATAGCGCAGCACGCGCTCGGTGCCATGGCGGGTGAACACCGATTCCTGGATCACCAGCTCGCGTTCGGTGCCCTCGAACAGGCGCCCGCCCAGGTTGGTGTACTCGCCCTCGGTGTTCTCGCGCACCACGAAGAAGTCGATCTCGCCGGGCTTGCGCCCGGCCAGCGGACAGGGCACGCCCTCGAACAGGCGCACCGGGCGCAGATTGATGTACTGGTCGAACTCGCGGCGGAACTTCAGCAGCGAGCCCCATAGCGAGACATGGTCGGGCACCGTGGCCGGCCAGCCCACCGCGCCGAACAGGATCGCATCCATGCCCTGCAACTGCGCCTTCCAGTCGTTGGGCATCATCTGGCCATGGGTCAGGTAGTAGTCGCAGCTGGCCCAGTCAATGTGGGTCAGCTCCAGCGCGATGTCGAAGCGCGTGGCCGCCGCCTGCAGGGCACGCAGGCCCTCGGGCATGACCTCGCGGCCGATGCCGTCGCCGGGGATCACGGCGATCCTGAAAGGTCTGTTCTTGCTCATGCGTAGGTTCTCTTTCCTCATGCGGCGGAGGCGGGCAGGCCGAAGACCTTGTCGAAGCCCCAGGTGAAGGCGATCGAATAGACAAAGAAGAAGGCCAGCAGCACCAGGTCGGCGAGCAGGGCGTTCCACAGCGAGGTCTGCAACCACCAGGCCATGATGGGCACCAGCCACAGCACCAGCCCACCCTCGAAGCCGATGCCATGGGCGAGGCGCCGCCACGCCGAGCGCCCGCGGCGCGTCTGGCGGGCCTCCCAGCGCTCGAACCAGCCATTGAAAAGGTAGCTCCAGCCCAGCGCCACCGAGGACATCAGCACTGCCAGGGTCAGCGTCGAGCTTGCGGGCTGCTCGAACACCAGGCTCAGCAGCGGGCCGACCACCGCCACGGCGATGACTTCATACAGGATGGCCTGGACAATGCGGCGGGTACGAGGAGGCATGGCGGGGCGCAGCGAGCGTGAACAACACAGACTCGCGATGCTAGCCGCATCATGCGATTCAGACCTGCTCCGGCCGCATCTCGATGGCGCCACAGGGGCATTCGGCCGCACACATGCCGCAGCCCTTGCAGTAGTCGTAGTTGAACTCGAAGCGCTGGCCGGGGCCCAGCTTGATGACGGCGTTGTCGGGGCAGACACCGTAGCAGTTGTCGCATTCGAAGCAGTTGCCGCAGCTCAGGCAGCGGCGCGCCTCGAACAGCGCGTTCTCGGCGGTGAGGCCGCCCTGCACCTCGTCGAAACTGCTGCTGCGGCGCGCCAGGTCCAGCTGCGGGACTAGGGTCTTGGGCGCGTCGCTGTAGTACCAGGGGTTGAGGCGTTCGAAGCTGGCGGGCTCGTGCTTGGGCGGCCGGTTCGCCGCATGGCCGCGCAGCCAGGCGTCGATGTTCCTGGCGGCCTTCTTGCCATGGCCCACCGCCACCGTCACATTGCGCTCGGCCGGCACCATGTCGCCGCCGGCGAAGATGCCGGCATGGCCGGTCATCATGGTGGCAGGGTCCACCTGCACCACGCCGTCCTGCAGGGCAAGACCTGGCACCCGGTCCAGCAGCGAGAGGTCCACGTCCTGCCCCAGGGCCAGCACCAGCGAGTCGGCCTCCAGCATCTCGAACTCGCCGGTGGGCTGGGGGCGGCCTGCGGCGTCCAGCGTCATCTTTTCGATCATCAGCGCGCCTTCGCTGGCGTGCTTGATGGTGGAGAGCCACTTCACCATCACGCCTTCCTCCAGCGCCTCCTCGACCTCGAGATCATGCGCGGGCATCTGCGCGCGCGTGCGGCGGTAGACGATGATGGCCTCGGTGGCGCCCAGGCGCCTGGCGGTGCGCGCCACGTCGATGGCGGTGTTGCCGCCGCCATAGACCACCACGCGGCGGCCCAGCATCGGTTGTTCCTCGCCCTCCATCGAACGCAGCAGCGCGACGGCGTCGAGGATGTGCGCGCCGTCCTTGGCCGGGACGAAGGCGCGCTTGGCGATGTGCGCACCCACCGCCAGGAAGGCGGCGTCGTAACCACCGATGCGCATGGTCTCGGCCAGGTCGCTGACCTTGCAGTTGAGCTTGACCTGCACGCCCATCGCCACGATGCGTTGCAGCTCGGCCTCCAGCACCTCACGTGGCAGGCGGTACTTGGGGATGCCGAAGCGCATCATGCCGCCCAGCATGGGGCCGGCCTCCAGCACGGTGACGCGGTGGCCGAGGCGGCGCAAGTGGTAGGCGGCCGACATGCCCGAGGGCCCGGCACCGACCACCAGCACATGCTTGCCCGACTCATGCGCCGGCGGCGCGAACTGCCAGCCATTCGTGAGGGCCGCGTCGCCCAGAAAACGCTCGACCGAGTTGATGCCCACCGCTTCGTCGAGCTGGCCGCGGTTGCAGGCGCCCTCGCAGCTGTGATAGCAGACCCGGCCCATGGTGGCGGGGAAGGGGTTGTCGCGCGTGAGATGGCGCCAGGCCGCCTCGTAGGCGCCGCTCTCGGCGTGGAACAGCCAACCCTGGATGTCCTCGCCGGCCGGGCATTGCGCATTGCAGGGCGGCAGGCGGTCCACATAGATCGGGCGCTCGGTGCGCCAGGAGCCGGTCTTGTTGGCCAGCGAGGAGCCGGGATCCAGCGTGATCGCGAAAGGTCGGCTGTCCTTCATACCGTCACCTCATCGTCCAGCAGCTTGAAGCGGCGGATGTTCTTGTCGGCATCGGCCTGGATGCGTGCCAGCATCTCGGGGTGACCCGGCGTGCCGAACAGATGGGCAAAGCGTTTCTGCGGCCTCAGATACTCGGCCACCGGCACCCGGTGGCGTATCTTGGTGACATGGGTGATCTCGCCATGCTCGGCCTCGAAGACCGGGAAGATGCCGGTCTCGCGCGCCAGCCGCGCGAGCTTGATGGTGTCGTGGCTGGCGGCACCCCAACCCAGCGGGCAGGGCACCAGGATGTGCAGGTAGCGCGCGCCGCGCAGGCTCATGGCGCGCTCGACCTTGGCCTCCAGGTCGCGCAGATCGGCGACGGTGGCGGTGGCCACGTAGGGGATCTCATGCGCCATCGCGATCAGCGGCAGGTTCTTGCCCTGGCCAAACGCGGCCCCCGGCTTGGCGCCCACGGCCATGGTGGTGGCGGTGCGCGCGGCCGGCGGCGTGGCCGAGCTGCGCTGCACGCCGGTGTTCATATAGGCCTCGTTGTCGTAGCAGATGTAGAGCACATCGTCGTTGCGCTCGAACATGCCCGAGAGACAGCCGAAGCCGATGTCGGTGGTGCCGCCGTCGCCGCCCTGGGCGATCACGCGGGTGGCGCTCTCGCTCATGCCGGCCTTCAGGGCCTTGACCTTGAGCGCCGCGGCGATGCCGGTGCCCACCGCCGCGGCATTGCCGAACAGCGAATGTATCCAGGGCAGCTGCCAGGAACTCTCGGGGTAGGGCGTGGAGAACACCTCCAGGCAGCCGGTGGCATTGGCGGCGATCAGCTGGCCGCGGGTGGCGCGCATCGCGGCGTCCACCGCATAGCGCGCGCCCAGCGCCTCGCCGCAGCCCTGGCAGGCGCGGTGGCCGGAGTTGATCGAGTTGCTGCGCTCGCTGGAGGATTGCACGCTGCGCTGTTCGGGCGCCAGCAGGCGGTTGCCCACCGTGAAGGTGCCCGTTTGATAGAACTTGATTTGTGGAGCATTCATTCAGGCCACCTTTGAAGCAACCGTGCCCACGTCGCGCAGCAGGTTCTCGGCAATCGGGCCGCTGCGCCGCATCTGCGCCTCGCGCTGCAGCTGACGCTGCACGATGCGCTCGTCGAGGTCCAGGAAGCTCAGCGGCGGCAGCGTATCGGCCACCGCCTGCAAGAGCATGCGCTGCAGCGAGGCCTGGGTGATGGCGCGCCCGCCCAGGCCGGCCACCACCGTATAACCATGCAGTTGCAGGCCCGACAGTGCCAGCCGCACATCGGTGGAGACCACGCCGCCCAGGCCCACCGAGAAGCTCTTCTCCAGCACCACCACGCGCTGCGCACCCTGCAGCGCGGCGCGCACCGCGGCGAGCGGGAAGGGGCGGAAGGAATGGATGCCCAGCACGCCGATCTTCAGGCCCTCTTGCTCGCGCAGGCCGTCCACCGTGTCCTTGAGCGTGCCCAGCACCGAGCCCAGGGCAACGACGATGGTCTCGGCATCCGCGCAGCGGTAGCCGCGCACCAGCCCACCCGAGGCGCGCCCGAAGCGCGCCGCGTAGTCCTCGGCAATGCGCGGAATCACCTCCAGCGCCATCAGCTGCTTGGCATGGGCCAGATAGCGCACCTCCATGAAGGCCTCGGGCCCCACCATCGCGCCGATCGACACCGGCTCGGCCGGGTCCAGCAGCTGGCGCGGCTCGTAGGGCGGCAGGAAGGCATCGACCTCGTGCTGCGCCGGGATGTCCACGCGCTCGTAGGCATGGGTGAGGATGAAGCCATCCATGCACACCATCACCGGCATCGAGAGTTCCTCGGCCAGCTTGAAGGCCTGGATGTGCAGGTCCACCGCCTCCTGGTTGGTCTCGGCGAAGAGCTGGATCCAGCCGCAGTCGCGCTGGCTCATCGAGTCGCTGTGGTCGTTCCAGATATTGATGGGCGCGCCGATGGCGCGGTTTGCCACCGTCATCACGATTGGCAGGCCCAGGCCCGAGGCGTTGTAGACCGCCTCGGCCATGAAGAGCAGGCCCTGGCTGGCGGTGGCGGTGTAGCTGCGCGCGCCGGCGGCGGAGGAGCCGATGGCCACGCTCATGGCCGCGAATTCACTCTCCACATTGATGAACTCGCAGGGCGTGAGCGTGCCATCCTTCACCAGCTCGCCGAGGCCCTCGACGATATGGGTCTGCGGCGAGATCGGGTAGGCGCAGATCACCTCGGGGCGGCACAGCGCCACCGCCTCGGCCACGGCGTGCGAGCCTTCACATTGCTTCAGCATGGCGGGCCAACTCCTGCATTTCGTCTTGAACAAAGGCGAACGCCTCGGCGGCCGCGGCGACATTTGCGTCAGCCACCTTGCCGCTGAACTTGGTGCGGATGGCGTGCGACACCGCCGCCAGCGACACCAGGCCCGCGAGCGCCGCAAAGCCACCCAGCAGCACCGCATTCGGCAGCGGCCGGCCGAGGTGCTTGAGCGCGATCTCGGTGGCCGGCACGGTGATGAGGCGCTCGTGGCGGAAGCGCGCCGCCACCTCGGCCAGGCCCAGTGCGTCGAAGCTGCGCCGGCTGTTGATCAGCACATAGCCGTCGGGCTTGAGTCCCTGGAACACATCGACCTGGTGCAAGAGCGTCGGGTCCTGCACGATCAGCACGTCGGGCGCCAGGATGGGCTCGCGCAGGCGGATCTCGCGCTCGGCGATGCGGCAGAAGGCCACCACCGGCGCGCCGGTGCGCTCCGAGCCGAAGCTGGGGAAGGCCTGGGCATGGCGGCCCTGCTCGAAGGCGGCGATGGACAGCAGCTCGGCCGCCGTCACCACGCCCTGGCCACCACGGCCGTGAATCCGGATCTGCAGCATCGCGCGCCCCCTTGGCTGTGGACCTACTTGCGGAACACCAGGTACAGCGGATCTTCCGAAGTGGCGTGCCGCACCTGGGCGTTGTCGAAGGCCGAGAAGCCGAAGCCGTAGCGCGCGCCGAGGTCGGCGAACTGCACGTCGTACTTGCTGCCGGTGATCAGCTTGCGCGCCACCACCGAGGTGTACATGCCGTCCTTCCAGCTCAGCACCACGCGGATGTCGGCACGGTCGCCCTGCAGCGGGTTGATGATGTAGGAGGCCACCTCGTCGCCGGGCTTGAACTTGCTGTCGTCGAAGGCCACTTCCTCGCCGCGCTTGATGAAATAGCTGCCGCCGGCATTGCCGGGCCTGGCGTCACGGCTCATGAACTGCGGCTTGCCACCCACCAGGGGCACGGCGTTGTACTCGCCCGTGGCCGTGCCGGGGTCGCTCTTGCGCCCGGCATTCGGGCTGGCCTTGGCGTCGTAGCGGGTATGGTCGGCGTACTGGTCGTCCACATAGCCGAAGGGCGCGGTGCGCGAGCCCTTCATATGCCACATATCGGCCAGCTCGCCCTCCTTGGCGCTGTACTTGTTGCCATAGGGCTTGCCCTGGTCCAGGTGGCACAGCGCGGCGCAACCCTGCTTGTCGAAGCCGGGGATGGAGTTGCCGATCGGCCAGATCATGGCCCATTTGTCTTCGTAGTAGATGTTGTCGTCGCCGCCCTTGTCGGCCGGGTCCTTGAGCTTCTTCCACGTGCCGTCGGCCTGCTTCTGATAGGGCCCGCGGCGCAGCGAGTGGGTCGGGTCGGCGTACTGGATCAGGAAGTAGATCGAGTCGGCGGTATAGACCGCCTTGAGGGTGGCCTGGGTGTCGCCCTTGCCGCCGAAATTGGCGCCGTCGGTCAGGTCCACCTTGAGGGGCTTGGCCTGGGCCCAGGCGGGGTCGGCGGCGCCGGCCTGCAGATTGGGCGCGGCCTTGGCCTGCAGGGCCACCAGGGTGTTCGGAGGAATAGGCTCCTCGCGTGCCGATTGGCAGGCGGCGAGGCCCAGGGCCAGGCTGGCCATGGTCACGGCACTCAGCAGATATCTCATGAAGAAACTCCCATCAGGTATGACCCTTTGGTTGACTGCCTTGGCGCTTGAACCCAAGCGACCACCCCAAGGGGACTGCCTTTAGTGTTGATCCGCGGGCGCGGGCGCGGCTTGCGCCATGTCAAGACGGGGCCGGTCGAACATGGCGGGCGCCGCTTGTCTATAGTCGCGCCTACGCGCCCGCCCCGGGCTGCCCGCAAGTAAAGTCTCCATGCCCCATCGCACTCTCCACATGGCAAGCCTGCATCAGCACAGCGGTTTCGCCGGGCCGGCGCCGCGCAGCCTGGCCATGCGCCGTCGCCTCAAGGTCTTCGTCGCGGTGTTCGGCCTCAGCCTGCTGCTGGGCCTGGGCCTGGACTTCATGCGCAGCGCCGTCTACACGGCCAGTGCCAAGCTGCAGATCATCCCGGCGCCGGGCCTGGTGGCGGGCGCGGCCTCGGCCGCGGCCACGCTGGCGCCGATGGCACCGGCGCTGCAGCTGGAGGGCGAGATCCTGCGCAGTCGCGCCCTGGTGCAGCAGGCGGTGGAGCAGCTCAGCGCCCAGGGGCTGCTCAAGCCCGGCGCCGCGGACCCGGTGCTGGCGGTGCAGCAGTTGCTCTCGGTGCGACCGGTGGCCGACAGCCAGCTGCTGCAGTTGCAGGCCCAGAGCCCCGACGCCGCGCTGGTGGCGCCCCTGGTCAATACCCTGGTGGAGGTGTACCGGCGCGCCCAGAGCGAAAGCGGCAGCCTGGCCTCGAATGAGCAGCTGGATGCGGCGCGCGAGGAGATTCGCGTGGTCGAGGCCAGGCTGGCGGACAAGCGCCACGCCGCCGAGGGCTACCGGCAGCAGAACCGCATCGTGTCCAGCGAACGCGACGAGAGCCAGGCGCTCACGCGCCTCAAGGGCCTGAACACCTCGCTGCAGCAGGCCACCGACCGCCAGGCGGTCAGCGAGGGCAAGGTGCAGGCGCTGGAGCAGGCCGTGGCCCAAGGCAAGCGCCTGCCCCAGGCCAGGGACAACCCCACGGTGGCCGGCCTGGAGGCCAGGCTGTCGCAGGCGCGCGAGGACTGGCGCGGCATGGAGCGCCAATACACCCCGCAATATCTGGACATGGACCCCGGCGCGCGTGCGCTGAAGGCGCGCATTGCCAACCTGGAGCAGCAGCTGGACGCCGAGCGCAGCAAGTCGCAGCAAATGGCCCTGGCCGAGGCGCGCGAGGAACTGGCCTCCACCAGAGCCACGGTGCAGCGTCTGCAACAGCAACTCAGCGGCGATCGCCAGGAAGTGCAGTCCGCCAGCCAGCAACTGGGCGCCTACCAGGTCATGCAGGCCGAGATCCATGGCCTCGAGCAATTGCTGCAAGCGGCCAGGCAGAAGTTATTGGCGCTGGAGTCCAGCGAGCGCGCGCGGCGGCCGCAGCTGCTGGTGCTGGAGCCGGCGGTGACACCGGCGGCGCCCAGCAGCCCGGCCTATTGGCGCGATGCCGGCCTGGTGCTGGCGGCGGCGCTGCTGCTGGGTTTTCTGGCGGTCTGGTTCGTCGAATTCTTCAACCGCAGCGAGGCGCCTGCGCCCATGCCCACCACGGTGGTGATCCCCCAGCCCATGATGGGCCTGCCGGCGCAGGGCATGCCGCTACCGTCGCTGCCTGTTGCCCCGGAGCGCGCCTTGCTGGCCAGCGCCCCGCCGCGCGAGCTGCAGGCCGGTGAGGTCGAGCAATTGCTCGCGGCCGCGACGCCCGAGCACAGGCCGGTGCTGGCGGCCCTGCTGTGCGGCCTGACGGTGGATGAGTTGCTGGCCCTGCAGCTGCAGCATGTGGACGCCAAGCGTGGCCAGCTGCAGGTGCCGGGGGCCGACGCGCGCCGCCTGCCGCTGGCAGCACCCCTGCGCGCGGCCTGGGCGCTGAATGCCGGCGGCGCGCCCGAGTTGCCGCTGCTGCAGCATGCGACCGGACGGGCCCTGCAGGCCGACGAGGTGCACATGATCGTGGCGGCCACCGCGCACGACGCGCAGCTCGATGGCGCCGGCGCCCTCACGGCCGAGACGCTGCGCCACAGCTTCATCGCCTTCCTGGTACGCCAGGGCCTGCGCTTCAGCGAGCTGGGCCAGTTGGTGGGCCGGCTCAGCAGCGAGGCCCTGAACGCCCTGGCGCCGCTGGCGCCCGCCAGCGAGCGGCGCGGCATCGAGGACATCGAGCCGTTGCTGCCGGCGCTGCGCGACTGAGGTGGGTGCCGCACCCGCCCAAGCGTGCAATATTGCCGCTGTGCGGAGAATGTAAGCCGATGTATCCCGTGCGGCGTTGACGCCCATCAGGGTAAACACCAGAATCCGCCGCTTGGCACACCTGCGCGAAAGCCAGGGTCGCAAAGCCTCCGGTCTGCCTTCCGCCCTGTCGGGCGGGAAACGATAGCGGGGTTGCCGTGGTAGTTGCTGCCCATGCGCCTGCGCGCCTGGGCCGGGCCGCCTCGTCAAGGCGTTATCACGCCCTTTGTTCCCCATGCTTCATGCGCGCGTGCCGGCCGGCCTCAGGGCTGGCACCGCAGCCGCGCGGACCGCGGCCGACCGAACCGGAATGCCCAGCCACCCGCGCTGCGGCCGCGACGCGACATGAAGTCCCTGAACCTATCCACCCGGCTGGCGCTGAGCTTCGCGCTCGTGGTCGGCATCTTCCTGGTCGTGCTGGGCAGCGCGGCGCTCAGCGCGCGTCAGGTGATGGTGGCCACGGCCGACATGAACCGCGAGGCCGAGCTGCTCAAGCTGGCCGACCAATGGCTGGCCGATGTGCGCCAGAACTCGGCACGTTCGCTGGCGGTGGCCCAGGCCGACGGCAGCCAGCTGCTGGACTTCTTCAAGGAAGCCATGGCGGCCACCAGCCGCAGCACCACCGAGACGCAGAAGCGCTTCAACGAACGCGCCGTGCTGCCCGCGTCCAAGCAGGGTGCGGAGGAAGTGGGCCGGGTGCGCGCCGAGTGGCTGGCCACGCGCGAGGAGATCAACAAGGCCAAGACGGCCGGCGACGATGCCGCCGCCAAGGCCCTGATCGCGTCCAAGTTCCTGCCCGTTACCGACAAGTACGTGGCCGCGGTGCAGGCCCTGGCCGACACCCAGCTGAGCCAGCTGCGTGAGCTGCAGGCCCAGGTGGAGGCGCGCTTCGGCCAGCTCTTCATGCTGGCCGGTGCGCTCACGCTGGCGGCCGTGCTGCTGGCGGTGGTGGTGTGCTGGCGCTTCGTCAGCCAGCTGACGCGCACCGTCGGCGAGACCGTGCAGGCGGCGCGCCGCTTCGGCCATGGCGACCTGACCCAGGACATCGTGGTGCGCGGCAGCGACGAGCTGGCGCAATTGCAGCTGGCGCTCAACGAGGCGCAGGCCCAGCTGCGCAAGCTGGTGGCGGCGGTGCGCGCCGGCACCGAGAACATCAATGTGGCGAGCCGCGAGATCGCCACCGGCAACCATGACCTGAGCGCGCGCACCGAACAGACCGCCAGCAATCTGGAAGAGACGGCGGCCAGCATGGAGCAGATGTCGGGCGCGATCCGCCAGTCCGCCGATTCGGCCCGCGTGGCCAATCAGCTCGCCAGCACGGCCGGCGCCAGCGCCGAGCAGGGCGGCCGCGTGGTTGGCCAGGTGGTCAGCACCATGGGCGAGATCAACGAGTCCTCGCGCCGCATCAGCGACATCATCGGCGTGATCGATGGCATTGCCTTCCAGACCAATATCCTCGCCCTCAATGCGGCGGTGGAAGCGGCGCGCGCCGGCGAGCAGGGGCGCGGTTTCGCGGTGGTGGCCGCCGAGGTGCGCACCCTGGCGCAGCGCAGCGCGCAGGCGGCCAAGGAGATCAAGACCCTGATCAGCGACAGCGTGGAACGCGTCAGCGCCGGCTCCGAGCTGGTGAACATGGCAGGCGTGGCTATGCAGGAGATCGTGCAGAACGTGAGCCGGGTGCGCGACATCATTGGCGAGATCGCCAGCTCGGCGACCGAGCAGGCCGAGGGCGTGAACCAGATCAATGCCGCCGTGGCCCAGCTGGACCAGATGACGCAGCAGAACGCCGCCCTGGTGGAAGAGAGTGCCGCCGCCGCCACCAGCATGAGCGAGCAGGCCTCGCAGCTGTCGGCGGTGGTGCACACCTTCCGCGTGCATACCGCTTCCTGAATCCACGAGAACGAGCGCCCCATGCAACACGACGAAATCCTGAGCTTCCGCCTGGGCGCGGAGGAGTACGGCATCCCCATCCTCGACGTGCAGGAGCTGCGCAGCTTCGAGCTGCCGACGCGGCTGGCCAATTCGGCCCTGCATGTGCTGGGCATCATCGATCTGCGGGGGCAGATCGTGCCCATCCTCGATCCGCGCGTGCTGCTGGGCGTGGAGGAGCAGGCGCCGCTGGCGCAGACGGTGGTGGTGATCGCCAATCTGCGCGGCCGCCTGGTGGGCCTGGTGGTGGATGCGGTGCACGACGTCGTCAAGCTGCCGCCAGAGGCGATCCGGCCCGCACCCGAGATGAATGGCGGCGGGCTTGCGGCCAGCATCGCCCTGCTGGGCGAGCGCCGCATCCTGCTCACCGATGTGGCGGCCCTGCTGGGCGAGGCGCCGCGCGCGCCGGCGCCCGTGCTGCTGCCGGCCTGAGCCGATTCAGCGATATCGGTTCAGCAGGGCCTGCAGCGCACCCGACTGGCGGGCCGCTGCGGCGGCCGCTTCCATGCGAGCCACCAGGGCGCTGCAATCGGCATGGCTGCGGCGCAGGCCGAAACAGAACTGCGCCGGCGGCAGGAAGGCCATCGGCGTGAAGCCGATCTTGCCGGCCAGCCCCAGCTGCCTGATGCGCGTGCCGGCAATCAGCTCGCTCTCCATGAAGATGTCCAGCGAACCCATCACGATGCGGCGCAGCACCGATTCGGCATCGTTGTCGATCTGCACGTTTTCCATCTTGAGCAGGCCACTGCTGTAGCCGCTGCCGCGGTAGCTGCCCAGGCGCAGCGCGCGCAGATCATCCAGCGACTGTGCCTGGGCGGCGCGCGGGTCGTCGCTGCGATGGAACAGGCCGTAGGCCAGGCTCACCAGCGGTGTGCCGCAGAATTCCAGCCAGGCCCGGCGCGCCGGCGTGGGCACGGTGCAGAGGGCGTCGAGCTCGCCGCGCTCCACCAGCAGCTGCGCCCGCGCCCAGGGGTAGCCATGGTGCTCGAAGCTCAGGCCACAGGCGCGGCCCAGCAGCTCGACGCCGTCGATCAGCAGGCCGCTCATCGTGCCGTCGGCGGCGCGCTGGCTGAAGGGCTCGTACTTGTCGAAGTAGGCCATGCGGATGGGCGCGGCCGCGGGCGCAGCAGGCGCAGCGAAAGTGCGGCCCGCCACCGCCAGGCCGGTCAGCGCCATGAACTCGCGACGGTGCATCTTTTTGCTTGCCTCCAGCACCAGTATCGCCGCGCCGCTGACCCTCAGCGACCGAACAAACCCTTCAGTACATCGGTCACGCCGGGCTTCTTGGGTGGCTGCTGCTCCTTGGCAGGTTCATCGGCATCGTCGCCCTTGGCCGGGCGCCCGCGCTGCTGCTCCATCATCATCATGTCGCCCATGTCCATGCCCAGCATGGCCGAGGCCACCGACTTGAGGCGCAGCTTCAGCGCCCATTGCGGCTCCCAAGGAACCTTCACATCGCTGGGGCGCGGCGGATGTGCGAGATTGAGCTCGCTGCCATAGGCAATCATGCGCAGCATCGCGCCCTGGCCGCCGCCGAACACGCCCTTGGGCACGCTGCAGTGCGTGGTCTGCGGGGCCAGCAGCACCTGTTCCTTGAGCCAGCGGTCCACCGCGGCATTGGTCTGGTAATCCTGCAGGCCAAAGCCCATATCGGGCTGCTCGCTGCTGGTCCAGATCACCATCTCCTGGTTGTCGCGCGCCCCCATGGCCGAGATGAAGTAGGCGCGCGCCGTGGGCAGGGCCTGCCAGCTCAACTGCGTGGCGCCGTCCTGCTCCTGTTGTTGCTTCAGCGCGATGGCGGGCATCAGGTCCTGCGCGGCCGGGATCTGGAAGCGAAAGCCCTCGGGCAGGCCGGCGGCGCTGTAGGCATGCTCACCTACCAGCGAGGCCGCGGCGGGGATCATGCGCGTGTCATCGCGGCTGGGCCAGAGCGGGCGGCCGCTGGTGGCATGCGTGCCGCGCTGGGTGGCGCGACGCGACTGGAAGAACTTGGCCAGCTCGGCCGGCGTGGCGCTGGCGAAGTCGATCACGCGCGGCTGACCCGGGCGCATCGTGTCGCCACAGCCCCAGTACAGCAGCATCTTGCCCTTGGGGCGTTCCTGCTCGGGCTCGACCACGCGTTCGTCGCCCGGCTCAGGCGGTGCGCCGCGCAGCTCCAGCGGGCTCTGCAGCCTGAGCGCCGGGCCTGCCATGAAGCCGGGCGGCACGCTTTGCTGGGCCTCGGTCAGCTTGGGGTTGGCGCGGCTGTACAGCGTCACATCCATCCAGCGGCCGGCGGCCATGCTGGCGGTCTGGCCAAAGCGGTTGGTTTCATCCTTTCTGCCGCCGCCACCAAATAGCCCGCCCAGCGCCGCCATCGGATTGGCGCCGCCGGCGCCCATGCCACCCGGCATGCCCATGCCGCTGAAGGTGGCGAGGTCGATCCAGGCCTGGGCCTGTGGCGGCTTGACCACCTGCTGGCTGTTGCCCTGCTGCGCCGCCGCGGCAAGGGGCAGGGCAGCCATCAGGGCAAGGACGGTGGAAGTTAGGTGCTGGTTCATGCGGGCTCCCGGATTTGGGGGTCAAGCTTGGCCCGAGCGCTCCGCCCGCGTCAATCCCCATTGCTTCACCAGCGCATACAGCGCCGGTATCACCGCCAGCGTCAGCACGGTGGAGGAGATCATGCCGCCCACCATCGGCGCGGCGATGCGGCTCATCACCTCCGAGCCGGCGCCCGTGCCCCACATGATGGGCAAGAGGCCGGCCATGATGGCCACCACCGTCATCATCTTGGGCCGCACCCGTTCCACCGCGCCCTCCATCACCGCGGCATAGAGCTCGGCAGGGCCGGCTGAGCGGCGCTGCGCGGCGCAGCGCGCCTGGGCATCGCGCCAGGCGTGGTCCAGGTAGATCAGCATCACCACCCCGGTCTCGGCGGCCACGCCGGCCAGGGCGATGAAGCCCACCGCCACCGCCACCGAGAGGTTGTAGTTGAGCCACCACATCAGCCACACCCCGCCCACCAGGGCGAAGGGCACCGAGAGCATCACGATCAGGGTCTCGGTGAGGCGGCGGAAGTTCAGGTAGAGCAGGAGGAAGATGGTCAAGAGGGTGATGGGCACCACCACCTTCATCTTGGCGATGGCGCGCTCCATGTACTCGAACTGGCCGCTCCAGCTGATGTAGTAGCCGGGCGGGAAGACCACCTGATTCGCCACCGCGCGGCGCGCCTCGGCCACATAGGAGCCGATGTCGCGGCCGCGGATGTCCACGAAGATATAGGCCGAGAGCAGCGCGTTCTCGGTGCGTATGCCGGGCGCGCCGCGCGCCACCTGCACCTTGGCCACCTGGCCCAGCGGCACCACGCCACCATTCATCAGCGGCACCATCACTTCCGCGGCAATCTGCTCGGGGCTGCTGCGCAGCGCGCGCGGGTAGCGCACCGTGATGCCGAAGCGCTCGCGCCCCTCCACCGCGGTGCTGACCATCTCGCCGCCCAGCGCGGTGGCAATCAGCTCCTGCAGCTCGCCCACCGAGATGCCCAGCCGCGCCAGCGCCTCGCGGTCGGGTTCGATGTTGAGATAGCTGCCGCCGGTGAGGCGCTCGGCAAAGGCCGAGGTGGTGCCGGGCACCGCCTTCACCACGCGCTCGATCTGCTGCGCCAGGCGCTCCATCTCGGCCAGGTCCTTGCCAAACACCTTGATGCCGATGGGCGTGCGTATGCCGGTGGAGAGCATGTCGATACGGGCCTTGATGGGCATGGTCCAGGCATTCGAGATGCCGGGGAATTGCAGCGCCGTGTCGAGCTCGGCGATCAGCTTGTCCATCGTCATGCCCGGCCGCCAGTCGCTTTCGGGCTTGAGGTTGATGACCGTCTCGAACATCTCCACCGGCGCGGGGTCGGTGGCGCTGTTGGCGCGGCCGGCCTTGCCGAACACCGAGGCCACCTCGGGGAAGCTCTTGATGATCTTGTCCTGGGTCTGCAGCACCTCGGCCGCCTTGGTGATGGACATGCCCGGCAGCGAGGCCGGCATATAGAGCAGGCTGCCCTCGTTGAGGGTGGGCATGAACTCGCTGCCCAGCCGTGAGGCCGGCCACCAGCTCAAGCCCAGCACCAGCAGCGCCAGCACGATGCTGAGCTTCTGCCAGCGCAGCACCCAGGCGATCACCGGGCGATAGAGCCAGATCAGCAGCCGGTTCACCGGGTTGCGCGCCTCCGGCATGACCTTGCCGCGTATGAACAGCATCATCAGCACCGGCACCAGGGTCACCGAGAGCAGGGCCGCGCCCGCCATCGAGAAGGTCTTGGTATAGGCCAGCGGCGCGAACAGCCGCCCCTCCTGCGATTCCAGCGTGAACACCGGCAGGAAGGAGACGGTGATGATGAGCAGCGAGAAGAACAGCGCCGGCCCCACCTCCTGGCAGGCCGCCAGCATGGCGGCGCTGCGTTCCTTCAGCGTATGGCCCGCCGGCAGGCGCTCCAGATGCTTGTGCGCGTTCTCGATCATCACGATGGCCGCGTCCACCATCGCGCCGATCGCGATGGCAATGCCGCCCAGGCTCATCAGATTGGCATTGATGCCCAGCGCGTGCATGGCGATGAAGGCCATCAGCACGCCCACCGGCAGCATCAGCATGGCCACCAGGGCCGAACGCAGATGCATCAGGAACACCACGCAGACCGCGGCCACGATCAGGCTTTCTTCCACCAGGGTGCGCTTGAGCGTGGCGATGGCGCGCTCGATCAGCTCGGAGCGGTCGTAGACGGCTTGGATGCTCACCCCCTCGGGCAGGCCGGCCGCCACCTCGGCCACCTTGGCCTTGATGTTGTGGATCACCTCCAGCGCGTTCTGGCCGTAGCGCGACATCGCGATGCCCGACACCACCTCGCCCTCGCCATTCAGCTCGGCCAGGCCGCGGCGCTCGTCGGGCGCCAGCTCCACGCGCGCCACGTCGCGTATCAGCACGGGGGCGCCGCCCTCGCTTGCCTTCAGCGCCAGCAACTCGATGTCGGCCTTGCCGCGCAGATAGCCGCGGCCGCGCACCATGTACTCGGTCTCGGCCATCTCCACCACGCGGCCGCCCACATCGCGGTTCGAGTCGCGGATCGCCTGCGCCACCTTGCCCAGCGGGATGCCATAGCTGCGCAGCTTCATCGGATCGACCGTGACCTGGTAGGTCTGCACAAAGCCGCCCAGCGAGGCCACCTCGGCCACGCCCGGCGCCTTGGTGAGCTGGTAGCGCAGGTACCAGTCCTGGATGGTGCGCAGCTCGGCCAGGGTCTTGTTCTTGGCCAGCAGCACATATTGGTAGACCCAGCCCACGCCGGTGGCGTCGGGGCCCAGCGTGGGCGTGACGCCCTTGGGCAGCCGGCTCGCGGCGAAGTTCAGGTACTCCAGCACGCGGCTGCGCGCCCAGTAGATGTCGGTGCCGTCCTCGAAGATCACATAGACGAAGGAGGCGCCGAAGAAGGAGAAGCCGCGCACCACCTTCGAGCGCGGCACCGCCAGCATCGCGGTGGTGAGCGGGTAGCTGACCTGGTCCTCCACCACCTGCGGTGCCTGGCCGGGGTACTCGGTGTAGACGATCACCTGCACGTCGGAGAGATCGGGCAGCGCGTCCAGCGGCGTGCGCGCCAGCGCCAGCACGCCGGCCGCGACGATGAAGAGCGTGGCCAGCAGCACCAGCACCGGGTTGCGCCCCGACCATTGAATGAGTTTGGCTAATAGCATGGGATGCGCCTCCTCAGTGCGCCGCTGCAGCAGCAGAAGAAGCCGCCGGCGACATGCCCTGCACCGCGGCCTTGAGATTGCTCTCGGCATCGATCAGGAAGTTGGCCGAGGTCACCACCTGCTCGCCCGCCTGCAGGCCCTTGCGCACCTCCACATAGTCCTGCGCATGCGCGCCCAGCTCCACCTCGCGCGGCTCGAAGCGACCCTCTTTACGCTGCACCAGCACCAGCTTGCGCATCCCCGTATCCAGCACCGCCGACTCGGGCACCGCCAGCACCGGCGCCGCGCTGCCCACCGCCAGCTCGACCTGGGCGAACATGGCGGGCTTGAGCAGGCCGCCGGGGTTGGCCAGCTCCACCCGCACCGGCACCGTGCGGTTCTCGGCCTTCAGGGTGGGATAGATGTAGCCGATGCGGCCGGTGAAGCGCCGGCCCGGGTAGGCGTCCAGGCTCACCGTGGCGGTGGCGCCTTGCTTCACCAGGGCCAGGTCTTGCTCGAACACCTCGGCGATGACCCAGACGCTGGACAGGTCGGTGATCTGGTACAGGGTCTCGCCGGCCATGAAGCGCATGCCCTGCTGGGCCTTCTTTTCGGTGACGATGCCCGACACCGGCGAGGCAAAGCTGAGCGTGCGCTGCACCTGGCCGGTCTTCTGCAGGCCGGCCAGCTGGGCGGGCGAGAGATCCCAGTTGCGCAGCCTCGCCAGGCCGGATTCGGCCAGCTGCTGCACGCCGCGCTGGGCATCGCTGCCACCTTCTCCCTGCATCTGTTGCATGGCCTGCGCCCCCTGGGCCGCCAGCAGGTACTCGCGCTGGGCCGCCAGCAGCTCGGGGCTGTAGGCCTCGAACAAGACCTGGCCCCTGGCCACAAACTGGCCGGTGGCGTTGACGTGCAGGCGCTCCACATAGCCCTCGAACTTGGGCGCCACCACGGCGATGCGGCGCTCGTCGGCCTCCACCCGGCCGGCGGCGCGCAGGCTGCGGCCCATCACGCGCAGGGCCGCGGCCTCGCTGCGCACGCCCAGTTTCTGGATCTTCTCGGTGCTGATCTTGAGTGTGGCGGCGCCGTTCGCGGGCGCCTTGTCGTCCGCGTCGGCATCGGCATAGACGGGGATGTAGTCCATGCCCATCTCGTCCTTCTTGGGCACCGGCGAGGTATCGGCCAGGCCCATGGGATTGCGGTAGTAGAGCGGCTTGCGCACCGGGGCGGCGGCGGCAGCGGCCGGCGTGGCGGCGATGCTGCTGCTGCTGCCATGCTGCGCCTGAGTGCCGAGCCAGTAGCCGCCGCCGCCGGCAGCAGCGAGGGCCAGCAGGATGACGGAGAGGGAAAGAATGATGGTCTTGTTCTTGCTCACAGCTCTTCTCCCAACAGGCGTTCGATCTCGGCCAGGGCCATGCGGGCCTCGACCTGGGTTTTCAGCAGTGCCAGCCGGCTGCGCCGGATCTGGCCCTGGGCCTCCAGCAGCATCGCGAATTCGGCCTTGCCGCTCTCGTAGCCGGCCAGCGCCGACTGCAGGGCCAGGTCTGCCTGCGGCAGCATCTGCTTGGTAATCAGCTGCTCGCTCTGGCGCGCCGCGTCCAGCGCCGCCAGCCGGCCGGCCAGCTCGCCCAGCAGCTGGTTGCTCAGCGCCTCGCTGCGTGCGCGCGCCGCCTCGGCCATGGCCGCGGCTTCGCGCTCCTGGCTGCGCCGCGAGGCTTGCTGCAGCGGCAGATTCAGCTCCAGCATCAGGCCCCAGGTGGTGATGCGCGAGCCCATCTGCGCGGGCGAGATGCCCACATTGAAATCGGGATAGCGGTTGCGATCCACCAGTGCCTGGCCCTTGCGCGCGGCGGCCAGGCGGGCCTGCTCGGCGCGCAGCAGCGGGTTGTTCTGGCGGGCGCGTTCGACCAGGCCGGCGGCATCGGCGGTGCCAAGGGTGGGAAGGGCCGGCAGCGGTGCCAGGGTGGGCGGGTCCGTCAGCGGCGTGTCGGCGGGGCGCGCCAGCAGGCCGTTGAGCCTTGCCAGCAGCTGGCGCTGCTCGGCCTGAAACATCAGCAGCTCGCCGCGCATCGCGGTCTGCTCCAGCTGGGCGCGCAGGGCATCCTGCTGGCCGGCGAGGCCATTGGCATAGCGCAGCTGGGCCGCCTGCTCCAGCCGGGCACTGAGGGCCAGCAATTCACGCGTCAGCGCTTCGCTGCCGGCGGCGCGGGCGAGTTCCGCATAGGTGCTCTTGACGCGCATGGCCAGCTCGGCCCAGCTGGCCTCGGCGCGCGCCTCGGCCTCGCGGGCCTGGGCATCGGCCTGCTCGCGCCGCAGTTCGCGCTTGCCCCAGCCGGGCAGCATCTGCATCAGCGTGTACTTGGTCTCGCCCACCTTCCAGGGCAAGAGGCTGGGGCTGCGCTCGCTGCCGTAGTTGTTGACGTCCATCAGCTCGACGCGCAGCACCGGGTCGGGCAGGGCGCCGGCGGGCTGCACGCGCTGGGCCGCGGCATCGGCCTCCAGCCGCATGGCCGAAAGTTCGGGGCTTTGCGCGCGTGCCAGCGCCAGCAGGGCCGGCAGCTCCTGCGCGGAGGCGCTGCCCAGGCCGCAGGCCAGCAGGGCGACGGCCAGGCAACGGCGTGGCGCCGTGAGGGGAGAATGTTCAAACATGGTGATCCTCGGTTGATACGTGACGGCAGGCGAAGCTGCCGCCGATCAATTCCGCAGGATCAGCAGGGCAAGGTAGAGCGGTGGATCGCCCGGATGGCTGGCCGGGGCATCGGGGCGCTGCAGCAGCTGCAAGCCCGGCGCCGGCGCGGCCGGCAGCGGTTGCACCAGCAGCAGGCCATCGGGGTTGCATTGCAGATCCGGCAGGGCGTGGGCCGCGCTGGCCTGGGCCGCCTGGGTGCAATGGGCCTTGCAGAGCTGGGGCTGAGCGGGGTCGGCCATGGCGTTAGACATGCCCTGGCAGTCGGGCATGGCCTTTTGCTGCAGTTGTGGGCAGGCATAGGCGGCGGCGGCCAGCTGCATGAACAGCAGCGCCACCATCAGGGCGCCACTGAGCCAGCGGCGCATGCCTTTTGAGATTGCCATGGGCGCAGCTTAGCGCGGGCAGCTCAGTGAAGGTTGATGTGTGTCAAGCGGCGCGTAGGGGAGCGACGGGCGCATGGGCTCAGCCACGCTCGTCATCGTGCAACAAGCTCATCACCTTGGTGGTGATGATGTCCACCGCCGGACCGTTGGCACCGTGCGGCAGGATCACGTCGGCGTTGCGCTTGGTCGGCTCAATGAACTGCTTG
>Ga0208398_100503_pt1 | contig 24578 bp, 28 predicted proteins | sample LakWasMe79_HOW10_2_FD_183905 | JGI IMG/M metagenome (GOLD analysis project Ga0208398, IMG submission 183905) | Freshwater sediment methanotrophic microbial communities from Lake Washington under simulated oxygen tension - Sediment Metagenome... | ecosystem: Environmental > Aquatic > Freshwater >...
GCAGGGGGCGCTCGCCGCTCTGGATGACGCGCTTGGGGCGGATGGTGCCGTAGAACTCGTTCTCGATCTGCAGCAGGCTGGTGGAGAGCTGGTTGTACTCGCCGCCCGGGTTGCGCACGCCGATCGCTTCGTAGGCCGGATAGGCCTGGCTCAGCGCACCCTGCAGCGAGCGCGCATAGCCCTCCAGGCTGTTGTAGCTGACGGCCAGCTGCGATTGCGCGTCGCTCTGGTAGCCCAGCCTACCCATGCGCAGCGAGGTGGCATGGGGCTGGTAGAGGGTGCCCGCGCCCATTTCCTGCAGCTCGTGCGGCCGGCCCTCGACAAAGCTCGAACACAGCGCCGGCGAGGCGCCGAACAGCAGCAGCAGCAGGAAGCTGTGGCGGCGGAAATTGCGGATCAGGTCGAAATACTGCTCGCTCGAGATGCCCGGCATCGACCAGTTGTAGTGGATGCCCGAGATGGTCTGCATGCGCCGGCCGTAACGATGGCCCAGGCCCATGCGGTAGACGCTCTTGGCGCGACCGATATTGGAGGAGCCGTAGTTGCCGATCGGGATGGTCTCGTCGGCCGGCAGGTAGCAAGGCATGCTGGAGGCCCACATCATCTCGCCGCCCAGGCTGTGCACCACCGCCTGGTGGATCTCGGTCAGCTCGGCCAGGCATTGCTCGGCCGAGGCATGCACGCCGGTGATCAGCTCCAGTTGCGACTCGCTGAAGTCGGTGGTGATGTGCGGGTGCTTGAGTGCCGAGCCCAGCGCCGCGGGGTGCGGGGTCAGGGCCAGCGAGCCGTCCGCATTGGCACGCAGGCTCTCCTTCTCCACGCCGCGACGCATGGCTTGCAGCCGGTCGGGGTCTAGCGCTTGCAGGCGCTGCAGCCAATTGTTCACTCGGTGCTCCTCGGGCAGGTCTCGTTGTTCTGGGCGAGCAAGTTAACAGATGTGCATGAACTCCGCTTGCCACAGGTTAGTGGCTTCTGTGTTAGCGCAATTCGAGCTTGCGGCGCGTGCGGCGCAGCTGCTGGTCTGAGCTGAAGCCGGCCTCCAGCGCCGCCTGCTGCAGCGAGGCACCGCGCGCCTGGGCGCGGCGGGCGCGCTCCATGCGGATGGCCTGCAGATAGGCCAGCGGCGTGGTGTGGGTGTGGGCCGCGAACAGCCGGCTCAGGTGGCGCGGGGTCACGTGCGCCACCTCGGCCATGCGCTCCAGGCTCCAGTCGCGCGCCGGGTCGGCGCAGACCGCGTCCTGGGTGCGGTGCAGGGCCGGGTGCAGATGGTTGCGGTGCGCCAGCAGGGGCGAGAGCTCGGGGTCCTGCGGGCTGCGGCGCAAATAGACCACCATGGTCTGGGCCACCGCGGCGCCGATGGCGTCGCCGCAATGCTGGGCGATCAGGTGCAGGCAGAGGTCGATGCCGGCGGTGATGCCGGCACTGCAGGCCACCTGGCCGTCGATCACGAAGACGCGGTTGTCCACCACCTCGCTGCGCGGCGCCTGGCGGCGCAGCTCGTCCAGCAGCTCGTGATGGGTGGTGCAGCGGCGCCCCTCCAGCAGCCCCGCACGCGCGGCCAGCAGGGCACCCGAGCAGATGCTCAGCAGCCGGCCCTCGGGGCGGTTCAGCAAGGCCTGGCCGCGGCCATGCAGCCAGTTCTGGGTGCGCAGCTGGTCGGCCAGCTCGGCGCTGCCGGGGGGCGCTTCGCCGGGCTGGGCATGGCGGCAGCCCACCAGCATCAGCCAGGCGTTGGGTGGCAGCGTGTCGGGCAGGGGTTCCAGGCCCGCGAGCTGCAGGCCCACCGAGCTGCTGCAGCTGGGCTGCGCCGCGACGAAGCGCAGCCGGAAGGCGGCCGGCTCGCCGCGCCGCTGCAGGGCCTGGTTGGCGAGCCGGAAGGCTTCCGCCGGCCCGGCCAGGTCCAGCAGCAGCGAGCGCGGCTCGACCAGCATCACCACATCAATTTGAGACATGGCGCGAGTATCGCCCCAAGGGCGCCCTCACAGCCTTGCGGTGGCGGCCCGATCGAGCGCCTGCTCGACCGTGCAGATCTGCGCAAAGCGGTCCTGCAGCACGGTCTCGGTGCGCAGCTTGAGCTCGGCGGGCGAGAGCGTGACGCCGCTGGCGTGGCGCATGGCAAAGGTCAGCGTGGCCTCGGTCACATAGTCCACCTGCCAGCCCTCGTCGCTGGCGTTGCGGGTGGTGGTCTCGCAGCATTGTTCGGTGCGGATGCCGCTGATGATGAGGCGCTGGATGCCCTGCTGGCGCAGCCAGATGCCCAGGCCGGTGCCGGCCAGGGCGCTGTGGCGATGCTTCACTACTTCGAAGGCGGGCGCATAGTCGCGCAGGCCGGCCAGCGGCCGCACCTGGCCCGACACCATCGAGAAGGCGTTGTCGGGCGTCTCCGGGCCGTCGTTGTGGAACACCCGCACGATGGGCAGGCCGAGCTGCTCGGCCCCGGCGATCAGCGCATTGCTGCGGGCCAGGAATTCGGGCAGATCCTGCTCGCTCCAGTAGGGGCGCAGGCGGAAGGATTCCTGGACGTCGATGACGAGCAATGCGGTTTTCATGGCGTGGGCCTCGGTTCGTGTTGGAGAGGTCTCCACTGTGCCCGGCGCGGGCCGGGCCGTCGCGCCGCTTGCGGACCGGCATCGATCAAATCAGGACATCACTCCCGGGTCTTCAGGCCGAGCGCCTTCCAGCCCTCGAGGCCGAGCTTGTCGAGGGTCTCGAGGTTGGCCTCGTAGATCGCGTCGGTGTCGGCCATGGTGGCCACGGCGCGCTCGATGCTGCTCTCGCGCAAAAGGTGCAGGGTGGGGTAGGGCGAGCGGTTGCTGTAGTTGCTGATGTCCTCGGGCGCGGTGCCGGCGAACTGGTAGTCGGGATGGAAGCTGGCGATCTGCAGTTCGCCGTCCAGCTCCAGGTCTTCCACCAGCGCGTCCGCAGCGCCCAGGAAATCGTTGAAGTCCAGGAAGTCGGTCAGCACCTGGGGGTGGATCAGCAGCGTGGTCTCGATCTCGTCCGGATCGGCGCGGCGCAGCGCCAGCAGTTCGCGCGCCAGCTCCTTGAGCAGCAATTCCGGCGTGCTGGCCTCGCTCACCACATAGCGCAGCCGGTTGTTGACATGCACGCTCTTGGCGAACGGGCAGAGGTTGAGGCCGATCACGGCCTTCTCCAGCCAGTACTGGGTCTCTTGCTGGATGGTCTGGATATCGTCAGGGGTCATGTCTTGCTCAGGCCTTGCAGGGCCTAGGTCTTGCTCAGCCCTTGCAGGGCCTGGTGGGCGGCATCAAAGGCCTGGGCGAGGATGCTGGCCTTCCAGCCCTCCTCGTCGACATAGAAGGCATCGCGGATCTGGCGCTTGATGGCCTGGGCCTGGGCCGGCGCGGCCTCCGGATGCGCTTCCAGCCAATGGTCGGCGCGCAGCGCCATGATCATCGCGTCCAGCGGCAGGGTGCCGTATTCCAGCGCGATGCCTGTATAGCTCGCCTGCGGGCATTCCTCGTGGGCGGCATTCCACATCAGGCCCTGCAGCGGCGCCGAGCTGGAGCTGCCATCGCTGATGGCGGTGACCTCGGGGCCCCACCAGGCGCGCGCACGCACCAAGGCGGCCGGGTCATCGCGGCCGGCAAAGATGCGCTCGCCATGGCCGCTGGGGCCGAGGCCGGTGTGCAGATCGATCCAGGCCAGGCGCTCGCAGCGCTGGCCATGGGCTTGCAGCACGTGGCGCAGGGTCTGGTGGCTCCAGGTGGGCGCGCGGCCGCCATAGAACAGGCCCAGCTCATGCTCGTACTGGCCGCCGGTGATGGCGGCCTGCAGGGCGCGCTCGCCATGCGCGGCGGCATAGGCCTGCAGATGGCGCTCGTCCTCGGCCGTGGGTGGCCAATGCTGCGGCACCAGGTGCCCGGCCAGTTCGTCATAGCCGGGGTTGGCCGGCAGGGGCGCATGGAAGTTGTGGAAATTGCGGTTCAGGTCCACGCCCTCCTGGGTGACGCGGCGCCACCAGGAGAAGCCATGCGGGTTGAGCGCGTGGATGTAGAGCACGGCCAGGCCACTGGCCGCCACCGCGGCGCGCCAGCCATCATCCTGCAGCAGAGCCACCTGCACGCCGGAGCCGCAAAAGCCTTCCACGCCATGGCAGGCGCTGCTGATGATCAGCAGGCCCGTTGCGTCGGCCGGACCCTGCAGCACCACGTCCATCGCCAGGCGTTCGCCATCGCGGCCCAGCAGCGGGTGCAGATGGGCCTCGTTGTCCAGCCCCGCGGCGTCGACGGCGGCCAGGAACTTGTCGCGTGCCTCGGCGTAGCTCTGCGCGAAGCAGCGGGCGGCGGCGCTCATGGCCTCGGGCCGTTGAGCCAGGCCTCGGCCATGCGCACCCACAGGCTGCCGCCCAGCGGAATCAGCTCGTCGTTGAAGTCGTAGCTGGGGTTGTGCAGCATGCAGGGGCCCAGGCCATGGCCGCCGATGCGGTGCTTGCCGTCGCCATTGCCGATCAGGAAATAGCAGCCGGGCTTTTCCAGCAGGTAGTAGCTGAAATCCTCGGCGCCCATGGTGGGCTCGAACTCCTGCACATTCTCCGCACCCACCAGGTCTTCCAGCACGCCGCGCGCGAAGGCGGTTTCCTTGGGGTGGTTGATGGTGGGCGGGTAGTTGCGCCTGAACTCGAATTCCACCTGGGTTTCGAAGGCTTCGCCGATGGAGCGTGCCACCTGCTGCATGCGCTGTTCGATCAGGTCCAGCAGCTCCAGCGTGAAGGTGCGCACCGTGCCCTGGATCTCACAGCTGTCGGGGATCACATTGGTGGCCTCGCCGGCATGGATCATGGTTACCGAAATCACGCCCGCATCGATGGGCCGCATATTGCGCGTGATGATGGTCTGGAAGCCCTGCACCATCTGGCAGGCCACCGGCACCGGGTCCACGCCCAGGTGCGGCATCGCGCCATGGCCGCCCTTGCCGCGGATGGTGATCTTGAACTCGTTGCTGGAGGCGAATACCGGGCCCGACTTGATGGCGAACTGTCCCGCTGCCATGCCCGGCCAGTTGTGCGCGCCGAACATGGCCTCCATCGGGAACTTATCGAACAGGCCGTCCTTGATCATCTCGCGCGCACCGCCACCGCCTTCCTCGGCGGGCTGGAACACCAGGTAGACGGTGCCGTCGAAATTGCGGTTCGTGGCCAGGTGCTTGGCGGCCGCCAACAGCATGGCGGTATGACCATCGTGGCCGCAGGCGTGCATCTTGCCGTGGTAGACGCTGGCATGTTCGAAGCGGTTGTGCTCGGTCATGGGCAGGGCATCGATGTCGGCACGCAGACCCACGGCCCGCGTGCTCGTGCCGTTCTTGACGATGCCCACCACGCCGGTCTTGCCCAGGCCACGATGCACCGGGATGCCCCACTCGGTGAGCGTCCTGGCGATCAGGTCCGAGGTGCGCTCTTCCTTGAAGCAGAGTTCGGGATGGGCATGGATGTCTCGTCGCAGTTTGACGATGGCCGGCGCGTCAGCCAGGATGGGGTCGATCAGCTTCATGCGAGCACTCCAGATGGGGCGGCGCACCGGTCAGGGTGCCGTAGTCCGAACGAGTTTACCCGCGGGGAAATCTCAGCGCTTGACCTTGCCGTCGCCGGTGAGCATGGAGAGTTCGACGAAATTCGAGGCCACATGCTTGCCCGGCGCGAACTTCAGCGTGAAGCCGCCCGGGTTGTAGTTCTGCAGGCCCTCCAGCGCCGCCACCAGGCTGTCGCGGCTCAGCCGGCCCATGCGGCGCAGGCCCTCGCTCATCACCTTGGCGGCCAGGTATCCCTCCATGCCGGTGTAGTTGGGGCGCATGCCGCCACCGGCGCGCTGCACCGCGGCCTGGTACTCGGCCACTAGGCCGGTGGCCGGGCCGAAGGGGTAGGGCACGACCTGACTCACCACCACGCCGGCGGCGTCCTTGCCCAGCTCGTCCGAGAGCGCCTGGGTGCCGACGAAGGAGACGTTGTAGAACAGGCCGCCGTAGCCGGCCTTGCGGGCCTCGCGGATGAAGGCGGCGCAGCTCTTGTAGGCGCTCACCAGCACGATGGCCTCGGGCTCGGCGGCGGCCAGCTCGCGCGCGGCCTTGGCCACGTCCACGCTGTTGCGTTCCACCGTGGCGATGCCCACCGGCAACAGCGCATGGCCCTTGAGCGCGCGCTGCACCCCCTCCAGCCCGGCGCGGCCATAGGCGTCGTTTTGGTGGAACACCGCCAGCTTGTTCATGCCCAGCTGGATGAACTGCTTGACGATCAGGGCGGTCTCGTCGAAATAGGAGGCGCGCAAATGGAACACCCAGCGGCTGGCCGGCTCGCGCAGGGCCTCGGCGCCGGAGAGCGGGGCGAAGAAGGGGATCTTGTGCTGATTTACCAGCGGCAGGGCCGCCAGCGAGGTGGGGGTGCCCACATAGCCGAACAGCGCAAACACCTCTTCCTCGATGAACTTCTCGGTATTGGCCTTGCAGCGCTCGGGCTCGTAGCCATCGTCCAGGGTCTTGAGTTCGACCGGCAGGCCATTGATGCCGCCCGCCGCGTTGATGGCGTCGAACTGCAGCCTGGCGCCGGCCTGCATCTGCAGGCCCAGCTGGGCGGCTGCGCCCGTCAGCGGGGCCGACTGGCCGAGCACGATGCGGCGGCGCTCCTGGGCGCGCAGCCAGGCAGGGCTGCCCAATGCGGCCAGGGCGGCCAGACCGGTGAGGCAATGGCGTCGATGCAAGAAGGGCTCCGGGTGGGGTGCTTGGAGCGGGCAAGGGTAGCCGCAGATCCCCGTGGCTCGCACCGGCCATGGGGTGTCGCAAGGCATGCGGGCCGGCACTGTGCAATAGTTCGCGAATGAATTCCGTCATCGCTGTCACACCCTTGCCACAGAGCGGCGTCGTCAAGGGCGCCTGCCCGCACGATTGCCCCGATACCTGCGCCTTGCGCATCACCGTGGAAGACGGTCGCGTCACCAAGGTGCAGGGCCAGGCCGAGCATGGCTCCACCCATGGCGCGCTGTGCACCAAGGTCTCGCGCTACCCCGAGCGCAGCTACCATCCCGAGCGTGTGCTGCACCCGCTCAAGCGTGTCAGCGGCAAGCAGGAGGCGCCACGCTTCGTGCGCGTGAGCTGGGCCGAGGCCCTGGGCGACATTGCGGCGCGGCTCAAGGCCATTGCGGACCCGCAGGCCATCCTGCCCTACAGCTATGCCGGCACCATGGGTCTGCTGCAGGGCGAAAGCATCGCGGCGCGTTTCTTCAACAAGCTGGGCGCCTCGCAGCTGGAACGCACCATCTGCGCCTCCGCCGGCGGCGCGGCGCTGGCGGCCACCTACGGGCACAAGGTGGGCATGCATCTGCGCTTCTTCGCCGAGAGCCGGTTGATCCTGATCTGGGGCAGCAATTCGATCGCCTCCAATCTGCACTTCTGGACCTTTGCCAACCAGGCCAAGCGCGCCGGCGCCAAGCTGATCTGCATCGATCCGCGCAAGACCGAGACGGCCGACAAATGCCACCAGCACATCGCCCTGCTTCCGGGCACCGATGGGGCGCTGGCGCTGGGCCTGATGCACGAGCTGATCGCCCATGACTGGCTGGACCACGACTACCTGGCCCGCCATGTGGACGGCTGGGATGAGTTGCGCGAGCGCGCCCTGCAATGGCCGCCCGAGCGGGTCGCCGAGGTCTGCGGCATCACGGCCGCCGAGGTGCGCGAGCTGGCGCGCGACTACGGCAGCACGGCACCGGCCGCGATCCGCCTCAACTACGGCATGCAGCGCGTGCGCGGCGGCGGCAATGCGGTGCGGCTGATCGCGCTGCTGCCCTGCCTGACCGGCGCCTGGCGCCAGCGCGCCGGCGGCCTGCTGCTCTCCAGCTCGGGCTGGTTCGCGCCGCACAAGAATGTCGAGGCGCTGGAACGGCCCGAGCTGCGCGCCGACCGGCCGTCGCGGCTGATCAATATGAGCACCATCGGCGACGATCTGCTGCGCGAGGCCGGCGCCGAGTTCGGCCCCAAGGTCGAGGCGCTGATCGTCTACAACAGCAACCCGGTGGCGGTGGCGCCCGAATCGCCCAAGGTGGTGAAGGGCTTCCAGCGCGCCGATCTGTTCACCGTGGTGTTGGAGCATTTCATGACCGACACGGCGGACCTGGCCGACTATGTGCTGCCCGCCACCACCCAGCTGGAACATCTGGACCTGCACACCAGCTATGGCCATACGGATGTGCTGATCAACGAGCCGGCCATCGCGCCGCTGGGCGAGGCCAAGCCCAACACCCAGATCTTCCGTGAGCTGGCCGCGGCGATGGGTTTCACCGAAGCCTGCTTTGCCGAGACCGATGAGCAACTGGCGCGCCAGGCCTTGCGGGACAGCGTCGACTTCGAGGCCCTGCGCGCCCAGGGCTGGTGGAGCCTGCCGCTGGCCGAGGCGCCTTTCGCCGAGGGGCAGTTCTTGACCCCCAATGGCCGGGCCCAGGCCGCCGGGGCGGATTTCGTGCCCAACTACGAGAGTGCGCGCTCGGCACCGGCACTGGCGGCGCGCTACCCGCTGGCGATGATCTCGCCGCCGGCGCGCAACTTTCTCAATTCCAGCTTCGTGAACGTGAAGAGCCTGCGCGATATCGAGGGCCAGCCGCTGCTGGAGATGCATGCCGACGATGCTGTGGCGCGCGGCCTGGCCGATGGCGCCATGGTGCGCGCCTTCAACGACCGTGGCAGCTATCTGTGCCGGCTGGCGGTGAGCGCGCGCGCCCGGCCGGGCGTGGTCAACGGCCTGGGGGTCTGGTGGCGCAAGCTGGGTGCGGGCGGCAGCAATGTCAACGAAGTGACGCACCAGGGCCTGACCGATATGGGCCATGCCCCGGTGTTCTACGACTGCCTGGTCGAGGTGGCCGCCGCGTGAGGCTGCTGGCGCTGGGGGCGGCAACGCTGCTGAGCGGCTGCGCCGATCTGGGCTATCTGAGCCATTCGGTGGCCGGCCACCTGCGCCTGGTCAGCGTCGCCAGGCCGGTGGACGACTGGCTGGCGCGGCCCGAGCTCAAGCCCGCGCTGCGCGAGCGCCTGCTCTTGAGCCAGCGCATGCGCGAGTTCTCGGTGCGCGAGCTCAAGCTGCCCGACAACAACAGCTATCGCCGCTACGCGGAGCTGGGCCGCAGCGCCGCGGTCTGGAATGTGGTGGCCACGCCCGAGTTCAGCCTCAGCTTGCAGACCTGGTGCTTTCCCGTCATGGGCTGCGTGGGCTACCGCGGCTATTTCGAGCAGGCCGAGGCCGAGCGCTTTGCGGCGCCGCTGCGCACCCAGGGCCTGGAGGTCAGCGTGTACGGCGTGCCGGCCTATTCGACCCTGGGCTGGAGCAGCTGGCTGGGTGGCGATCCCCTGCTGAACACCTTCATCGCCTATGCCGAGGGCGAGCTGGCGCGCATGATCTTTCACGAACTGGCGCACCAGGTGGCCTATGCCAAGGACGACACGGTCTTCAACGAGAGTTTTGCCGGTGCGGTGGAGCGCCTGGGTGCCGAGGCCTGGCTGCAGCAGCAGGGCTCGGCGGCGGCCTTGCAGATCTATCGCCAGGGCGATGCAAGGCGGCGCGACTTTCTGGCACTGAACCTGCGCTACCGCGCGCGGCTGGCCCAGCTCTATGCCAGCGCGCAGGATGATGCGGCCAAGCGCGCCGCCAAGCAGGCCCTGTTCGCCGCGCTGCGCGCCGACTACGAGCAGCTCAAGCGCGAGGCCTGGGGCGGCTATGCGGGCTATGACGGCTGGTATGCGCGTGCCAACAACGCCAGCCTGGCGGTGCTGGACGCCTACCACGAACTCACGCCGCAGTTCGAGCGCCTGCATGCCCGGCTGGAAGGTGACTGGCCGCGCTTCTATGCCGAGGTGCGGCGCCTGGCGGCGCTGCCGAAGCCGCAACGTCGCTTAGAGTTGCGGGCATTGTCAGCAGAAGAAGGAGGCTCCGATGGCCGACATCCGCATCCACCGTGAACATGCCCTCGGGCTGAAGAAGGCGCGCGAGATCGCCTGGGCCTGGGCCGAACAGGTGGAGGAAAAGTTCGACATGGAATGCACGGTGCTGGAGGGCGAGACCAGCGACACCGTGGAGTTCACGCGCTCGGGCGTGAAGGGCGAGCTGATCGTGGCGGCCGACCATTTCGATCTGCACGCCAGGCTGGGCCTGCTGCTGGGCGCTTTCAAGTCCACCATCGAGGGCGAGATCCAGAAGGAACTGGATCAGTTGCTGGCCAGCGCCGGTGCCAAGAAGGCGGCGGGCAAGAAAAAGCCGGCCTGAGCAGGCCGGCCTGGCGCGCAGAGCTGAGCTTTACTGCAGCGACTCGATCAGGTCGATGTACTGCTGCTTGGCCTCCTCGGCCGCGGTGCCCTTGAGGGCGGCCCAGGCGTCGTACTTGGCGCGGCCCACCATGTCGGTGAAGCCGGGGCGCGAGCCCTCCACATCGCCGCTGCTACCCTGCTTGTACAGCGCGTAGAGCTTCAGCAGGGTCATGTTGTCGGGGCGCTCGGGCAGTTGTTTGGATGCTGCAACAGCGGCTTCGAATTGCTCGTTCAGGCTCATCATGGCTCCTCAGTACTGGTGACAATCGGTATGGACGCAGCGGATGTTAACCAGCATGGTCTGGTGCGCAAACTCTAGAAGCAAGAAGCAACAGGAGAACATATTGGCACTGGCCGCACAACGCATGTCCAAGGTGGACACCGCCTGGTTGCGCATGGACACCGAGGCGAATCTGATGATGATCGTCGGCGTGTGGTTCATCCGCCCCGGCGTCACGCTCGATGCCGTGCGCAAGCGCATCGAGGCGAGCTTGCTGCAGTACACACGCTTTCGTCAAAAGGTGGTGGAAGACACGCTGGGCGCGCAATGGGTCGAGGACGAAGACTTCGACATTCGGCAGCATGTGCTGGCCGCCACCATCACGCCAGTCAAGGGCCAGTCTCACCAAGCCGCCTTGCAGGCGCGCGTGGGGCAACTCGCCGCCGAGCCGCTGGACCACCGCCGCCCGCTCTGGGAGTTCCAGCTCGTCGAGCATTTCGACGGCGGCAGCGTGCTGATCGCGCGCATCCACCATTGCATTGCGGATGGCATCGCCCTGATGGCGGTCACGCTGTCCATCACCGATGGCGGCAAGGCGCCGCCCAAGCGCAAGCAGGAGCCGCGCGATGACCAGGATTGGCTCACCGATGCGCTGCTCAAGCCCATCAGTGACCTGACCATCAAGGCCATCGGCGTGGCCGGGGCTGGCATGGCCAAGTCGGTGGACATGGTGATGCAGCAGGAGCACCCGCTCGACAGCTCGCTGCATGCGGCGCGCATGGGCTACCAGGCGGTCAGCGATGTGGCGGCCTTTGCGCTCATGAGCGACGACTCGCACACCCGGCTGAAGGGCAAGCCCGGCACCCACAAGCGCGTGGCCTGGGACGATGCCCTGCCGCTGGATGCGGTGAAGGCGGTGGGCAAGGCGCTCAATTGCTCGATCAACGACGTGCTGCTGTCCTGCGTGGCCGGTGCGATCGGCCGCTACCTGATCGACAAGGGCGACGACGTGACCGGGCAGGAGATCCGCGCCATGGTGCCGGTGAATCTGCGGCCGCTGGAGAAGGCCTACCAGCTGGGCAACCGCTTCGGCTTGGTGCCGCTGGTGCTGCCCATTGGCATCGAGAACCCGGTGGAGCGGCTCTACGCGGTGCGCACGCGCATGCAGGAGTTGAAGGGCAGCTTCCAGCCCATCATGGCCTTCGGCCTCCTGAGCGTGGCCGGCCTGCTGATCAAGCCGGTGCAGCACGCGATGCTGAACATCTTTGCCAAGAAGGCCACCGCGGTGATGACCAATGTGCCCGGCCCGGCCGAGGCGCTGAAGTTCTGCGGCTCGACGGTGGAGCGGGTGATGTTCTGGGTGCCGCAGTCGGGCGACATCGGCATGGGCGTCAGCATCCTGACCTATGCCGGCCATGTGCAGTTCGGCCTCATCACCGACAGCAAGCTCTGCCCCGACCCCGAGGCCATCATCGAGCGCTTCGCGCCCGAGTTCAACAAGTTGCTCTTGCTCGCGCTCATGCTCCCTTGGGGCGAGGACGCATGAAAAAACCGGGCCCGCGCGCTTGCACGGGCCCGGCTCAGGGAAGCGGCTTGAGGCTTACTTGCTGTTCTTGGCGGCTTCGGCGGCCAGGTTGGGCTTGATATTCGGCTTGATATTGGGACGGCCGGCGGCGGTCGGGTTGGCCGACATCACGCGTGCCGGGTCCACGCTGGCCAGGTAGGTGTTGTACTGCGAGTCCGAGCAGCCCACGACCTTGCCGTTGTGCTTCTCGCCGCGGTAGTCGCCCTTCTTGTAGACGAACTGGTACTCGTTCGACGCCGTGGCCTCGGCCACCGGGCTGTACTTGGCGGCGCACTCGGCGCGCAGGGCGTTGGCTTCCTGGTTGCTGGCCCAGGAGGCAGCGGCCAGGGGAGCCAGGATCAGGGCAATCAGGGTGCGCTTCATATTCAACCTTGTCTCGCGATGAGTGGGATGCTGGTGCCTTGGTGCCCAGCACATGGCGCGTAGCTTAGCCCCGCAGCCAGCGGATTGCCATCCGTGACTGCGGGGGTGGATCGCGAGATCAGCGGGCTGAAAGCGTGAATTAATGCGCTTGCGTTGACGGCCTTGTTGCGGCAGTTCAGAGCGGCATCTTGATGGGCAGGCCCATTTCCAGGTCTGCCCAATTCAGTTCGCCGGCCTGGCGCGCGCGCTGCAGTTCGCGGATCACCAGGACGCGCTCCTGGGCGGGGCTGCTGCGGCCTGCGGCCGAAGGCGATTCACGCAGCATGCGAGCCGGGTCGAACAGGCTCTTGTACTCGCTGTACTCGGCATCGCTGCAGGGCGAGTATTCGTAGCTGGGGTTGTCGTAGTCGGTGGCCTCGGTGTTCATATAGCCGCGCGGCCTGGGCGCGTCCGGCCGGGTGCCGGCGTGCTTGCTGATCGCGCAATCGACGCGTTGCCTGGCCTCGATGGCGGCGTCAGAACTTGTGCTGCTGCCTGTGCCGGTCTGCGCCATGGCGCTGCCGGCCAGCAAGATCATGAGAACGATGGGCTTCATTTGCGGCTCCCCGTACTGCTTGAGGGTGATCAAGGTTAGCCCTGAGCCCTGCGAATTGCTACGGTGCCACCGTCCCCTCGGATCTTCAGGCTAGGGACTTGCTCGGGCTCAGTCCTCGAGCTCCTCGCGCGCCAGTTCCACATCCAGGCATTCCATCGCATCCATGGGTGTGCAGGCGGCGGCATCGGCATAGAGGGCCTCGGCCTGCTTCATGCGCTTGTCACCCTCCAGCATGATGAGGCCGTTGGCGCGCTCGATCATGGCAATCGCACTGCTCGGGTTGAGCTTGAGGGCCTGCTCGAACATCTTCAGTCCGGTGGCCGTGTCGGCGCCCTGGGTCTTGCCCAAGAGCTTGCCCACCTTGTCGATCACCTCGGCATGGAAGGCACCGAGGGCAATGTGCGCATCGGCGTGCTTGGGCTGCAGCTCGATGGCCTTTTCCAGCGCGTTCTTGACCTTGCTGCCCAGCCCTTGCGCCAAGGCCTTGGCCACGCTGATGCCCTGGCCGTAGCGGCCGATCGCATAGGCCTGCCAGTAATAGGCATTCGGGTTCTTGGGCTCTGTGCCCTGCTGGATGTCGGCGCGCTCGGCCACCTCCAGGAACATCTCGAGCTTGGTCTTCTCCTTCTTCTCCAGATAGTTGGCGTAGATGGCCTGGGCCTTGTTGGCCACCGTGATGCCGGCACCTTCCGCGGCAATGCCGGCCTCATAGGCCTTCTGGAACTCGCCCGCGTGGAAGTGGATCCAGGCCTGCACCACGGCCGCGTCCTTGGGCCAGGGCTCGGCGTCGCCGGCGTGCAGGCGGGCCCAGTTCTTCTTCAGCGACGCCGCGTCGTAGAGGAAGGCGGCGTTGTCATAGGGAAATGCAGTCCACTTGGCCATGGGTCGTCTCCTTCAGGATTGTTGGTATGAGTCGGCGAGTGCAAACAGATGCTCGCGTGAGGCCGGCTCCAGATAGGGCAGCAGCAGGCTCAGCACATGGAAGGCGCCGCGCATCAGCGCCGCACCGGCACGTTCGGGCTCCAGCGCGTGGCGCGGGTCGCGCACATATTCATAGCTGAGCCAGTAGCTCAGCAGCACCACCATGGAGTTGGCGGCGGGGCCGGCCTCGCGCGCGTCCATGCGCAGCGCGCCGCCATGCTGCAGGCCGGCCAGCACGGTGCGCATGGCCTGACCCTTGTGCTGCAGCACGCTCTGGAAATGCGTCTCCAGCTTGCGGTTCTTGGAGAGCAGGTCGTTGAGGTCGCGGTAGAGGAAGCGGTGCTTCCAGATCAGCTCGATCAGCATATGGAAGAACAGCCAGGCGTCTTCCACATTGCGTACGTTGTCGGCGGCGCTCAGCAGCTCCTCCAGTTCGCGCTCGTAGCGCATGAACAGCGCATTGATGAGCTCGTCCTTGGCCGGGTAGTGGTAGTAGAGATTGCCCGGGCTGATGTTCAGCTCGGCCGAGATCAGCGTGGTGGATACATTGGGTTCACCGAAGCGGTTGAACAGGTCCAGCGTGACTTCGAGGATGCGTTCCGCGGTGCGGCGCGGCTTCTTGGTGGCCATGGGCGGGTGATCTCCTGCGCCGATTCTGGCATCAGTTCAGCCGCGCTCTCCAGGGATTTGGCTCAGGCCCAGCAGGAAAAGAGCAGCCTCCCTACAATCGCCGCCCATGCATGCCAGCCCCCCAGCCCTGCCCGCGGGCGTTCCCGCGATCCGTTTTGACCAGGTCAGCAAGACCTACCGAGGGGGCCAGGTCCGCGCCCTGGACGGCGTCTCCTTCGACATCCAGCAGGGCGAATTCTTCGGCCTGCTGGGGCCGAACGGCGCCGGCAAGACCAGCCTGATCAGCATCCTGGCCGGGCTCTCGCAGGCCAGCGGCGGCAGCGTCTCGGTGCATGGCCACGACGTGGTACGCAACTACGCCGAGGCGCGCATGTCGCTGGGCATCGTGCCGCAGGAACTCGTGTTCGACCCCTTCTTCTCGGTGCGCGAGGCGCTGGAGATCCAGAGCGGCTACTTCGGTGTGCGCAACAACGGCGCCTGGATCACCGAACTGCTGGAATGCCTGGGCCTGGCCGACAAGGCCAAGGCAAATATGCGCCAGCTCTCGGGCGGCATGAAGCGCCGCGTGCTGGTGGCCCAGGCCCTGGTGCACCGCCCGCCAGTGATCGTGCTGGACGAGCCCACCGCCGGCGTGGACGTGGAGCTGCGCCAGACGCTGTGGCAGTTCATCGCGCGCCTGAATCGCGAAGGCCACACGGTGCTGCTCACCACCCACTATCTGGAAGAGGCCGAGGCACTGTGCCAGCGCATCGCCATGCTCAAGCTGGGCCGCATCGTGGCGCTGGACCGCACCTCCGACCTGCTGGCGGGCCGCGCCTCGACCATGCTGCGCTTCAAGACCGACGCAGCCCTGCCGCCGCAATTGGCTGCCCAGGCGCGCGTGACCGGGCGCATCGCGCAGATTAAGGCGCATGACGCGGCCGAGGTCGAGACCATACTCGCCACCCTGCGCGCCGCGAACTGCCCGGTGGAAGACCTGGAGATCGGCCGAGCCGATCTGGAAGACGTATTCCTCGAAATCATGCAGGAAGGAGCTCAGGCATGAGCGCGATTCGACTGCAAGGCGCTCGCACGCTGTTCTACAAGGAGATCCTGCGTTTCTGGAAGGTCAGTTTCCAGACCGTGGCCGCGCCGGTGCTCACCGCCGTGCTATATCTGCTGATCTTTGGCCATGTGCTGGAGAACCACGTCAAGGTCTATGGCTCGGTGGGTTACACGAGCTTTCTGATCCCCGGTCTGGTGATGATGAGCGTGCTGCAGAACAGTTTTGCCAACAGCAGCTCCAGCCTGATACAGAGCAAGATCACCGGCAATCTGGTGTTCCTCCTGGTCACGCCGCTGTCGCATTGGGCCTGGTTCGTGGCCTATGTGGGCGCCTCGGTGGTGCGCGGCCTGACGGTGGGCACGGGCGTGTTCATGGTGACGGTGTGGTTCGGCCCGCCCAGCTTTGCCGAGCCCTGGTGGATTCTGGTGTTCGCCGCCCTGGGCGCGGGCATGCTGGGCGCGCTGGGCCTGATCGCCGGGCTCTGGGCCGAGAAGTTCGACCAGATGGCGGGCTTCCAGAACTTCATCATCATGCCCATGACCTTTCTCTCGGGCGTGTTCTATTCGGTGCACAGCCTGCCGGCCTTCTGGCAGGGCATCAGTCACCTGAACCCCTTCTTCTACATGATCGACGGCTTCCGGCGCGGCTTCTTCGGCATCAGCGATGTCTCGCCCTGGATCTCGCTGGCCATCGTGGCCAGCAGCTTTGTGCTGGTGTCAGGGTTTGCCCTGGAGCTGCTGCGCCGGGGCTACAAAATCAGGGGCTGAGGCCGGACACAGGCAGTCCTGAGGACTGGCTGTGCCTGCCGAAGCGTCCTTGCTCTGCAAGGACGTGGGCCCAGGGCCCTTAGAATCCTCCCCCATGGCCGATCCCACCCCCGCCGAAGTTCAGCAATACATCGCCAACGGACTTGACTGCCAAGTGCTGCAAGTCGAGGGCGATGGCCGCCATTTCTTTGCCACCATCGTCTCCACCGAGTTCGAGGGGCTGAACCGGGTGCGCCGCCACCAGCGCGTCTACCAGGCGCTGGGCGAGCGCATGCGCGAGCAGATCCATGCGCTGTCGATGAAGACGCTCACGCCGGCCGAGCATGCGGCCGCCGAACCGCAGCACCACCACCACTGAACACCCCATCCGCTTTGCGAAAAGGCGGGTGGCTGTTGGTGCCACTTGTGTGAACCCGCTGCCGTCCCGCTGAACTGAATTCAGATTCAAAGGACGACACATCATGATGATCACGCTGGCACTCTCCAAGGGCCGCATCTTCGAAGAGACCCTGCCGCTGCTGAAGGCGGCCGGCATCGAGGTGCTGGAAGACCCGGAAACCTCGCGCAAGCTCATCCTCAGCACCAACCGCCCCGACGTGCGCGTGGTGCTGGTGCGCGCCACCGACGTGCCGACCTATGTGCAGTACGGCGGCGCCGATATCGGCGTGGCCGGCCGCGATGTACTGATCGAGCATGGCGGTGCCGGCATGTACCAGCCGCTGGACCTGAACATCGCGCGCTGCCGCATGAGCGTGGCCACGCGCGACGATTTCGACTACGCCGCCGCGGTGAAGCAGGGCTCGCGCATCCGCGTCGCCACCAAGTACACCGAGATCGCGCGTCAGCACTTTGCCGACAAGGGCGTGCACGTGGACCTGATCAAGCTCTATGGTTCGATGGAGCTGGCGCCGCTGACCGGCCTGGCCGATGCCATCGTCGACCTGGTCTCCACCGGCAACACGCTGAAGGCGAATCGCCTGGTGGAGGTGGAGCACATCATGGACATCTCCTCGCGCCTGGTGGTGAACCAGGCGGCGCTCAAGCTCAAGCGCGAGCCGCTGCGCCAGATGATCGACGCCTTTGCCTCCGCCATCCCGGCCTGATCACCATGACGCTCAAGCTTCGCCAACTCAACACCGCGGCCGCAGACTTCGAGGCCGAGTTCCAGCGCGTGCTGCACTGGTCGGCCGAGACCGATGCCGCCATCGAGACCCGCGTGGCCGAGATCCTGGCCGATGTGCGCACCCGCGGCGATGCCGCGGTGCTGGAGTACACCGCCCGCTTCGACCATCTGAGTGCCGACAGCCTGAACGCGCTGGAGCTCACGCGCGATGAATTGAAGGCCGCCTTTGATGCCATCAGCCCGGCCCAGCGCGAGGCCCTGACGGCCGCCGCCGCCCGGGTGCGCAGCTATCACGAGCGCCAGTTGGAGGCCTGCGGCCGCAGCTGGAGCTATCGCGACGAGGACGGCACGCTGCTGGGGCAAAAAGTGACCCCGCTGGACCGCGTGGGCATCTATGTGCCCGGCGGCAAGGCCGCCTACCCGAGCAGCGTGCTGATGAACGCCATCCCGGCCCAGGTGGCGGGCGTGCCCGAGATCGTCATGGTGGTGCCGACGCCCAGGGGTGAAAAGAACCCGCTGGTGCTGGCCGCCGCCTATGTGGCCGGCGTGCACCGCGCCTTCACCATCGGCGGCGCCCAGGCGGTCGCGGCGCTGGCCTATGGCACGGCCACGGTGCCGCGCGTGGACAAGATCACCGGCCCCGGCAACGCCTATGTGGCCAGCGCCAAGAAGCATGTGTTCGGCCAGGTCGGCATCGACATGATTGCCGGGCCCAGCGAGATCCTGGTGCTGGCCGATGGCACGACCCCGCCCGACTGGGTGGCGATGGACCTGTTCAGCCAGGCCGAGCATGACGAGCTGGCGCAGAGCATCCTGCTCAGCCCCGACGCCGGCTATATCGAGCGGGTGCGCGAATCCATCGAACGCCTGCTGCCCAGCATGCCGCGCGAGGCCGTCATCCGCGCCTCGCTGGAGGGCCGCGGCGCGCTGATACAGACGCGCTCGATGGACGAGGCCTGTGAGATCAGCAACCGCATCGCGCCCGAACATCTGGAGCTCAGCAGCGCCGAGCCGCATCGCTGGGAGCCGCTGCTGCGCCACGCCGGCGCGATCTTCCTGGGCGCCTACACCAGCGAAAGCCTGGGCGACTACTGTGCCGGCCCCAACCATGTGCTGCCCACCTCGGGCACGGCGCGCTTTTCCTCGCCGCTGGGCGTCTACGATTTTCAAAAGCGCTCCAGCCTGATCGAGGTGAGCGAAGCGGGGGCGCAGAAGCTCGGGCCCATCGCGGCCGAGCTCGCCTACGGCGAGGGTCTGCAGGGCCATGCCCGCGCAGCGGAGTTGCGCTTGAGAAAGTAACACGAACTTCGTGTTGCACGAACTTCGTGTACCATTCGGGCCATGAAGAACGTCACCGTCACCATGGAAGACAGCGTGGCCGAATGGGCAAGGCTGGAAGCCGCGCGGCGCAATACCAGCGTCTCGCGTCTGGTGGGCGAGCTGCTGGCCGAGAAGATGCGGCATGACGACGCCTACGAGCGTGCCATGCAGGACTGGCTGCACCGCGAGCGCAGCTGGGCCTCGGCGGGCAAGTCCTATCCGAAGCGGGGTGCGAAGTGAGCCCGGTGTTCGTGGACACCTCGGTGCTGATACTCAGCGAGGACGGCGCTCACGAGGCCAAGCGGGAGCAGGTCATGGCCTGGCTCAAGCTCTTGTGGCAGCAGCGCCTGGGGCGTGTGTCGACCCAGGTGCTGAACGATTTCTACCGCCTCGTCACCACCCGCATCGAACCGCCCATGCCCAACGGCGACGCGCGTGCCGAGGTGCGCCGCTACCAGCGCTGGAACCCCTGGGCGGTGGACCATGCGACGGTGGAAAGCGCCTGGTCGATCGAAAGCCGCTTTGGCCTGGCCTATCTGGACGCACTGGTCGTGGCCGCCGCCAAGGCCCAGGGCTGCGAGTGGCTCCTGAGCCTGGAACTGCCGCACGAGGCGCAGTTCGACAGCGTGCGCGTCATCAACCCTTTGCAATGCGGCCCCGAGCTGCTCACGGCTTGAATTCATGACTGACGAACTCGATTTGGCCCTGAACTGTCTGCGCGAGGATCTGCGCGCCACCAAGGCCTACCCGGTGCAGAGCGCCGCCGGCCTGGTGAAGCTGGACGTGATGGAGAACCCGTTTCGCCTGCCCGAAGACCTGCAGCGCAAGCTGGGCGAGCGCCTGGGCCGCGTGGCCATCAACCGTTATCCGGCCGAGCGCACGCGCGACCTGGCCGCCGCGCTGGCCGCCCATGCCGGCATGCCCGCGGGCTGCGCCATCACCCTGGGCAATGGCTCGGACGAGCTGATCGGCCTGCTCAGCATGGCGATAAGCCGCCCCGGCGCGGTGGTGCTGGCGCCGCTGCCCAGCTTCGTGATGTACGAGATCTCGGCGCGCTACCAGGGGCTGAAGTTCGTCGGCGTGCCGCTGGACGCCGAATTCGAACTCGACGAGGCGGCGATGCTGGCCGCGATTGCCGAGCACCGGCCGGCGCTGATCTACCTGGCCTATCCCAACAACCCCACCGGCAATCTCTGGGACGAGGGCGCGATCCGCCGCATCATCGCCGCCGCGCCCGGTCTGGTGGTGCTGGACGAGGCCTACCAGCCCTTTTCCGAGCGCGACGGCATGGCCCTGCTGCGCGAGCATGCCAAGGTGCTGGTGATGCGCACCATGAGCAAGTTCGGCCTGGCCGGCGTGCGCATCGGCTACCTGATCGGCGCCGCGGCGCTGGTGAACGAGATCGAGAAGCTGCGCCCGCCCTTCAATGTGAGCGTGCTGAATGCCGAGGCCGGGCTGTTCGCGTTGGAACATGCCGAGGTCTATGCCGCGCAGGCCAAGGCCTTGCGCGCCGAACGCGAGCGCGTGCTTGCGGCCCTGCAGGCGCTGCCGGGCGTGCGGCCCTTTCCCAGCCAGGGCAATATGGTGCTGGCGCGCGTGGCCGATGCGGCCAAGACCTTCGAGGCCATGAAGGCGCGCGGCGTGCTGATCAAGAACGTTTCGGCCATGCACCCCTTGCTGGCCAACTGCCTGCGCATCACCATCGGTACCCCGGATGAAAATGCGGCCATGCTGGCCGCCTTGAAGGAATCACTGTCATGACTCGCGTCGCTGAAGTCACCCGCAACACCAAGGAAACCCAGATCCGCGTGCGCGTCAACCTGGACGGCACGGGCGAGGCCAAGCTCTCCACCGGCATCGGCTTCTTCGACCATATGCTGGACCAGATCGCGCGCCATGGCCTGATCGATCTGGAGGTCGATGCCAAGGGTGATCTGCACATCGACGGCCACCACACGGTGGAAGACGTGGGCATCACCTTGGGCCTGGCCGTCGCCCAGGCCATCGGCGACAAGAAGGGCATCACCCGCTACGGCCACAGCTATGTGCCGCTGGACGAGGCGCTCTCGCGCGTGGTGATCGACTTCTCGGGTCGGCCCGGCCTGGTCATGGATGTGAAGTTCAGCGCCGGATCGATCGGTGCCTTCGACACGCAGCTGACCCATGAATTTTTCCAGGGCTTTGTGAATCACGCGCTGGTGAGTCTGCATGTGGACAACCTCAAGGGCCACAATGCGCATCACCAATGCGAAACCATGTTCAAGGCCTTCGGTCGTGCGCTGCGCATGGCCGCCACGCTGGACCCGCGTTCGGCGGGTGTGATCCCGTCCACCAAGGGAAGCCTCTGAGATGACACGCACTGTGGCCGTCGTCGATTACGGCATGGGCAATCTGCGCTCGGTCTCGCAGGCCGTGCAGCATGTGGCGCAGGACTCCGGCCTGGCCGTTGTGATCACCGCCAATCCCGACCAGGTCTATGCCGCCGAGCGCGTGGTGCTGCCGGGCCAGGGCGCGATGCGCGACTGCATGCGCGAGCTGCAGGACTCGGGCCTCAAGGAGGCGGTGCTGCATGCCGCCGCCAACAAGCCGCTGATGGGCGTGTGCGTGGGCATGCAGATGCTGCTGGACCATAGCGAAGAGCAGGACACGCCGGGCCTGGGGCTGATCCCGGGCCGCGTCAGGCGCTTCCAGCTGGAAGGGCAGTTGCAACCCGACGGCAGCCGCTACAAGGTGCCGCAGATGGGCTGGAACCGCGTGCGCCAGAGCCGGCCGCATGCGATCTGGGCCGGCGTGCCGGACGAGTCTTGGTACTACTTTGTGCACAGCTACTATGCCGCACCGTCGGATGCCCACCACAGCGTGGGTGAAACCGACTACGGCCTGCGCTTTACCTGCGCGGTGGCCCGGGATAATATTTTTGCCACCCAATTCCATCCCGAGAAAAGTGCCGCGCTGGGGCTCGCCCTGTATCGCAACTTCCTGTACTGGAAGCCTTGAGGACAGCCTCGTCCTCGGCGGCCTCTTCTCCCTCTTCTTCTCCAATCTCCCACCACCACCTGCAACTCGGCCATGCTGCTGATTCCTGCGATTGACCTGAAAGACGGTCGCTGTGTCCGCCTCCAACAGGGCGACATGAATGCCTCCACCACCTTTGGCGAAGATCCCGCCGCGATGGCGCGCCGCTGGCTGGATGCCGGCGCACGCCGTCTGCATCTGGTGGACCTGAACGGTGCCTTCGCGGGCAAACCGGTCAATGAAGCGGCCATCAAGTCCATCCTGCGCGAGGTCGGCGACGAGATCCCGGTGCAGTTGGGCGGCGGCATCCGCGACCTCGACACCATCGAGCGCTACCTGGATGCGGGCATCTCCTACATCATCATCGGCACCGCCGCGGTGAAGAGTCCGGGCTTTCTGAAGGACGCCTGCTCGGCCTTCGGCGGCCACATCATCGTGGGCCTGGACGCCAAGGACGGCAAGGTGGCCACCGATGGCTGGAGCAAGCTCACCGGCCACGAGGTGGTGGACCTGGCCAAGAAGTTCGAGGACTACGGCGTCGAGGGCGTGATCTACACCGACATCGGCCGCGACGGCATGCTCAGTGGCATCAATATCGACGCCACCGTGAAGCTCGCGCAGTCGCTCAGCATCCCGGTGATCGCCTCGGGCGGCTTGTCGAACATGCGGGACATTGAGGCGCTCTGCGCGGTGGAGAACTTCGGCGTCGAGGGCGTGATCTGCGGACGCGCCATCTACACCGGCGACCTGGACCTTGCTGCCGCCCAGGCTCGTGCCGACGAGCTGGCGGAGCAGTAAGCGATGCTGGCCAAACGCATCATTCCCTGTCTGGACGTCACCGGCGGCCGCGTCGTCAAGGGCGTCAACTTCCTGGAACTGCGCGACGCCGGCGATCCAGTGGAAATCGCCGCGCGCTACAACGAGCAGGGCGCCGACGAGCTCACCTTTCTCGACATCACCGCCACCAGCGACGGGCGCGACCTAATCCTGCACATCATCGAGGCGGTGGCCTCCCAGGTCTTCATCCCGCTGACGGTGGGCGGCGGCGTGCGCGAGGTGGCCGATGTACGGCGCCTGCTCAACGCTGGTGCCGACAAGGTCAGCTTCAACTCGGCGGCGGTGGCGCGGCCGGCGGTGATACGCGAGGCGAGCGAGAAATACGGCGCGCAATGCATCGTCGTGGCCATCGACGCCAAGCGCCGCCAGGGCGACGAGATCGCCGCGCGCGGCGAGGGCTGGGATGTCTACACCCATGGCGGGCGCAGGAACATGGGCCTGGACGCGGTGGCCTGGGCACGCCAGATGGCCGAGTACGGCGCCGGCGAGATCCTGCTCACCAGCATGGACCGCGACGGCACCAAGTCCGGCTTCGACCTCGAACTCACCCGCGCCGTCAGCGATGCGGTGAGCGTGCCGGTGATCGCCTCGGGCGGCGTGGGCACGCTGGAGCATCTGGTGGACGGCATCCAGATCGGCGGTGCCGATGCGGTGCTGGCGGCCAGCATTTTTCATTACGGCCAGCACACCGTCGGTGAGGCCAAGGCCTTGATGGCGTCACGCGGCATCGAGGTCCGGCTGTGAGAGCCAAGCACCAACGCATTTTTGATTCCCCCCACGCCGAAGAGCCCCGCCGTAAGCCGGCCAAGGCCGCCACACCCGGCGCGCCGCGCAATGCCCCGCGCGAGGTGCGCATCGTCGGCGGCGACTGGAAGCGCTCCAAGCTGCCGGTGGCCGACAAGCCCGGCCTGCGCCCCACGCCCGATCGCGTGCGCGAAACCCTGTTCAACTGGCTGGGCCAGGACCTCGCCGGCTGGCGCGTGCTGGATGCCTTTGCCGGCAGCGGCGCCTTGGGCTTCGAGGCCGCCTCGCGCGGCGCCGCCGATGTGCTGCTGCTGGAGCGCGATGCCGAGCTGGCCAAGAGCCTCAACGCCAGCCGCGCCCGCCTCAAGGCCGAGGCGCGCCTGCGCGTGGAATGCAGCGATGCGCTGAGCTGGATGGGGCGTTCCGCCCCCGGCCGCTTCGAGCTGGTGCTGCTGGATCCGCCCTTCCAGCAGGGCCTCGGCGAGCCGGCGCTGCGCGCCGCCGCGCCGCTGCTGGTGGCGGGCGGTTTTGTCTACATCGAGTCGTCCGAGGCCGTCGTCCCACCGCCGGAGTTGGAGCTGGAGCCCTGGCGCGAGGGGCGTGCCGGCGCGGTGCACTACGCGCTCTGGCGTCGCAAGGGATAATCCGCGCCATGACCTCCGTGACCGTCCTCACCGCCGTCTATCCCGGCACCTTCGATCCCATGACCCTGGGCCATGAGGATTTGATGCGCCGCGCCAGCCGGCTGTTCGAGCGGCTCATCATTGCGGTGGCGGCCGGCCATCACAAGCGCACCATGTTCACCATCGAGGAGCGCCTGGAGATCGCCAAGGAGCTGGCGGCCAAGTACCCGAACGTGGAGGTGATCCCCTTCCGCGGCCTGCTGCGCGACTTCGTGGTCCAGCATGGCGGCAAGGTGGTGGTGCGCGGCCTGCGCGCCGTGAGCGACTTCGAATACGAATTCCAGATGGCCGGCATGAACCGCAAGCTCATGCCCGAGGTCGAGACCGTCTTCCTCACGCCCAGCGACCAGTACCAGTTCATCTCCGGCACCTTTGTGCGCGAGATTGCCACCTTGGGCGGTGATGTCTCCCAGTTCGTGTCACCCTCGGTG
>Ga0208398_100507_pt1 | contig 24483 bp, 22 predicted proteins | sample LakWasMe79_HOW10_2_FD_183905 | JGI IMG/M metagenome (GOLD analysis project Ga0208398, IMG submission 183905) | Freshwater sediment methanotrophic microbial communities from Lake Washington under simulated oxygen tension - Sediment Metagenome... | ecosystem: Environmental > Aquatic > Freshwater >...
TGCACACACACGTCGGTGGTGATACCGGCCAGCAGCAGGTTGGAAATGCCGCGCGTGCGCAGCACCAGGTCCAGATCGGTTGCGTAAAACGAGCCCTTGCCGGGTTTGTCGATGACGACCTCCCCCGGCAGGGGTTCCAGCTCGGGAATGATCTCCCAGCCCGGCTCGCCGCGCACCAGGATGCGGCCGCAGGGGCCGTCATCCCCAATGCCAACACCATTGGTACCAATCTGGCGGGAGCGCCAGCGTTTGTTCGCGGGCAGATCCGACAGATCAGGCCTGTGGCCCTCACGGGTGTGCATCACGGCGTAGCCCGCACTGCGCAGGGCAGCCATCAGCACCTTGATCGGCTCAATCGGCGCACGGGTGAGCGAAATGTCGTAACCCATCTTGTCGACATAACCGCCCACGCCACAAAAGTCAGTCTGCATGTCGATGACCAGCAGCGCCGTGTTGTCGGGGCGCAGGTCGCCATTCCAGGGCCAGGCGTAGGGGTTGGCGGCGATGGTGCGTGGCATGCGTTGCTTTCCGTTAGCGTGTCGATGAGAGTTCACCCGGGCTACCCTGGGCCACCGTTCCCGGCTTGCAGGTGATGACCAAAATCAGCAGGGTCAGCGCATAGGGCAGCGTATTGAACAGGTGATAGCCCCAGCCAATGCCGGCCGATTGCAGTGCTGGCCCCAGCGCTCCAGCCCCACCAAACAGGGCGGCGGCACCGATGCAACGCAGCGGGCTCCACCGGGCAAAAATGACCAGTGCCACCGCGATCAGGCCCTGACCACTGGAGATGCCCTCGTTCCAGCTGCCGGGGTAGAACAGCGTCAGCGATGCCCCCCCCAGCCCCGCCACCATGCCGCCCAGTGTCGTGGCCACCACGCGGATGCCCACCACCGAATAGCCCAAGGCCCGCGCCGCGTGGGCCGAGTCACCCGCCATGCGGACCAAGAGCCCGTATCGTGTGTATTTGAAAGCCCAGTACAGCGCCACAGCCAGCAGCAGGCCCAAGGGCAATAGCATATTGACCGACAGGGCCGAACGCAGCGCCGGTGAGTCGCTCCACCAGCCCAGGTCGATGGCCGGAATCTGCGGTGCCTGCGGCTGGATCAGCGGTTTGCCCCAGTAGAAGGCCAGCCCCGTGCCCAGCAGCATCAGCGCAATGCCGGTGGCCACATCGTTGACCCGCGCCAGCGAACACAACACGCCGTGCAAGGCAGCCAGCAGGCCGCCGGCCACAGCACCCGCCAGCACACCCACCCAGGGCGAGCCGCTCAGGTAGGCCGCGCCAAAGGCCGTCATGGCCGAGAGCACCAGCACACCCTCCAGCCCCAGGTTGATGCGGCCGGATTTCTCGGTCAGACACTCGCCCAGGCTCACGAACAGGAACGGGGTGCCCACGCGCAGCACACCGCCCACAATACCGGCGAACAGAGCCAGCCATTGGTCGGGCGTCATGGCACAGAACCTCCAACGACGACCCCACTGGGCCCGGTCTCGGGCGGACGCTTGGGCAAGCGGAGCACGACTTTCCAGTCCACATCGCGCAGAGCTTCGCTGGCCAGAATCAACACAAAGGCAATGCCCTGCAAGACCAGAACCGACGCATCCGGCAAGCCGAGGCGGCGTTGCAGCATGCTGCCTGCAGCACCAAAACCCCCAAACAGGATGGCCACCGGGATGATGGCCAGCGGGTGGTGCCGGGCAATGAAGGACACCAGAATGCCGGTGTAGCCATAGAACGCGATCAAGGACACATTGGCATTGGTGTGCACGGCAGCCACCTCCACCGCACCGGCCAGACCGGCACAAGCGCCGCCCAAGGCACACGCAGTGACGATCAGGCGCGAGGCAGGCAAGCCCACCAGCTGGGCGGCGCGCGGATTGCCACCCACCACGCGCACCGCAAAGCCCGATGCACTCCAGCGCATCCAGAGGCCTAAGCCCACACAGGCCGCCACGCCCAGCACCAGGCCCCAGTGCACGTCCGACCCCGCAATGCCGCCAATCGCCAGGCTCTCGGGCAGACTGTGGGTAGAGGGTTTGTTCAGGCTGGCCGGGTCGCGCAGCGGGCCTTCCACCAAATGCTTGAATATGCCAATGGCGATATAGGCGAGCAGCAGGCTGCTGATGGTCTCGTTGATGCCGCGGTACTGGCGCAACCAGCCGGCCAGGCCCACCCACAGTGCACCGGCCAGTGCACCGGCGGCACAGACCACGGCGCTGCCCACCACACCGCCCGGCAAGGGCAGGCTGTGGGCCGCCGCCGCACAGGCCAGACCGCCCAGCACCAGGGCGCCCTCACCACCAATGACGACCAGTCCGGCCCGCGCCGGGACCGCCACACACAAGGCGGTGAGCATCAAGGGTGCTGCGCGCTGCAAGGTGTTTTGCCACGAGAACCAGTCGCCAAAAGCGCCTTTGAACAACAGCAGCCACACATCCACCGGGTTGACTCCGGCGAAAGAGACAAACACGCCAAACACTCCCAGCGCTGCCGCTATGGCCGCGATGGGCAGGGCGATGTCGTTGAGGGTGTCGCGGTTCATGGGGTGATCAGAAACTTCCGATGACACCTTCCACCAGGTAGTTCATGCCTTCAAGTTCAATGGCGGTTTGCTTGTAGGTTTTGCCCGCGGCGATCACCACATTGCCCTTGTTGTCCTTGAGCGGGCCCTTGAAGATGTCGAAGCTGCCCGCCATCATCTTGGCCTTGACGGCCTCCGCATCTTTCTTCGCAGCGTCGGTGACCATGGCACCATAGGGCGACATCTTGACGTAGCCGTCCTTGAGGCCGCCGCGCAGGAAGTTGGGGTGGGGCTTGCCGGTCTGTGCGGCTTCAATCATGGTCTTGTAGGCGGTGGTCCAGTTCCATTCGGCTCCGGTCAGATACGCATTCGGGGCCAGCTTGGCCTGGCTGGCGTGGTAGCCGCACACCATCTTGCCGCGTTTGGCAGCGGTCTCCACAATGACCTTGGGTCCATCCACGTGCATGGTGAAGACATCCACGCCCTGATCCGCCAGGCTGTTGGTGGCCTCGGCTTCCTTGATGGCCATGGACCATTCGCCGGTGAAGATGACGCTGCACGTAATGCCCGGCTTGACCGAGCGCGCGCCCATGAGAAAAGCATTGATGTTGCGCAGCACCTGCGGAATGGGCTTGGCCGCCACAAAGCCGATCTTGCCGCTCTTGCTCATATGACCTGCAATGACGCCGTTCAGGTACTGGCATTCGTCGATGTAGCCAAAGAAACTGCCCACGTTTTTGGGGTGTTTGCCTTCGGTCCACAAGCCACCGCAATGGGCAAAGCGCACGTCGGGGTATTTGGGTGCCAGGGCCAGGATGTGCGGATCAAAATAGCCATACGACGTGGGGATGACCAGCGTCGCACCGTCCTGCACGATCATGCCGGTCATGGTCTTTTGCACGGCCGCGGTTTCGGGCACGTTCTCTTCTTCCACCACTTTCACGCCCGGCATTTTCTTGACCTCGGCTGCCGCCTGCGCCTGGGCTTGGTTGTAGCCATAGTCGTCGCGTGGGCCTACGTAGATGATGCCGACGGTCAGCGGCTTCTGCGCCAGAGCGGACTGGCTCCACGCACCCAGGGTGCTTACCGCGCTGAGCGCGGCCAGTGATTTGAGGGTGTCACGACGGTTGACGGGTTTTGCGTTCATGGGTCATTTCTCCGGTGGATGGAACAGTGGGTGGAATGCGCCAAGATGGTGCTTTTCTGGTCGCAGAATCTTGTATTCAAGATTGGATGCAATATTTGTGCCTGTGTGTCTTTGAGTGGTATCAGTCGGGCAGCGCGTTTTGCTTCGTGTCCCCCGCCCGCTGCGCGGGCTCCTCCTTTACCTACGCAAAACGCACTACCCGACTGATACTGCGCTGCTTGGTCTGCACCGAACCTGGGGAAAGAAACTCCAGCATCAGGCATGGGGTGGCTGTTCTGCGCAGGTAAAGGAGGAGCCCGCGTGGCGGGCGGGGGACACGGAGCAGAACAGCTACCCCATGCCTGTTGCGGGCGCAGGCCAGCTTCAGAGCAAACTGACATGAGCAGCCACCACGCGCCAACCGGATTCGGTGCGCATCCAGGTCTGGCTCTGGCGGCCGGTCTTGTCGCTCCCCAGGCGCTGGAATTCAATGTTGACCGTTGCCGCATCGCGCCCATAGGTGGTGATGACGGTCTTCAGGATGGTGCGCGCCAGTCCGGCCACGGGGCGGCCTGCCCGAAAGGCGCAGATGGCGGCGTAGCCATGCAGGTTCTCGGTGACGCCGTAGCGCAGGGTGTGGGGGCTGTCCCAAAACAGTTCGTCCAGCACCGCCACGTCGTTGCTGACCAGGGCGCACTCATAGCGCTCGCTGTAGCGCGTGACTTCTTCCAATACGTCGGGCAGGTTGATGTCCATGTCAGGGCTCCACGGGTTTGGTATGCGAGACGCCGGCGGTTTGCAGTGCCCAGCCCGCGCGCAGGGCCAGGTCTTCGCGCCAGGGCGCGGCAATCACCTGCACCGCAATGGGTAACCCCGCGGTGCCCGAGGGCCAGATCGGTGCAGCCACCACCGGGCAGCCAGCAAACGAGACGGGCTGCGTCAGCAGGCCCATGGACGGGCGTGCGGGGTGCTGCGTGCCCTGGATGTCTATCCACTCGGCGCCAATCACACTGGCGCACACCGGCGTTGCCGGCGCCAGCAGCACATCCCAGTGCTGGAACAGGGCGTTGACCCGGTCACGGTACAGGCGGCGAAAGCGCTGCGCCCGCAAGTACCAGCTCACCGGCATCAGCGCGCCGGCGATGAAGCGGTCCACCGACAAAGGCTCAAAGTCCTGCACGCGGGTGCGCAAGTCATCCAGGTGCAGGCTGCCGCCTTCGGCCGCCGTCACGATGAAGGCCGCCGCGCGGCCCTGCGCGGCATCGGGCCACTCCACCACTTCGCTGGCGCCCAACGCCCTTGCCGCCGTGGCCACGGCTTCACGCGCGGGGTCGCTGGCGTTGTCGTGGAAGTAGCCGCCCAGCACGCCTACGCGCAAGCCCTCCACGCCCTTTGTGAGGTCACCCACGGGCTGCACCCGCTCGGCGTGACAGCCGGGGTCCAGTGGGTCGGGACTCTGCAAGACGTCGTACACCAGCGCCAGGCTTTCCAGCGCATCCGCAAACGGACCCAGGTGGTCAATGCTGTGCACAAACGGATAGCTGCCCCGGCGCGACAGGCGCCCGAACGTGGGCTTCAGACCCCAGACGCCGCACAGCGATGCCGGCACGCGAATGGAGCCATTGGTGTCGGACCCCAGGCTCACCCCCACCTGGCCCGCCGCCACCGCCGCGCCACAACCGCCGGATGAGCCACCGGCAATGCGCTGCACGTCATGCGGGTTGCGCGTGGGGCCATAGTGGCTGTTTTCGGTGGTGAAGCCATAGGCGTACTCGTCCATATTGAGCGAGCCCAGCAGCACGCCACCGGCGGCCTGCATGCGGTTCACCAGGAAAGCGTCGTGCGTCGCCGGGGTATGGTCGCGGTTGATTTTGGAGCCCGCCAGCGTGACCTCACCCGTGATGTCGAACAGGTTCTTCACCGCATAGGGCACACCGGCCAGCGGCGGCAGGGCCTCGCCGCGTGCACGCTGGGCATCCACCGCCGCAGCTTCCCGGCGCGCACGGGTGTAGCTTTTGCCGGTGAACGCATTGACCACGCCGTCGGTGTGCTCGATGCGTGCAATCGCGGCCTCGGTTACCTCCACGGCGCTGATGTCACCGGCTCGGATGGCGCGCGCCACTTCGAAGCTTTTGAGCGCCCGGACATCCATTGCTCCTGTTTTCATAGCATATGACGCATATTATTTGAGGGCTGGGAATGGTTTTGGCTCATAGATCTCGGCCAACTCGTCCTCCACTGCCAGCGGCGTGGCATCCAGCAGTCCCGCCAGGTGGGCGGTGCGGGCCAGGTGGGCCGCCACGCGCAAGGCGCGTGCGTCATCCATGGCCAACCCCTGTGCGGCGGCACTGGCCTTGACGTAGGCCAGAACTTCGGTTTCCGTCATCTGCGCACCTCCCGCTGGAAGATCTCCAGGCTCTGTTTTTTCATCTGCACAAAACTGGGCTCGCTCAGGGTCTCCACGGTGCGCGGGCGGGCATCGCCATAGCGCAGAATCTCGGCCACCTTGGTCGGGCGTTTGGTCAGCAGCAGCACCTCGTCGGCCAGGTAGACCGCTTCCTCGAGATCGTGTGACACCAGCAGCATGGTGGTGCCGGTTTGCATGAACACCTCCTGCAGCTTTTCGCGGATGAACAGCGTCATCTCGAAGTCCAGCGCCGAGAACGGCTCGTCCAGAAACAGCACCTCGGGCTTGGGCGCCAGCGCGCGCATGATGGATGCGGTTTGCTGCTGGCCGCCCGAGAGTTCGTAGGGGTAGCGGTTGAGGTCGAACTTGACGTCGAACGAGGCCACCAGCTCGGCCATGCGCCGGTCCACCTCGGCCTTGGATTTGCCCTCGAGCTTGAGCGGGTAGGCGATGTTGTCGATGGTGCGCATCCACGGAAACATGGCCTCGCGGTAGTTCTGGAACACGTAGCCAATCCTGGTATCCTTCAGCGACTTGCCGTCGAACAGAATCTCGCCGGAGTCGATGGGCACCAGCCCGGCAATCATGTTGATCAGCGTGGACTTGCCGCAGCCATTCGGCCCGAACACCGACACGATCTTGTGCTTGGGGATGTCCAGGTCAAAGTTCTCGTACAGCGGCCAGCCGGCAAAGTATTTGGTCAGTCCCCGGATGGTGATATGTGTGCCCGCCGGCCCCGGATGGAAAACCGGAGGCGGTACATCGGCATAGACCGGGCCATTGAGTACTTCGGTCATCTTCCACTCCAATGCACGATGCGGCGCTCGGCCACCAGGAACAAAATGTTGAGGGCATAGCCCAGCCCACCGGCGGCCAGGATGGCGGCGTACATGGTCTTCACGTTGAGCACCTGTTGCGCGTCGATGATGCGGTGGCCCAGCCCGGCATCGGAGCCAATGAACATCTCGGCCACGATGACAATGACCAGCGCCATGGACACCGCAGAACGCAGGCCAACGAACGTGGGTTGCAGGCTCTCCCACACCAGCACGTCCCTGAAGATTTGCCAGTTGCTGGCCCCCATTACCCTGGCCGCCATGACGCGCTGCTTGCGGGCGTTGATGACCCCATACGCGCTGTTGAAGATGACGATCAGAAAGGCACCAAAGGCTGCGATGGCCACCTTGTTGATGTCGGACACGCCAAAGATCAGCAGGAACAGCGGAATCAGCGCCGAACTGGGTGTGGAGCGAAAGAAGTCGATCAGGAACTCGACGCTGCGGTAGGCTTTCTCGTTGCTGCCCAAGAGCACTCCCAGGGGCACGCCCACCACCGCAGCAATCACGAAGGCCTGCACCGTGCGCCAGACCGTCACGGCAAAGTCGGTCAATAGCGGTCCGCCAAGCAGACCGGTGACCAGCGTCGCCACCGTAGCCGATGGGGGCGGCAGCAGGATGGCGCGTATCCAACCTGCGCGCACCACCAGATCCCAGACGATGAACAGCGCCATCGGGCCGATGAAGGGCAGCAGGCGGCCCCAGTTGACGCGCTTGGGCGCGGCGGTAACAGCGGACGCCGCAGTGGCCGCGGCCCAGGGTTGGGGTTCCATGGTGTGTGCTGCGTCGGACATCGCTTAGCCCTTGAACAGCATAGAGGCCACGTCGAGCTTCTTGTCGAACACGCCCTTTTCCGTGAACAGGTCAAAGAACTTCTGGAACGCGGCGATGTCGGCCGGCTTGAACTCGTTGTAGAGCATGTAGGAGGCGAGAGGCACCTCGCCCGTGAGCGGCCCTTCGATGGCGGTGTAGCCCTTGAGGTACTGTCGGGCCTCGTCGGGCTTGCTGCGCACCAGCTCAATGCCTTTGGCGTAGGCGGCAATGTATTTCTTGGCCTCCGCCGGGTGCTTCTTGATGAACTCGGTGGTCAGCGTCGCCGAGCCGCCATGCCACGGGGCCAGCGCGTCGCCCAGAATGTATTTGGCGATCACGCCGGCTTCCAGTACGCGTGTGGTTCCGTTGAGGCGCCCCACGGTGCCAGTGGGCTCCAGTGTGTACACGGCGTCCACCTGGCCCGCAGCCAGCGCGGCCACGTGCTGTCCTATGGGCAGTTCGGAGACCGTAGCGCCGGTGGCACCGGCGCGCTCCAGCACCACCATGGCCAGCGTCTTGTTCTGGATACCCGGGCCGGACGCCACGCGCTTGCCCTTGAGCTCGGCGATGCTCTTGACCGTGCTGTCCTTGGGCACCAGGAACTCGTCGAGCACGTACTTGGCATTGCTGGGGTTGGTGGCAATGATCTTGAACAGGCCCGGCGAAGCCAGCTCGCCCACACCCAGGTTGCCCGAGCCGGTGCCGTTGGAACTGCCATCGCTGCGACCCGCGAGCATGGCCTCCATGACTTGCTGCGCACCGGCGAATTTGAGCGGCTCCACATCCAGGCCCGCCTCCTTGAAGTAGCCCTTTTCCACGGCGGCAAAGAAGGGCAATCCGGCTGCCACCGGCCAATAGCCAATGCGGATCTTGGGGCCGGTTTGCGCACGCACCAGCGCGGGCGCGGCCAGCCCCAAGGCGGAGGCGGCAAGAAGTTGGCGGCGGCGGTTGTTGATGGTCGTTGTCATGGATGCGGTCTTTCAAGGAGTGGTGGGGTTCTGGGAAAGTGAGGCGATATAGGCGCGCCAGCCGCCATGTGCGGAGATGTCGGTGGCGCCCTCCAGTGCAAGCGGTTCGCACAGAAAGCCCTGCACGCAGCTGCCATCAATGAGTTGCAGGGTGCCAATGCCCAGGGGCGCCGGAATCAGCGCAACGAAGGAGCCGTAGTGGGCCACAGGCATCTCCCACACCTCCAGTGCTATGCGGCTGCCTTGGCCCGAAACCACACGGACCAGCCCGGGCTTGGGCGGTACGGTGCCGGGCAGCGCGTAGAACCGGTAGTCGGGCGCGGTCTCAGTCGTGGCAACCAGGTGGGCCTGGCGCTCGGTGAGCTGGCCATTGAGCGGCATGCCGCTGAGGTGGGCACCCACCACGGCGACGCGGACCGTGGTCTCCATCGGTGGCGGAGCCAAGCCAGGAACGAGACCCGGCAGCGGCTGTGGCGCGGGCAGGGTCAAGCCGATGGCGCCCTGGGTCAGGCCGGTGGCGTGGTGGTAGCGTTGGCCGAGTTCCGCGAGTTGCCAATCACTGCCACAAGGCCCGATGAAGGTGATGCCAAAGGGAAGCCCATCGTCGCGGATGGAACTGGGCACTGATATGGCCGCGTAATCCAGCAGGTTCACAAAGTTGGTGTACGCCCCCAGGTTGCGGTTGAGCGCCACCGGATCGGCCTGCATCTGTGCAATGGTGTAGTGGGTGGGGGTGGTGGGCACCAGCAGCACGTCGATGTCGCTCCACATCCTGGCGGCCTGTTGGCCGTAGGCGCGCAACTGCGTTTGCGCTTCATACAGGTCGACCGCGCTGTACTGGCGGCCTTTGGCGATGATGGAGCGCACCGGCTCAATGACGGCGCTTTCATGGGCATCAAAGAACGGGCGTATGGCGGCATAGCGCTCCGCCACCAGGGCGCTTTCGTAGAGCAGGGCCGCGGCCTGTGCCAGGGGCGTGTAGTCGATGCGCACTGGCACGCCACCCATGGCCTGAAGCCGGGCTATGGACTGCGCAAAGGCTTGTTCGGCGGCCCCGTCGCCAAAGAACTCCAGCGTGGATGGCACGCCAAAGCGCACCCCTTCTGGCCATGCATGCGTGGCCAACTGCAGATCGCGCGAATACGGGTCCAGCGGGTCATAACCACGGGCCGCCTGGAGCACCCGGGCCGCCACATCCACCGTGCGGGCGAAGATCGATACGCAGTCCACGCTTTGTGCGGCGGGCACCACGCCGCGCGCGCTGATCAGGCCCTTGCTGGGCTTGATGCCGACAATGTTGTTCAGCCCGGCCGGCACGCGTCCCGAGCCCGCAGTGTCGGTCCCCAAGGCAAAGTCCACCTGGCCGGTGGCCACCACATAGGCCGAGCCTGCGCTGGAACCACCTGATACGTAATCCGCGTTCAGGGCGTTGGGCACCGCGCCATAGGGGGAACGTGTGCCATTCAGACCGCAGGCAAACTGGTCCAGATTGGTCTTGCCCGCCAAGGCCGCACCGGAATCGAGCAGTTTTTGCACCACCGTGGCGTGGGCTGTGGGCGCGTAGGCAAACTCCGCGCAGGCTGCGGTGGTCTGCAAACCCTGCGCATCGATGTTGTCCTTGACGGCAAAGCGAAGGCCCGCCAATGACCCGGTTTCGCTCGTACGGAGTGGTTCGGGAAACCGTGACAACCACGCCTGTGGCGCCCATTCAGGCGATGCGTTGAACGGTTTTGGGTCATCCGGGCTTGCAGGTATGTTGTGCACCATATTGGGAATCCAATCTTGTATCCAAGATTGGATAGCAGAATGTGTGCCAACATTTGGAGCCCCTTCAAGCCGCCGCAGTCGTTCAGACGAACATGCCGCCCGACACCTCAATCCGCTGGGCATTGACCCAGCGGCTACCCGGGCCCACCAGCGCGGCCACCATGGCGCCAATGTCATCGGCCTCCCCTACGCGCCCCAGTGCCGTCTGGGACGCCACAAAGGCGTTGAGCGCTGCGTTGTCGCGCACGGCGCCACCGCCAAAGTCGGTGGCGATGGCGCCGGGTGCCACGGTGTTGACTGCGATGCCGCGCGGCCCCAACTCTTTTGCCATGTAGCGGGTCATCACCTCCACCGCACCTTTCATGGAGGCATACGCGCTGTAACCCGGCAGGGCAAAGCGCGTCAGCCCGGTCGACACATTGACGATGCGCCCACCGTCCGCCAACAGGGGCAGCAATTTTTGCGTCAGGAAGAAAACGCCTTTGAAATGCACGTTGACCAGCGCATCGAACTGCGCTTCAGTGGTATCCATCAGCGACGCATGGGTGCCGTTGCCGGCGTTGTTCACCAGCACGTCAAAGGTTGCGCGCTGCCAATGTGTCTCCAGCGCGGTACGCACCTGCTCCGCAAAGTCGGCGAAGCGGCTGCTGTCGGCCACGTCCAGTCGCAGTGCCACGGCCTTGCGGCCCAGGGCCTCGATCTGCACCACGGTGGCCGATGCCTGCGCCTGCTGGGATTGGTAGGTCAGGATGATGTCATGGCCCTGGCGGGCCAGGTGCAGGGCAGTGCTTTTGCCCAGCCCGCGGCTGGCGCCCGTGACGAGGGCGATGGGGGTGGATGGGGTGGTCATGCTGCGGTCCTTTGGAATGGGTGGTGAATGGACTGCAGTCTATTAATCTGAACTGGTTAGATAAATAGGCGATAAACGATTTGTTTGTTCATTAAAATTGAACAATGAGCCTGCTGAACCAGATGCGCATCTTCACCCGCGTGGCCGAGCTGGCCAGCTTCACCGGCGCGGCCACCGACCTGGGCCTGCCCAAGGCCAGCGTGTCTACGGCCGTGCAGCAGTTGGAGCAGGCCCTGGGCACGCGGCTACTGCACCGCACCACCCGCAGCGTGGTGTTGACGCAGGACGGGCAGGCGTTTTACGAGCGCAGCAAGGACGCGCTGGCCGACATGGACGAGTTGCAGACCATGTTTCAGCTACCCGCCTCGAACGCCCTGACGGGACGCATCCGCATCGACATGTCGACCATCCTGGCGCGCTGCGCGGTGCTGCCACGGCTGCACGAACTGCTGGCACAACACCCCCAACTGGAGATTGAACTGAGCAGCACCGAGCGCCGCGTGGATCTGGTCAGCGAGGGCTTTGACTGCGTGGTGCGCGCCGGCAAGGTGACGGACACCGGGTTGGTTGCCCGGCCCCTGTGCGCCATGCCCATGGTGAACTGCGCCAGCCCTGACTATCTGGCGCGGCGGGGCACGCCGCGATCACTGGACGATCTGGCAGACCACGATCTGGTGCACTTCGCTGCCACGCTGGGCGCCAAGTGTGGCGGTTTCGAATATGTGGTGAACGGCAAAGACTGCGCACTGTCGATGGTGGGGCCCGTCATCGTCAACAACGCCGAGGCCTACCAGGCCGCCTGCCTGGCGGGTCTGGGGCTGATCCAGGCCCCATTGCCCGGCGCACGCGAGCTGCTGGAACAGGGCCGCCTGGTGGAGGTCTTGCCGGAATACACCGCTCGGCCCATGCCGCTGTCGCTGGTGTACGCCAACCGGCGCAACCTGCCGGCGCGGGTTCGGGTGGTGATGGACTGGCTCAGCCAGGTGTTGGAAGGCTATGTGCAACCGGCGGAGCCACGCACGCTGCTGACCTGATTGGCCGCAGCCAGCACACTGCGAATGGCGCGAACCACCAGGTCTGGACGGTCGCGGTGGATGTGGTGGCCACTGCGGTCGCAGACCTTGATGCGACCTTTGGCCGACATGCCTGCCATGCTGCTTTGGCCATCGGCCCACGCACGTGCAACACCACGCGGCCAGTGAAGCACACGGCGGCGGTGGGTAAGCACTCTTAAGGGAACATGCGGAAATTTTCCGGTCGAACGCGCCTGCTGTGTTGTGGTCGCTGCAGCCTCCAGCTCCCTGCGCATCGCCGAACGCCCCCACAGGAACAGCGCAAGCGGTGGTTCGTACAGCAGGCGCAGCAAACCCATCTTCTTACATCTCTGAACAAAGTTCGCATCCCTTGCATCAACCAGCACGACACCGGCGACTTCTTGTGGGTAGGTCCGCGCAAACAATTTGACGATGGTGCCTCCCAAAGAATGCCCCACCAGGATATAAGGCGATGGAATGTTTTCCGCCTGCAGCATCGCCCGCAGTTCTTCAACAATTTGTGCGCCATCGCGCGCCAGAGTCGACCCCTCGCTCTGACCATACCCTGCCCGGTCGTAGGCCACTACACGGGTCCTGTCGCTCAATGCATTGAAGACGGGTGCCCACACCTCTTTGCCATTGCCCAGGCCGGACTCGAAAACCACGGTGTGCTTCCCCGCTCCTGCTGTGACATAGGAGCGAACGCCAAACCGGGTATGGCTGAGACGGGCGGCAGGGAGATTCTCTATCTCTTCCTGAAATACACGCTCCTTATCGGTTCGTAGTATTTTGCGCAGTAGAGTGGGCAACCATTGCCGCACACCATTTTCCAGCAGTGCCATTATTTGAAACCCATTTCCCGACGATTGCGAAAGCATTCGACCGTGCTATGCAGGTCGCAACTCTATGTCAGTAACTGGTAGTTTTGCCGAATGGCCACGGCACAAATGCGTAACAAACTGTTGGGATCTGTTACTGTTTTTTCCACCGCAACAGAAAGACGTAACTCGCGAATGAAGGTTGTGTGTCGCGCTAGGCGACCATACTGCGCCGCACGCCTGGAGAGACCAATTCAAACGGGGAGCGTGCCAACGGTACCGGGCTGTGCTCGGTGGCCAGCACGCGCTGGGCATTGAGGCTGCTGATGGGAATGCTGGCGTCCTGTGGAATGCCGCCCGATAACTGCAACGCCAGGTAACGTCCGCAGCAAACCCGCAGGAACGAGGCGAAGTTGTCCACTTCGCCGCGCTCCTGCACCAGTTCGTCGTACAGCTTGGTGCACAGCTGGGGTACGCGCATGCCATCGCGGCTGGCGATATCGGCGAGCACATTCCAGAACAGATTCTCCAGACGGATGCTGGTCGCCACTCCATGCAAGCGCACGGAGCGCACGCGGCAATCGTACAGGTGGGGATCGGCGCTGATAAAGACCTGGCACATGGTGACTCTCCTGCTACGCGTTCACGAGCCCGCCATCATGCAGCGCACGGCGGCAGTCGTCAATGCGTGATTTTTGTACCCAAAACTACCAGGAATTGGGCAATCCAGGCCGGATGCGCGGGCCACGCCGGTGCAGTGACCAGATTGCCATCCGTATGGGCAGCATCGATCGCGATATCGGCATAGGTTCCACCGGCGCGCTCCACTTCCACGCGGCAGGCAGGGTAGGCGGAGCAGGTGCGACCCTTGAGCACATCGGCTCCGGCCAGCAGTTGCGCCGCGTGGCAAATGGCGGCCACCGGTTTCTTGGTGTCAAAGAAGTGTTTGACCATGGCTACCACCGCGGGGTAGGTGCGCAGGTACTCAGGGCCACGGCCGCCGGGCAGCAGCAATGCGTCATAACTTTCTGCCTTGATGTCAGCGAATGTGGCGTTCAGTGCAAAGTTGTGTCCAGGCTTTTCGCTATAGGTTTGTGCACCTTCGAAATCGTGGATGGCGGTCTTGATTGCGTCACCGGCTTTTTTGTCCGGGCAAATGGCGTGCACCGTATGGCCCACGGCCAGCAGTGCCTGGAAGGGCACCATGGTTTCGTAGTCTTCACAGTAGTCACCACAAATCATCAGAATCTTCTTGGCTGCCATGTCAGTCTCCTCTGGGGTTGGTTAACGAGGAGTCGATTCTTGAGCGGTCAGGGCCGCTCGTGGTGGTACAGGAGTGTTACATGGGGCAAACACCTAGTGGATGCACGCCCGTGGCGCTCAAAGGCAGCGAATCAATTTGACGGACTTGCCGCGCGTCAGTTTGAAATTGCGCGGCACCTTGTCTCCGTCTATGCGGACCGTCAGGGACATCTGGTCGCCGTCAATCTTCCCAGAGTAGTTTGCGCCACGCACCGCCGGAACTGCGTCGGCGTCGGTTGGGCCTGACCCCGCCGCTTTACCGGAGGAATAGTCCCCATGCTTTCCTTTTGCGTTAAAGCGGTTCTCAGCGTCCAGTTGCACAGCGGCATCAATCGTTCCAGCGCCGCAGTCGTACTCAATCCGACCACCCGACGCTTCCAGCGTCAGCCGCACGTGGTCACCACCCCATTGCCCGACGGCTTGGGGAGGACCTGCGTTGGCACAAGACATCACCATCAACGCTCCGAAGGGCATGGCCCATTTGAACAATTGCATAAGTCCATCCTCATTCTGCTTGTACCCACCCCAAATGAAGAAAGGGGAGCGAACCCGCCCCCCTTTCTTACTGAATCAGTCGCTGATCAGAATTTGGTATTTGCAGCACGCTTGCGCAAAGTGTATACCCCAAAGCCCATAGCGAGAAGCATCATTGCCCATGTAGGTGGCTCAGGAATCTCACTGGCGTTGAAGTCCAGTGCGGAAATCCAGGTCCCCCAACGCGAGCCGCCCGTGCCACCTGGGTGACCACCAGCCGCGTTGTTGTATTCGCGAGCGAATTCACCAATGATCCAGAACTTGGTCATGTCCTCTGGATCGATTGAAACCGCGCTGTAGTCACCCCAGCGCTGGCGTCCAGCAGCTGCTTGCCCAAACAGGCTGCCATTGTGGTAATCATTGGTCAGGCTCTCTTTCAGCAACACCTCGTTGCCGTGTTGTGTCAGCTTGCCATCAGCACCGGTTGTGAATGTCCGTGCCATGATACTGATCTTGCCTGTGGCTGCGTCAAGGCCCGAACGATTGTACGCAATCACCACATCACCGCGCCAATTCACCGCAATGGAGCCTTGGTAGTAGTCGTAGCCTGCTTCACCAATATCACCCTCGTCCAGAAGAGCAAATGTGTTGGCATCCAGCACGAAGTAACGAACACGCGCCTCGTCAAGTCCATCACCATCCGGGTTCACCACATGCACGCCATAAATGCGCCCGTTTACTTCGTACACACTGGCACTGATGCGTTCATCCAAAGTGGAAATAACGCGCTGATTTGCCACAATAGTTGCCGGTTGACGTCCCGGGCCTGGGCTTGTAAAACCGGATTCGCCGACGAAGGTTACCCCACCAACCGTTGCGCCGGTAGCCGAGTTGCTCGTGAGTCCGTTGACTTTGTAGCCCAAATTGTCGTAGTTGAAGAGCGATGCTCCGACCACAGAACCCGATGAACCTATGGAGTTACTGTTAACACCTTGAATCGCAAAACCTCGATCCTCGAATGTGCCAGGATAGGGTGTCGCGAACTGTTTCATGTTTGCGGTGGAAGGTGCAGCAGCTCCAAACAGACTTTCCAACGGAATCACGTTCAGCGTTGTCCCCTTGAACGACGGCGCAAAATCGTTAGTGCCGATGTAAACGGCATTCCGGTCCATGGCAAGTGTCGGATAGTCCGCGGTACCGCCTGCATACCCAGTGAACTTCGTCGACTTCCAGGGCCCCAAGGCGTTTGAAGTGTCGGAAACGGCAATTTGAATATCTGAAACCGAAGCACCAAATGAGATGGCTACCCAACGCTCCGCTGCCGCGTTGTACATGACCCTGGAGTCACCATTAGCTCCGGTTTGCCCGGCAGCAGCCCAGAAGGCAACATCTGACACAAGACTTGTCCGGGTACCGGTAGCTTTGTCAAAAATGGCATACGCACCATTGGTGGTTTCCATGTACTGGGTTTTACCCACTGCACCCATGGTGTCTGGTGGAATAAAGTTGCGTCCGAAAGTTGCGCCATCGTATTGGCTTACGCCTTCAAAACTGATCCCCGTTTTGACGCCTTGACCAAGGGAAACGCCACCCAGACTGACTGCGGCAGCGCCATTCGTATCCAGCGAAATATCGCCAGGAATGGAAATCATTTTGGGCTGCTTGAACTCGAAGTAAGGCTTGATGACAGGGTCAGCAAAAGCTGCCGTTGTCGCAACCGCCAAAGCGCATGCGGTCATTAGAGCCGATTTGTAATGTTTTTTCACAGACATCCTTTGTTTTTGAACTAGGTCATTTGCGCGACTTGCTGTCCACGCTTCAACCGCCAGTGCCACCAATTGATATCCCGCAATACAAGGCTCCGTCCTGGCTGATGTAGTCGCCTATGGCGACGCCGACAACAAGGTGATGGGGTCCTGAAAAGAGAGTGCGACCTCATTAGCAAGAGTTGGGCCATGTCCAATATGTTGATGAAAATCAAACACCTAGCGTGACTTACCGCACGGAATCGAGTTCCATTGTCAGCAAATTCGACACGGGGATTACCCTTGGACACCTAGCAACTGCCGATGGGTGGATGCACAGAAAACGCTGCGCCCGTTGCCAAGCCCAACTCAGATAGCCTGATCCGACTCGAATGCGCAGGCCCTTCAATAGCGGTCGACGCTTCTTCTTCGAAGCTCAACCTAATCCGGTTAGTCGAGCGGCCTCCCGAGCTGCAACGATCCCCTCGTCCGTTGGCACAACCCACACTTCGACTGAACTATCCCTACTGTGGATTGCCACCGCTTCAGTTTCCACCGGTGCCAGGTTCAGCGAAGCATCCAGTTGCACTCCCATGTATCCAAGGCGCTCACAGACCTCGGCGCGCAACACAGCGTCGTGCTCGCCAATGCCACCGCTGAAAGCCAGCACATCCAGCCCGCCCAGGCAGGCGGTCAGGGCACCGCTTTCACGCACCACCCGGTGCGCGAACAGGGCAATCGCCTTGTGCGCCGCCGCCGAGCCATCAGCGCGCAGGCGGCGCATGTCGGCAGAAATGCCGGACACGCCCAGCAAGCCACTTTGCCGGTACAGCAGGGTTTGCAGACGCGCATGGTCCCAGCCCTGCTCCAGCAGGTAGAGCAGCACGCCAGGGTCCAGCGACCCGGTGCGCGTGCCCATCACCAGGCCATCCAGTGCCGAGAAGCCCATGGTCGTGGCGCAACTCTTGCCATCACGCGCCGCGCACAGACTGGCGCCATTGCCCAGGTGGGCCATCAGTACGCGGCCCTGGGCGCGCGGGCTGCGCTCGGCCAGCGTGTCCATGATGAACTGGTAGGACAGGCCGTGGAAGCCGTAGCGGCGCACGCCGGCGTCGGTCAATGCCTGCGGCAGAGCGAAGGCGTAGTCCACTTCGGCCAGCGTGGTGTGGAATGCGGTGTCAAAGCACGCGATCTGTGGCAGGTCGGGAAAGGCCAGCTGAAAGGCGCGTATGCCTTCCAGGTTGTGCGGCTGGTGCAGTGGCGCCAGCGAATTCAGTTGCGTGAGCCGCGCCAACACGTCGGCGGTCACGATAACGCTGGAAGAGAAATCCGCGCCGCCATGGACCACGCGGTGCGCCACCGCCTGTATGGCGGGCACACCGGGCACAGTGGTCAACAGGGAGCGCAGGGCAGCAAGCGCGCGCACGAACGGGCTGCCCGCTCCAGTCGCCAGTGCCTGTTGGTGTGAAACACCGTTGAAGGACCAGCCGACCTCGGGCGCGCCGCCCGGCTCCAGGCCCTGGATGTTTCCGCTCAGCACACTGGCTAGCGCCTGGTTGCCTTGGCGCGGGTGCAGGGAAAACTTAAGGGTGGACGACCCTGCGTTGACGGAGAGAATGGCCATGGGGTTCCCCGTGCATCAGGTCTTTTTCTTCCACGCCTTGCGAGGATGGGTACGCCGTGCATTGTGCGCCGCCAGCAGCGCCAGCAGCGCCGACGCGACGCGGTTGGTGGGGCCGTCGGCACGGCTGGTCAACGCGATCGGTATGCGCGCGCCCAGCACCAGCCCAGAGCCCGACGCACCCGCCAGGTATTCCAGCTGTTTGGCCAGCATGTTGCCGCTCTCCAGATCGGGCACCGCCAGGATGTCGGCGTGACCCGCAACCAGCGAGTCGATGTTCTTGATGTGCGCTGCCTCGCTGGAGATCGCATTGTCAAAGGCCAGCGGGCCATCGAGCAGGCCGCCGGTGATCTGGCCCCGCTCGGCCATCTTGCACAGGGCTGCCGCATCCAAAGTGGAGGGGATGCCGGGGTTGACCGTTTCCACGGCCGACAGGATGGCAACCTTGGGGGTGTGGACACCCATGATGCGGGCAAAGTCAATGGCGTTCTGGATGATGTCCACCTTCTCCATCAGGGTCGGGCGAATATTGAGCGCGGCATCGGTGATCAACAATGGCTTGCTGTAAAGCGGCACGTCAAACCGGAACACATGGGACATGCGCCGCCCGGTGCGCAAGCCCGGGTGTTTGAGCACCGCGTGAATCAGCTCGTCGGTGTGCAGGCTCCCCTTCATCAGCACCTCGACATCGCCATTGGCAGCCATGTCGGCCGCCGCGTCCGCCGCCGCGTGGCTGTGCGTTGCGGAGATGATTTCCGCGCCACGCAGGTCGATGCCACCTTCCTCCGCCAGATGGCGGATGCGTACCTCGGGGCCCACCAACACCGGGATGATCAGGCCGTAGCGGGCAGCGTCCATGGCACCGCTGAGCGAGCCGATGTCACACGGGTGCACGACCGCACAACGCACCGCCTCCAGGTCGCGACCCATGGCCAGTAGATCCTTGAACCGGGCCTCAGGGTCAAACAGCTGGATCTGGGGCCCGCTAATTTTGGCCAAGCGCACTTTCTTGGTCGGCGCCAACACGCGCGCCAGTCCATGCAGTACACGGTCACCCTTCTGGTTAACCACCTGGCAGTCCATCTCAACGGACTTCTTGGTGTCATCCTTGCCCGTCACCGTGACCGTCACGGCCAGTGTGTCGCCCACCCGCACCGGTTTGACAAAATGCAGAACCTGCTCCAGATAGATCGTGCCGGCCCCGGGGAAACGGGTTCCGAGCAAGGCGGAGATCAATGCGCCACCCCACATTCCGTGGGCAATTACACCGTGGAACAGCGTGTCATTGGCATATTCCGCATCCAGGTGCGCCGGGTTCGTGTCGCCCGATACTGCGGCAAAGGCCTGGATGTCGGCCACTGTCAAAGTTCTCAGAAGGCGCGCGCTTCGCCCGATCGACAACTCATCATAGGTAACGTTTTCAATGAATTCTTCACTGGGAATCATGTTCATGGCAGCGGTATCCTGTAAACGACATTGCAGACCATTGTGCCAAAGAAATACGGGTAAACCCTAGGTCGCCCGCTTGAATCGGCCGCATACCCAGTTTCTTGATTTGTATCAAGCTTTTTGCGCCCCCGTCAGCCGTTCCAAGGCCTCGTGGTACTTGGCCGCCGTCCTGGCAATGACCTCATTGGGCACGCGCGGCGCGGGCGGCGTCTTGCTCCAGGGCTTGCCGTCCACCTGAGCCTGCTCCAGCCAGTCGCGCACAAACTGCTTGTCGTAGCTGGGCGGGTTGGTGCCGACCTGGTAGCTCTCCACCGGCCAATAGCGCGACGAATCCGGTGTCAGCACCTCGTCCATCAGCGTCAGCGTGCCGTCGGTGTCCAGGCCGAACTCGAACTTGGTGTCGGCAATGATGATGCCCTTGGTCAGCGCGAACTCGGCGGCGGCCTTGTAGATCGCAATGCTGATGTCACGGATGCGGGTGGCCAGGTCCGGGCCGATCATCTCCACGGTTTTCTCGAACGTGATGTTCTCGTCGTGGTCGCCCACAGCCGCCTTGGCCGCCGGGGTGTAGATGGGCTCGGGCAGTTTGGACGCATTTTGCAGGCCGGCCGGCAGCTTGACGCCGCAGACGGCGCCGTTCTCCTGGTATTCCTTCCAGCCGCTGCCTGCGAGGTAGCCGCGCACCACCGCTTCGATCGGCAGGGGCTTCAGACGCTTGACCAGCATGGAGCGGCCTTCGACCTGGGCCACCTCATCGGCCTGGACCACGCTTTCGGGCGCGTCCCCGGTCAGGTGGATAGGGCAAATGTTCAAGCCTTTGGGACCCAGTTTGTCGAACCAGAACAGCGCCATTTGCGTCAACAGCTTGCCCTTGCCGGGAATGGGTTCGCCCATGATGACGTCAAACGCCGAGAGGCGGTCGCTGGCCACCATCAGGATGCGGTCATCGCCCACGGCGTAGTTGTCACGCACCTTGCCACGGGCAAGCAGGGGCAGGGAGTGCAGGGCGGAGGTGTGTACGGTAGAGGTCATGGTTGGAAGCGAGGCGAGTACTGCGTTGCAAAACGAAAAAGGCCCGTTGAACAGTCAACGGGCCTGGAACTATTCCTGCCGATTATCGCAAGGAACGGGGTGCGCGCCCTGCTGGGGGCCCTTTTACTGCACCACCTGCGCCAGCTCACCGCGCGCATACTGCCCCGCCACCACGGACAGGCTGTTGCCCTTGATCCTGGCGCCCTGGCCTTCACAGCCAAACTCCATGTAACGCTGCTTGCAGATGCCCTTGGCCGCCTCGCGGGCGGGCTTGAGCCAGTCGCGGGCATCAAATTTTTCGGGGTTCTCAAACATGAACTTGCGCACCGCAGCGGTCATGGCCAGGCGGATGTCGGTGTCGATGTTGATCTTGCGCACACCGAACTTGATGGCTTTCTGAATCTCTTCAACCGGCACGCCGTAGGTCTCTTTCATCTTGCCACCGTACTGGTTGATGATGGCCAGCAAATCCTGCGGCACGCTGCTCGACCCATGCATCACCAAGTGGGTATTGGGCAGGCGTTGGTTGATTTCCTTGACGCGGTCAATGGCCAGGATGTCGCCAGTGGGCTTGCGCGTGAACTTGTAGGCGCCGTGGCTGGTACCAATGGCGATGGCCAGTGCGTCGAGCTGGGTGCGTTTAACAAAGTCTGCGGCCTGCTCGGGGTTGGTCAGCAGTTGCTCGCGCGTCATGGTGTCTTCGGTGCCGTGGCCGTCTTCCTTGTCGCCCTTCATGGTTTCGAGCGAACCCAGACAGCCCAGTTCGCCTTCCACCGTCACGCCGGTGGCATGGGCCATTTCCACGACTTTGCGGGTGACTTCCACGTTGTACTCATAGCTTGCAATGGTCTTGCCGTCGCCTTCCAGACTTCCGTCCATCATCACCGAGCTGAAGCCCAGGTTGATGGCGCCCTGGCAAACGTCGGGGCTCTGGCCATGATCCTGGTGCATGACCAGAGGGATGTTCGGGTAGGCCTCGATGGCCGCCTGAATCAGGTGTTTGATGAAGGCTTCACCGGCATACTTGCGGGCACCGGCGCTGGCTTGCAGGATGACGGGTGCGCCGACTTCCTTGGCGGCCTCCATCACGGCCTGAACTTGCTCCAGGTTGTTGACATTGAAAGCCGGAATGCCGTAGCCATTGGCAGCGGCGTGGTCCAGCAGTTCGCGCATTGAAACGAGTGCCATGAGATTTCCCTAGTGAAGTTGAAAACCGCGAGCGTTACTGTTCTGTAACCGCTTGGTAACTTGTACCTTGTCGCCATTTTAGTCCCACGGGGAAACCCGGACCTTACTTACTCGACTTGGCAAATTTTCAACATATTGGTGCCGCCGGGCGACCCCATGGGTTCACCGCAGGTAATGGCATACACATCGCCCTTTTGCACGATACCCCGGGTCTTCAGGTAGCCCTCGGCTTCCCGCAAAGCGGTGTCGCGGTCGGCGCTGGTATCCGCAAACAACGGACGCACATTGCGGTACAACGCCATCTTGCGCTGCGTCGCAACCTTGGAGGTCAGCGCGTAAATCGGCACACGGATCAGGTGGCGGCTCATCCACAGGGCCGTCGACCCGCTGTCGGTCATGGCCACGATGGCCTTGGCCCCTAGGTGGTGGGCGGTGAACAAGGCACCCATGGCGATGGTCTGGTCGATGCGCTGGAAGGTCTTGCCGGTGAAGTCGGCTTCCAGCTCAAAGTCTTCGTGGCCTTCGGCGGCGTGGCAGATCTTGGCCATTTCAACAATGGTTTCCAGCGGATACTTGCCGGCAGCGGTCTCGGCCGACAGCATCACGGCATCGGTGCCGTCCAGCACGGCGTTCGCCACGTCGCTGACCTCGGCGCGGGTGGGCACCGGGTTGGTGATCATGGACTCCATCATCTGGGTGGCGGTGATGACCACGCGGTCATGCTCGCGGGCCAGCTTGATCATGCGCTTTTGCAGTCCGGGCACGATGGCATTGCCGACTTCGACAGCCAGGTCGCCGCGGGCCACCATGATGCCGTCGCTGGCCAACAAAATCTCCAGCAGGCGGGGAATCGCCTCGGCGCGCTCGATCTTGGCGATCAGGCCCGGCTTGTGGTTGTACTCGGCTGCCGCCACGTTGCACAGTTGGCGCGCCATTTCCATGTCGGTGGCGTTCTTCGGAAAACTCACCGCCACATAGTCGGCCTGGAAACTCATGGCCGTGCGGATGTCATCCATGTCCTTGGCCGTCAGGGCCGGAGCGGTAAGACCACCACCCTGCTTGTTGATGCCCTTGTTGTTGGACAGTTCGCCACCGAGCTTGACCGTGGTATGGACCTGCTCGCCCTTGACGGCGTCCACGGTGATCACGATCAGGCCGTCGTTGAGCAGCAACACATCACCAGCCTTGACCTCGCGCGGCAGGGCCTTGTAGTCCAAGCCCACCGCATCAATGTCACCCAGCTCGGTGCGGGCCGCGTCGAGTACGAACTTCTGCCCCGGCTCCAGAAAGACCTTGCCATCGGCAAACTTGCCAACCCGGATCTTGGGGCCTTGCAGGTCGGCCATGATGGCCACTTCACGGCCGGCACGGTGCGCGGCTTCCCGCACCAGGCGGGCCCGGTCGATGTGGTCCTGCGCCTTGCCGTGGCTGAAGTTCAGCCGCACCACGTTGACGCCAGCACGAATCATTTGCTCCAGCAACGCCGGGTCGCTGGAGGCGGGGCCCAGGGTGGCAACAATCTTGGTAGCGCGACGTGGCATGAAACAGTCTCCTCTTATGTGGCGGCCATTTTCACACGGAACCCCCTGCCGCGCGGTTACACAGCACCGTCAACTTGCATGGGGCAGCGCACTTGGAACGTTGCAGCGCAACCACGCGCCGGGCGCCCGATGGGAAATGGTATGGCTTGCGGGGGTAATCGCCAATTCTGGCTTGGCGCAAGGTGTGGTTCAATCGTCATCCACTGATACGATTGCCGTACCGAACACGCCTCATCATGATCGCCCTTGACACTCCAATGGAAGCACTGCTTGACAGCTCCCATGGCAAGCCCAAGTTGCTGGTGGTGGACGACCAACCCATCAACATCCAGGTGATGCACCAGGTGTTCTGCGGTGACTACCAGGTCTTCATGGCGACCAGCGGAACCCAGGCACTGGCCATCTGCCAGGCCAATCCACCTGATCTGGTGCTATTGGATATCGTCATGCCGGGCATGGACGGCTTTGAAGTCTGTGGGCAATTGAAAGCCAACGACGCGACACGCAACATCCCCGTAATCTTTGTCACCGCCCATACGGATGCCGCACAGGAAACCCATGGTTTGAGCCTCGGCGCCGTGGACTTCATTGCCAAACCCGTCAACCCAGCGGTCGTGCGGGCCAGGGTCAAGACCCAACTGACGCTGAAATTTCAATCAGATCTGTTGCGCAAACTGGTCTTTCTGGACGGGCTGTCCGGTGTATTCAATCGCCGCTATTTTGACCAGCAATTGGGCACCGAATGGGCGCGCTCGGCACGCAGCAATTCGCCCTTGTCCGTCATCATGATTGACGTGGACCATTTCAAGCTCTTCAATGACCGGTATGGACACCAGGCCGGTGACGATTGTCTTCGCGAGATAGCCGTAACCCTCAAAGCCTGCCTGAAACGCCCGGCCGACCTGGTGGCACGGTATGGGGGCGAGGAATTTGCGTGCATCCTGCCCGATACACCCTTCGACGACGCCATGACCCTGGCAAACGAACTGG
>Ga0208398_100508_pt1 | contig 24430 bp, 24 predicted proteins | sample LakWasMe79_HOW10_2_FD_183905 | JGI IMG/M metagenome (GOLD analysis project Ga0208398, IMG submission 183905) | Freshwater sediment methanotrophic microbial communities from Lake Washington under simulated oxygen tension - Sediment Metagenome... | ecosystem: Environmental > Aquatic > Freshwater >...
CCTACCTCCACGACAAGGGCCGCGGCATCACCTTCGCGGAGTTGATCGCCGGGATTGGCAGCGCAGATGTCCGGGCCATCGCCGGACCGCTGGTCGGTGACGGCGCCGTGCCCGAAGCTGCCTACCGTCAGGCGCTGGCCTCACGCGGACGGCTGCAGGCGCTGTATGCCGATGCATTCGAGCGCCATGCCATTGCAGCACTGGTGTTCCCGACGACGCCCAGCACTGCAGCCCGCATCGGCGAGGACGAGATGTTCATGCACAACGGTCGCGCCTGCCCGACCTTCGCCACCTTCATCCGCAACGCCGACCCGGGCAGCAACGCCGGGCTTCCGGGCTTGTCGCTGCCGATCGGCCTGAGCCAAGGCCTGCCAGTCGGCCTGGCCTTGGAAGGGCCCGCCGGGAGTGACCACCGGTTGCTGGCCATCGGCGCAGCTGTGGAAGCAGCCGTGCCCCGCATGCCACTGGCGCCGCAGCGCTGACCCTTCTTTCCCCGCCCCGCACCGCACCGCCTGAACACCCCCATAGGAGAACATCAATGGACCGTCGTCTGCTCATCCAATCGGCCGCAGCGGCCGCCACACTCGGTGCTTGGCCGCTCGCCCGCGCTGCGGGCACCACAAAGGTGGCGGTGATGATTCCGCAAAGTGGCCCCGCCGGCCTTTTTGGGCCGTCGGCCAAGGCGTGTGCCGAACTCGCCGCGGAAACCATCAACGCACGGGGCGGCCTGCTCGGCCAGAAGATCGAGCTGCTGTTCGGCGATGCCGGGCTGGCACCGGCGGAAGCCTCGCAGGCGGTGCTGAAGCTGTGGAAGGGCTCCGGTGCGACTGCCGTGATCGGCATGCACGACAGCGCCGTGCGCGGTGCCCTGGTGGGCCTGTTCAAAGGCCAGGTGCCCTACTTCTACACACCGGTCTACGAAGGTGGCGAGTGCGCGAAGGGCACGTACGTCAATGGCGAGACACCCCAGCAGCAGCTTCAGCCGGTGATTCCCTGGATCGCCTCTGAACGCAAGCCAAAGAAGTGGTACATGATCGGCAACGACTACATCTGGGGCCGCAACACCAATGCGGCAGCCAAGGGCTACATCGAGAAGACTGGCGCGCAGGTGGTGGGCGACGAGTACCTGCCTTTCACGGTCGACAACTTCGACGCCAGCTTGGCGCGCATCCGCGACAGCGGCGCCGACGCGGTGCTGGTGTCCCTGGTCGGCGGGGCGTCCGTCGGTTTCAACAAGGCCTTCGCCAGCTTCGGCCTGGCTGACAAGGCGCTGCGCCTTGGCACGTTGATCGAGGAGAACACGCTGGCCGGCATCGGTGCCGCCAACGCCAAGAACCTGTACTCGAGCGCCGGCTACTTTGCGAACGTCACAACGCCGGCGGCGACTGCCTTCGCCTCGGCCTACGCCAAACGATTCGGCCCGCAGGCACCCGCACTGAACGGACTGGCCGAATCAGCCTACGAAGGCTTCCTGATGATGGAGGCCATCGCGAAGAAGGCCGGGTCGCTAAGCGCTGCCAAGCTCGATGCCGCCTGCGAGGGTGCCAGCTACAACGGACCCCGCGGCGCGGTGACGATGAAGGCACGGCACGTGGAGCAGGACGTCTACGTGGCCGACGTGACAGACAAGGGCTTCCGAGTGGTCAAGACCTTCTCGCGCGTCAGCTCGGGCCAGACCTGCAAGGTGTGATGGTCATGGACGGCGGCACCTTGCTGCACGGGCTGAACCTGATCTACGAGCTTGCCACGCTGGCGTTGACGACGCTCGGGCTGGCCGTCGTCTTCGGCCTGCTCGGCGTCATGAACATGGCGCATGGCGAGTTTGTGATGCTCGGTGCCTATTCAGTGGTCGCCGTTCAACAGTGGGGGCTGCCGACCTTGGTGGCCTTCCCGCTCGCCATCGTGGTCTGCAGCGCCCTCGGTTGGGTCGTCGAACGGTGGCTGATCCGGCCGCTGTATGCACGCCCATTCGACACACTGCTGGCGACCTGGGCGCTGGCGATGCTGATGCGCAAGGTGGTCGAGGCCATCTGGGGCAAGGGCTTTCGCAACGTCGAGGACGCCCTGACCGTCGCGATGCCGATCGGCAACACGGCCTACCCGGCTTACCGCCTGGGTCTGATCGCTCTGGCGGTGGTGCTGATCGGCGCACTCTTCCTCTGGTACCGGCGCACCAACACGGGCCTGCGGGTGCGCGCCATGGTGGGCAATCCGACGCTGGCGCAGGCGCTGGGCATCGACACCAGAAAGCTGGCGTCGCGGACATTCATCGTCGGCGTCGTGCTCGCGGGTGTGTCAGGCGTCATGCTCGCGCCGCTGATCCGCATCGAGCCCAACATCGGCGTGGACTACCTGCTGGACGCGTTCTTCGTCCTGGTCGTAGGTGGGCTGGGGACGCTGGCGGGGCTTGCCGGCGGCGTCGGAATCATCGGTGGGGCCCAGGCCCTGGTCAGCAGCATGGCCGGCCAAACCAATGGCTACGCCACCGTGCTGATCATCTCGATCCTCTTTCTCTGGCTGAGACCTGATGGCATCTTCTCTCGTCGCTGACCGCGCGGCCGCTGCCGGGGAGCGCCGGCTGCGCGGGCGGTCGCTGTGGCCAGCCGCAGCACTGGCGGCTGCACTGATCGCGCTGCCGATCCTGGGGAACGACTTCCTGGCCTACCAGGTCGCGCTGTTCCTCGTTTATGGCATCGCCACGCAGGGCGTCGCCCTGTGTTGGGGACGGCTTGGCTTTCTTCCGCTGGGCCACGGCCTGTTCTTCGGCCTGGGCGCGTACCTGGCTGGCGACGTGTTGAAGGCCAGTGCTGAGCAACCGGCCTGGTTGCTCGGCCTGCTGCCCGCAGTTCTGCTGCCGGCGCTGCTGGCCTGGGTGGTGGCGCGCCTGCTGTTCGCGCGCAGCCTCCGCAGTGGCCCGTACTTCTCGTTGATCACGCTCGCGATGACGATGCTCGGCTTCCTGGCCGCACAGCAGTGGAGTGGTCTGACAGGTGGCTTCAATGGCATGGGCAACATCCCGGAGCCATCCGGCCTGGAACGGTTCACGACGCTGTACTGGCTGATCGCAGCAGTCGCGGTCGGCACCACTGCGTTGCTCGGCACCCTGATCCGGCGGCCGATCGGCACGCTGTGGAGCGCAATCGCCCAGAACGAGGACCGGATGCAACTGTTCGGCTATGCCACCGACAAGCTGAAGGCCGATGCCTACGGCTTGTCCGCGTTGCTCGCAGCACTGGCCGGGGCGCTGTTTGCCGCGCACCAGGGCATCGTCACCCCGCAGGCCATGAGTTTTGTGCTGTCGACGGAGTTCGTGATCTGGGCGGCCGTGGGCGGCAAGGCGAGCCCGTTGGGTGCATTGCTGGGGGCGGTGCTGGTCGGCTATGCGTCGTCCGAGCTGCGTGATCACTTCGCCTCCTGGGAGATCTTCATTGGTCTGCTTTTCATCGCCGTGGTTCGCTTCCTGCCGGAGGGGCTGGCTGGCTTGTCGGCACGGCGCTCGCGCGGGCAGGCGGTGCCAGCGTCCAATGCCTTGGTCGAGGCGACAACTGCGCCGCCGGCCCGCGCACCAAAGCAAGTGCCCGGACTGGAGTTCAACGACGTGCGGTGCACACGGGGAGGCGTGCGCATCCTCGGCGGCCTGAGCTTCAGCTTGCAGGGCCCTGGCATCCGCGCCGTCATCGGGCCCAACGGAGCAGGCAAGACATCGGCATTCAACGTCATGACCGGACGCCTGCCGGCGACGGGCGGCCGAATCCGCTTGGCTGACCAGGACATCACCGGATGGCCGGCATGGCGGGTGGCGCGGCTGGGCGTCGGCCGGAAGATGCAGGTGCCGTCGGTCTTCCCGGAACTCACGGTCCGTCAGAATTTGTCGGTCGCTGTGTGGGCTGGACGCCTGCACGGGCTTGCAGCGCTGCAACGTGCACCGCACGGCTGGCAAACGTCGTTGCGCGGCGAGATGATGGAGTGGTTCCCGGAGTTGTCGCAGTCGCTGGACAGTCCTGCCGGCCAGCTGTCCCAAGGCCATCGTCAGGCACTCGAGTTCGCGATGACCGTGCTACCCGAACCGCATCTGCTTCTGCTCGACGAGCCCTGTGCCGGTCTATCGCCGGCCGAGACCCACCGCATGATCGATGTGATCCAGCGTGCCGTTCAACGCCTCGGTGCCGGCGCACTGCTGATTGAACATGACTTGGCGGCAGTAGCTGCACTGCGGGGCGATGTCTACGTCTTCCACCAGGGACACCTCCTCGCGCAGGGGCCACTGCAGAACCTGCAATCCGACCCCGCGGTTCGCGAGGTGTATGCCGGAGCACGGAAGTGATCAACGACAGATCACTGGTCTTCGAGGAGGTCGTCTGCGGCTACGGCGACACGGTTGTGGTGCGCGGTGTGTCTGGTCGCATCGGGTCAGGTCGCGTGCTTGGCGTGGTCGGGCGCAATGGAGTTGGCAAGTCCACCCTGTTGAAGGCACTGGCCGGGCTCTTGCCTGTGACGGCGGGCACCGTGCACTGGCAGGGACAAGACCTCTCCCAGGTCCCCGTGCACGCCCGCCTGGCGGCCGGCATCTCCTACACGCCGCAGGAGAACGTGGTGTTCGGTGAGTTGAGCGTCGCCGAGAACCTGTGGCTGCACCTGCCAGACCGGCGCGAGAGCCGCTACACCCAGGCGCTGGCGGCGTTTCCGCGTCTCAGCGAACGCCTGCGACAGCGCGCCGGGCTGCTGAGCGGTGGCGAACGGAAGCTGTTGTCGTTCACGCGTACCTTGGGTCTCGAGGCGCCGTTGTCCATGCTCGATGAACCGACGGAGGGCGTGCAGCCGGAGAACATCGACCGCATGGCCGCTCTGGTTGCATCGAACAAGGCGGTCGGTCGCAGCTTCGTCATCGTTGAACAGAACCTGAGCTTCATCGAGCAGGTGGCAGACGAGATCATCGTGCTGGACCATGGTGAATGCGTGCTCAATGGGCTCTTCCAGTCCCTGGGACGTGAGTCCCTGGAGCGGCACCTTACCGTCTGAAACCTGTACAGGCTCTCTCCGAGACGATCTTCAATCTCAATCAATTTCATCAGATCAAATGACGTCCTAATAAGAACACCTGTCAGGACGTCAGCGATGCGCAGTCGAGTATCACGCGGGAGATGCTTGGACCGAGATGCCTGCTTTGCCACCCGAATGTCGGCAATCTGGAAGCAAGACGAACGTCGGCTTGTGGCCGGGTCTGCTCGCTACCAACAGCGGCCGATTGCGGTCCGACAAGTTAGGGGGGCCGGCCATGACACCGGTGGCTGCTCTGACGCTGACCGACCGGGCCACATCGACCCTAAGCTGAACTTCGCAATCCCAAAATTCTTGCCCTGAAGCAGTCGTAGATTCGGCACGGCGCCTCGATCTCTTCCTGTTGGTATCGACTGCACTGTGGCCAGTGCTTCCCGATTGCTAGACCCTCGCGGAGGGTGCGTTCGGCATCGGGTTGCTGCTGTCGCGATGCTCAGCCATACGTGCCTGGCAGCCTGACCTGTCGGCCCTCTGGATGGCATCCAGGATGGCCTCATGCTCTGTGAGAGTGCGCAGTGCCGAAGCCGGATTGGCCAGCTTCTGTGCAATCAGCGGGTCAGCCAGCGAGAACAGGCGCTGCAACTCATCCAGGATCAGCCGGTCTGGCGAGAGCCCGAAGATCCGGAAGTGAAAGTCGCGGTTCAGTTGCATAAGGCCGATCCAATCGTGCGCCTGCGTTGCTGACCGCATCTGCTCGTTCATTTGCCGAAGCTGCTTCATGACGGTGGCGGTTGGCCACTGGATTGACGCCAGCAACTCGGTCTCCAGCAACTCCAGCATCCTGCGGATCTGCCGCACCTCTTCCGCGCTGCGCTTGGACACGAAATAGCCTGAATGCGGCCGGTGCTGCAACAGCCCCTGGTCGGCCAGCACGTTCAACGCTTCGCGTAGCGGCACGCGGCTGACACCCATCAGTTCCGCCATCTCCTGCTGCCGGATCTGCTCGCCTGGCGACAGGCTGCCGTCCAGGACCATCCGTCGCATGCGCTGCAGCGCCTGCTCCATGGCGCTGGGCTCCTTCTGGCGAGGAGCGGTCAGCCCTCGCGGCAGGCCGGGGGGTGCTTTGTCGGATGGCACGGACAGGGCGGAGGGAACTTGGCTCATGGTTGGTCGCGATTGTCCACCGCCCGCAACGATCTCAGTTCGGGTTATTCCTAATCGAATGCGAAATTGAATTCAATATCGTATGAACCTGTTCGAGACCAAGCGCTGTGCGCATCCGGCCATGTCCTTCGTGCCCATCCCCTTCGAGTTCAACCCATACGCCATCGAAGTGCAGGACGACCCGTACCCGTTCTACAAGGTGCTGCGCGACCGGCACCCGCTGTACTGGAGCGAGAAGGCCAACTGCTGGGCGCTGTCGCGCTTCGACGACGTGGCGGCGGCCTGTACCGACGCGTCGCGCTTCTCGTCAGCGCGGGGCAATGTGCTGGACGACGACCCGGCCCGCATGGGCAACACCCTGGGCACCAGCGATCCCCCGAAGCACGACCGCCTGCGTGCCCTTGTCAACGCGGCGTTCATGCGGGGCCGGGTGCTGGACCGCGAGCCCCAGGTGCGCGCGCTGACCCGTGAGTTCGTCGACGAGTTCATCGCCCGCGGCGAAGGGGACGTCATCACCGACCTCAGTGCGCGCATCAGTGCGTCGGTCATCTGCGGCATCCTCGGGTTCGAGCGTGGTCAGCACATGCAGATCAAGCACTGGATCGACCACATCGTCTACCGCGATCCGGTCACCAAGCAGCTGAGCCCCGAAGGCCCGGCCTCGCGCAAAGCGCTTATCGACTATGCGTCGGCCACGATCGATCAGCGCCGGGTCGAGCCGCGCGACGACCTGATCAGCGCCCTCGTGGCGGCTGAGGTCGAAGGCAACAAGCTGACGCCTGTGGACTTGCTGCAGACCGTGTCCACCCTCCTGGCCGCTGGCGTGGAGAGCTTCGCCAGCTTCGCGGGCAACGCGATGCTGGCGCTGATCGAACACCCGGACCAGGCCGACTGGCTGGCAGGGAACCTGGCTCTGGCGCCCCAGGCCGTCGAGGAACTGCTGCGTTACGACACGCCCACCCAGCGCTTTCATCGAGCTGCCGTACATGACTTCGAGTTGCACGGCCAGCAAGTGAAGGCAGGTCAGAGCATCCTGGTGATGTACGGCTCGGCCAACCGCGATGAGCGCAAGTTCGCCGACCCGGATCGGCTGGACCTGAGCCGTGCGCCGCAGCGCCACCTGGCCATGGGCCATGGTGTGCACTTCTGCCTGGGCGCTCAGCTGGCCAAGGCCATGAGCCGCATCTTTCTGGAGGAGTGGTTCTCGCGAGGGCGCCGCATGTCGCTCGTGCCGGCCGGCGTGGTGCGCATGCACTCGCCCACCTTCCGGGGACTTCGGCACATGCCGGTCCGCCTGAACTGAACGGGCCGGTGTCATCGTGATGATCGAAGTCACCGTGCACGAGCGCCGCATCGAGGCCCAGGGCGTCGTGTCCCTGGACCTGCGGCCCAAGAGCGGATCGGCAGCGTTGCCCGCGTTCAGCGCGGGCGCCCATGTGGATGTCGAGGTGCCGCAGGGCAACGGCGCGCACCTGCTGCGCCAGTATTCGCTGTGCAATGACCCGGCCGAATCGCACCGCTATCTCATCGGCGTCGGGCGGGATCCGGCCAGCCGTGGCGGCTCGGCGATATTGTGCGATCGGATTCAGGCCGGCGACACACTGCGCATCAGCGCACCGCGCAACAACTTTTCGCTGGCCGAGCAGGCGGCAGACTCGATCCTCATTGCCGGCGGCATCGGCATCACGCCCTTGCTGGCGATGGCCCGTCGCCTGAGCCAGCTCGGCAGTCGCTGGACGCTGTACCTGTGTGCTCGCACGCCCGACCGCGCCGCGTTCCTCGCCGAGGCCCAGCGCCTGCCGGGTGTGGTGATTCCCGTTTTCGATGGGCTGCCCGGCGCGGCGCCGCTGGACCTGGCCGCAGCGATCGGTCTCGCCCCCCAGGGCGCCCATCTCTATTGCTGCGGTCCCGAGCCGATGTTGCGAGCCTTCGAGCAGGCCTGCGCCGGTCGTGATCCGGCCACGGTCCATGTCGAGTGGTTCCGGCCGCCCACCCCAACGGCAGCTCATGCCAGCCAAGACAAGCCGTTCACGGTGAACCTTCAGCGCAGTGGACGCAGTCTCGCCGTCCCGGTCGGCACCTCGATCCTCGACGTGCTGCTGGCCGCAGGCGTCGATGTGCCGCACTCCTGCTGCGACGGCGTGTGCGGCACCTGCGAGACCCGCGTGCTCGCGGGCCAGCCCGATCACCGAGACGCCGTCCTGCTCGGTGAAGACGCCAAGGCGCAGGACCGCGTGATGGTCTGCGTCTCTCGTTGCGTGGGAGACGCGTTGACGCTCGATCTCTGAGTTCCCGAACAGGGACCACCTACAAGCCACCACCAGGAGACAGACATGACCGGACTGATTCGACGCCAAGCCTTGTTGGCATTGGCCGCATCCACCCTGCTGAGCGCGCCCGCGATGGCGCAAGAGACCGTCAAGGTCGGCCTGCTGCTGACCTACTCCGGCCCCTCGGGCCTGGCCGGGCAGCATGCCGACGACACCATCAAGGTCTTCCAGCAGCGTTACGGCACATCGGCGGGCGACAAGAAGATCGAATTCGTCAAGCGCGACACCACCGGCCCCAACCCCGAAGTCGCCAAGCGCCTGGTGCAGGAGCTGATCGTGCGGGAGAAGGTCCAGTTGATGATCGGCCCGGACTTCACGCCCAATGTGCTGGCCTCGGCCCCGCTGATCACCGAAGGCAAGGTGCCCACCATCATTGCCGGCGCAGCGACCACCGGCATCATCGGCGAGAAGTCGCCGTACCTGATGCGCACCTTCTTCGCGATCCCGCTGGTGGTCGCGCCGATGGCGCAATATGCCTACAAGACCGGAGTGCGCAAGCTCTTCGTGCTGGTGGCCGACTACGCACCGGGGCATGACGCCGAGAACCTCATCGGCAAGAGCTTCCAGGCCCAGGGCGGCACCATCGCCGGCAACCTGCGCATCTCGCTGCGCAGCCCCGAGTTCTCCAGCCACATGCAGCGGATCAAGGACGCCGCACCGGATGCGGTGTTCGCCTTCCTGCCGACTGGCGAGCTGACGGTGCAATTCCTCAAGGCCTATTCGGATTCGGGCCTGAAGGCCAGCAACATCAAGCTGCTGGGCACCGGCGACATCACCGATGAACTGCTGCTGGACGCCGCTGGCGACACGGCCTTGGGCGTCATCACCGCTGGCTACTACTCGACCGCCCACGACTCGGCGATGAACAAGCAGTTGGTGGCCGACCTCGCGCCGTTCAAGCACGCTCCCAACGTGCCGATCTGGGACGCGCTGCGTCTGGTCTATGACGGTGTGGCTGCCCAGAAGGGGTCGCCCTTCAACGGTGACAAGTTCATGACCTTCGCCAAAGGCCGCAAGTTCGAGAGCCCGCGCGGCCCGATCGCGATCTCGGCCACCAATGGCGACATCGTGCAGAACACCTACATCCGGCGGGTGGAGCGGCGCGACGGCAAGCTGGTCAACGTCGAGATCGAGACCATCGCCGATCCGGCGCTGCGCTGAGCAGGACGCCAAGCAATGTCGATCGCGCTGACCATGCTGTTCAACGGGCTCACTTACGGCGTGCTGCTGTTCGTGATGGCCGTCGGACTGTCGGTGACCATGGGGATGATGAACTTCGCCAACCTCGCCCACGTGAGCCTGGCGATGCTCGGCGGCTACCTGACCATCACCGCCATGGACCATCTGGGGGTGTCCTTCCTGGTCAGCCTGCCGTTGGCCTTCCTGGGCACGATGGCCTTCTCCTGGGTGCTGGAACGCCTGGTGCTGCGCCACTTCTACGGCACCGATGACCTCACGCAGGTGCTGCTGACCATCGGCCTGCTGTTCATGTCGGTCTCGACGGTGGCCTACATCTGGGGCCCTTCGTTCAAGCCCATCACCATGCCCGCGGTTCTCACCGGCCAGATGCCGGTGATGGGGCTGTCGCTGGAGCGTTACCGGCTGTTCCTGCTGGCCATCGGCATCGCGCTGGCACTGGCCTTGGTCTTCGGCCTGGAGCGCACGCGCTTCGGGGCCATGGTGCGCGCCTGTGTTGACAACCGACGCGCGGCCAGTGGGTGCGGGCTGAACATCCAGCGCATCTTCGCGCTCACGTTCGCCATTGGCGGCGGTCTGGCCGGGCTCGGCGGAGCCCTGGCGGCCAACCTGCTGACCCTGGACCCCAACTTCCCGCTGCGCTACCTGATCTACATGTTGATCGTAGTGTCGGTCGGCGGCATGGGCAGTGTGGCCGGTACCTTGCTGGCGTCGGTCGTGATCGGCATCGGCGACGTGGTGGGCAAGTATTACGTCCCGCAGGCCGGCGGCATCATGATCTACCTGGTCACAGTGGTCATCATGCTGGTGCGGCCGCAGGGTCTTCTGGGGCGGCCAGCATGAGCGCGCATCGGCTGTACTTTGCCAACCAGGCACGCTGGAGCGGCTGGGAATTGGCCTTCTGGCTGGCCTGGGTCGTCGCGTTCTTCATCCCGCAATCCAACCTGGCGTTGTTGTCCCAGATCCTGATCTGGGGCTTGTTCGCGGTTTCGATGGACCTGTTGCTCGGCTACCGGGGCTTGCCGAGTTTCGGCCAGGCTGCCTTCTTCGGCATCGGCGCCTACACCGCCGGCTACCTCTCGAAGTTCGGGTGGACCGAGCCCATCAGCGGCTTGCTCGTCAGCGGTGCCGTCGCAGGCGTGGTCGGCCTGGCCGCCGGCCGGGTCGTGCGCGGCCTGCACGGCGTGGCACTGCTGATGGTGACGCTGGGGCTGAACTCATTGCTCTACGACTTCGTGCAGCGCTCCACCGAGCTGACGGGCGGCGACGACGGCCTGCCCGGCGTTGGCTTCGCACCCGTGCTGGGGCTCTTCAAGTTCGACATGATCGGACGCACCGGCTACCTCTACACCCTGGTCGCCTGCTTTGTGATCTTCCTGCTGCTGCGCGCCCTGGTCCGGTCGCCCTACGGCCTGGCCCTGCTCGGCGCACGCGACAACCCGCGCCGCATGCAGATGCTGGGCGCGCCGATCGATCGCGATCTCACGCTGGTCATGGGGCTGTCGGCCGCGGTGGCCGGCATGGCGGGTGCGCTGCTGACCCAGACCACCCAGTTCGTGGCACCGGAGGTGCTGTCCTTCCAGCGCTCTGCCGACGTGCTGGTGATCCTGGTCATCGGTGGCGCCGGCTTCCTCTACGGCGGCTTCATCGGTGCCCTGGCCTTCATCTTCCTGCGCGACCTCTTCGCGGCGCTCAACCCGATCTACTGGTACTTCTGGATCGGCCTGTTGCTGGTGCTGACCGTCACCTTCTTCCGGCGCGGCCTGTTGCCGGCGCTGGCCGATCTGTGGGGCCACCGCCGCAAGCCCGTGGCTGTCGACGCCAAACACCCCAAGAGCCAGGAGGTGGCGCCATGACGGCCGCGACCGTGCTGCAGACCGTGGGCCTGACCAAGGCCTTTGGCGGCCTCTGCATCTTCAAGGGTGTGGACTTCTCGCTGCAGGCGGGCGAACGCCACGCCATCATCGGGCCCAACGGCGCCGGCAAGAGCACCTTCGTGCATCTGGTCAGCGGCTTGCTCAAGCCCACGTCCGGGTCCATCCGGCTGATGGGTCAGGACGTGAGCCGGGCCACGCCGCAGCAACGGGTGCGGGCAGGTCTCGGGCGCACGTTCCAGATCAACACCTTGTTCCCGTCGTTGTCGCCGTTGCAGTCCATCGCATTGGCGCTGTGCGAGCGAGACGGGCTGACAGCGCCTTCGCTCCGCGCGCTGGCGCGCCGGGTTGACCTGCTGGACGAAGCGGCTGCGTTGTTGGCGCGCTTTGGACTGGCCGCCGACGGCGAGCGTCCCACCGGCCTGCTGGCCTACGGCAAACAGCGCGTGCTGGAGATGGCACTGGCCCTGTCGCTCAAACCCCGGGTGCTGCTGCTCGACGAGCCAGCTGCAGGGCTGACTACTGCCCAAGGACACGAGCTCTTCGACCTGTTGACCGAACTCGCCGGCGAGACCAGCGTGCTCTTCATCGAACACGACATGGCGCTGGTCTTCGGCTACGCGCAGCGGGTCACAGTGCTGGGCGGCGGTGCGCTGCTGGCGCAGGGAACACCCGACGACATCCGCGCCGATCCAGTGGTGAGGAAAGCATATCTTGGCCACTGAGAACCCCCATCACCTGCTCCAGCTGCGCCAGGTCTGCGCCGGCTATGGCGCGGCGCGCGTGCTGCACGATCTCGATCTGCACGTGGACTTCGGCGAGACGCTGGTCGTCATCGGACGCAACGGCGTGGGCAAGTCCACGCTGATCGAGACCGTGGTCGGACTCACGTCCCACCAGGCCGGCGAGATCCGGTTCGACGGCCAGCGCGTCGATGCGCTGCCGGCCCATGCCCGCAGTGCACTCGGAGTCGGCTGGGTGCCACAGGAGCGGGAGGTCTTCCGCACCCTGACCGTCGAGGAGAACCTGCGCGTCGTGGCGCGCCCAGGCAACTGGACGATGCCGAAGGTGCTGGGGTTGTTTCCCCGCCTGGGCGAACGCCTGCGCAACCTGGGTGGTCAGCTGTCCGGTGGTGAGCAGCAGATGCTGTCCATGGCCCGAGCCTTGATGACCAACCCCCGACTGCTGTTGCTCGACGAGCCGGTCGAAGGGCTGGCGCCGCTGGTGGTGCAGGAGATGTTCAGGGCCATCGAACGCATGCGCGACAGCGGGGACATGAGCATCGTCCTGGTCGAGCAGAAGTGGGATCTGGCGCTGGCGCACTCCGACCGCTGCGTCGTCATCGACCACGGTGCCGTCGTGCACGCGTGTCGCAGCGAGGACCTGCTCGCCGACCCGTCCCCAATCGAACGCCTGCTGGGCGTTGCAGCTTGAATCATCAGGAAGGAACCTGTCCATGACCTCCCGTCGTCCCCGTTCCATTGAAGTCGAAGGTGTCGGCCACGGTGCCGCACCCATCCCGATGGGTGCCCGCGTCGGCAACATCCTCTATTCGTCCGGCATCGCTGGCGTCGATCCGGCCACCGGCAAGCTGGCCGACGGTGCTGTGGCCCAGGCCGCCTGCGCGTTCCGAAACCTGCAGACCCTGCTGACAAACGGCGGTGCGACGCTCGAAGACGTGGTTCGCATGACGGTCTATGTCAAGGAAGCCCATGCACGCGAGCCAGTGAACGCCGAATGGGTGAAGTGCTTCCCGGATCCACACGATCGGCCGGCGCGTCACACGCTGACCTACGACCTGCAGCACGGCATGTTGCTTCAGCTGGAGGTCGTGGCCGTGATCCAGCAGGACGCCATGTGACCGTAGCAGGTTCCAGAAGCCTCAATCGATTTTCCCGAGCGCTTGGTCTGCATACCGGCGCCCGCGTTACGGCTGGTGCGAGACCGAGTGAATTTCAGCCGGACGCGCCGTCGACCGATCGGCCAGTTGCTAATCCTCTTGATGACATTGGAGACGAGACTTGACTGCTTCGCGACGCAACGTAGTGAGATTCGGTACCGCCGCATTGGCTGGCGCGGCCTTGACCGCCAGTGACCGCTCTACAGCAGCATCGGCAGGAAAGCCAGCATTTGTACTTGTTCACGGGGCCTGGCATGGCGCGTGGTGCTACGCCAAGCTCATTCCAGAGCTGGCCGCCCTGGGCCACAGCGCCGTTGCGGTCGACCTACCGGGGCACGGTTTAAGCGCGCAGTATCCGGCGAGCTGGTTCGCCCGGCCGCTCGATCGTGCGGCGTACGCGAACGAAGTGTCGCCACTGGCAGCTGTGACTGTCCAGGAGTGTGTCGACAGCGTGCTGGCTGCGATCGATCAACTGCGAGCGGGTGGCCACGAACATGTGATCTTGGTGGGCCACAGCCTGGGCGGCGTGACGATTACAGGCGCTGCCGAAAGCGCGCCGGGGAAATTGCAGAAGCTGGTCTACCTGTCGGCGTTCATGCTGGCGGACGGACAGAGATCGTCCGAAGTTGTCGCATGGCCGGAAGCTGCAACCGCCAAGGTGAGATCACTCGTGTTGGCCAATCCGGCCACCATCTCCGCAACTCGCATAGACCCGGCATCGACTGATGTTGCTTATCGCGCAACGCTCAAATCGGCGTTCTTTGGAGATCTCGACGAGGTGCAGTTCCGTGCCGCCGCCGAGTTGCTGACCCCGGACGAACCGGCTGCTATGGGTGTGACACCGACGGTCAAGTCGGTAGCGCGATGGGGATCTGTGCCGCGGCACTACATCAGCTGCTTGCAGGACCAGGCCATCCCAGTCGCCTTGCAGCGACGATTCATCGAGGCGGCAGACGCATTCGTCCCCGCGAACAAAACAGTTGTGCACCAGATGAACACGAGCCACTCGCCATTCCTCTCGGCGCCCAAGGAACTGGCCCTGTTGCTGGCTCGGATCGCTGGAGCCTGAGGGTTCGACGAAACCAACAAGATGGCCATGAACAACCTCATAGAACGACTGCACCGTCTGGACTGCTGCGCCGTGTCCGACGCCATGGATAAGCTTGGCATCGCCGGTCAGGTGGCCAGCGGGCTGGAGCAACGCGCCACCACGCGTCGCATCGCGGGCCGCGCCATGACCTATCGACTTGTCCCTGCCGACCAGGCGCCCAAGCCTGTTGGCCCGCCGCGCCATCTGGGCACCACAGCCATTGAGTTGGCGCAGCCCGGTGACGTGATCGTCGTCGAGCAGCGCACCGGCATCGACGCCGGCAGCTGGGGCGGCATCCTGACCTTGGGCGCAAAGATGCGTGGCATCGCCGGCGTGGTGGCCGATGGCCCAGTGCGCGACATCGATGAAGCTCGGGCCTACGACTTTCCTGTGTACTGCTGCGCCCTGACAGCGCGCACCGCGCGCGGCCGGGTCGCTGAGGCCGAGGTCAACCAGCCGGTCACTGTGGCGGGCGTGCTGGTGGCGCCGGGTGACTACGTGCTGGCCGATGCCAGCGGCGTGGCCATCGTGCCGGCCGCCGACATCGAGCGGGTGCTGGCCGCGGCCGAGGAGATCGTGGCCCGTGAGGCGGCGATGGCCAAGGCCTTGTTGGCCGGCACGCCCATCAGCCAGGTGATGGGTGCGAATTACGAACACATGCTGAAGCAGGACAAGCCATGACCGATGTGAACGACAAAAACGTGCAGCGGGCCTCGCGCCTGGACACTGCCACCTTGAGTGATGCGCTGGACCGCTTGGGGCTGGTGGGGCAGTGCTACCGCATCCACCCGCGCAGCACCAGCTCGCGCATGACCGGCCGGGCCTGGACCCTGTTGTACGGACCGGCCGGTTTGCCCGCCGGCACTGTCGGTGACTACATCGACGACGTGGCGCCGGGCAGCGTGATCGTGCTGGACAACGGCGGACGCGACAACGCCACGGTCTGGGGCGACATCTTGACCGAGGTGGCGCACAAGAAGGGCATCGCCGGCACGGTGATCGACGGCATCAACCGAGACGTGGCCCTGAGCCTTGACCTGGGCTATCCGATCTACAGCCGAGGCCACTGGATGCGCACCGGTAAGGATCGGGTGCAGGTCGAGGCGACGCAGGTGCCGGTGAACATCGGCGATGTGCGTGTCGCGCCCGGCGACCTGATCCGAGGTGATGCCGACGGCGTCGTCGTGCTGCCCAAAGCACATGAGGAAAAGGTGCTGGCCGCGGCCGAAGCGATCCAGGCCTCCGAGGACGCAATTCGCGAATCGGTCAGGGCCGGCATGGGCCTGCGTGAGGCCCGTGAGAAGCATCGCTATCACAACCTGCAGACGCGGGAGACCTCATGAGCGGCGACCTCATTCCCAGCGGGCCGACGATCCGGTCCGACATCGAACGGGTCGATGCCGCCACGGTGGCGGCCGCCCGCAGTTTGCCCTCCGCCACGTTGCACGAGGCCGGCGGCCGTATCGGCGTGATGCCCTCGGCGATCAAGCCGGTGTCGCCCGGCATGCGCGTCTGCGGCACGGCGGTGACGGTGCACTCGCCGCCGGGCGACAACCTCTGGCTGCACCGTGCGATCTACGTCGCCCAACCCGGCGACGTGTTGGTGGTGCACGTCAGCGGCGGCTACGACTGGGGCTACTGGGGCGAAATCATGTCGTCTGCCGCGCATGCGCGCGGGCTCGCTGGCCTGGTGATCGATGGCTGTGTGCGCGACGGCGGGGTGTTGGCGGACTTCGGCCTGCCGGTCTTCGCCCGCGGCCTGTGCATCCGCGGCACCGGCAAGGACTACGGCGCTCGCGGCTGGATCAACTTCCCCACGCTCTTCGACGACCTGGTCGTGCAGCCCGGTGACCTGATCGTCGGCGACACCGACGGTGTGGTCGCGGTGCCCCGGGCACGTGCAGCCGAGGTCGTGGACCTGGCCACCCAGCGCGAGGCCAAGGAAGCCGCCGTGATCAATCGCATCCGGGCTGGCGAACGCACGCTCGACATCTACAACTTCTGAATCCCATCTGGAACACAAGGAAATCCCATGATCATCGATGTCCACGGCCATCTCTGTGCCTCGCCCAAGCTCTACGCCTGGTTCACGCTGCTGCTCGCCAGCCGCGCCACCTACGGCACGCCGCCGCCGCCGTTCTCCGACGATGAACTGCGGTCGCTGCCCGAGACGCAGCGCAATCTGCAGGCCATCGACGGTGCCCTGACGGATGTGCAGCTGATCTCGCCTCGCCCGTTCACGATGTTCCATGCCGAGAAGCCCGGCAAGATCGCGCACCGCTGGAACGAGGGCGTCAACAGCTACATCGCGCAGTTCTGCCGTGTGTTGCCCGACCGCTTTGCCGGCATTTGCGGGCTGCCGCAGCCGGCCGGTGAGCCCATCACCAGCTCGCTGCCCGAGTTGGAGCGCTGCATCAACGAGCTCGGCATGGTGGGTTGTCTGCTCGATCCCGATCCGGGTGAGGGTGACAACCAGACCCCGCCGCTGGGCGATGAATACTGGTACCCGCTGTACGAGAAGCTGTGCGCATTGGATGTGCCGGCCCATGTGCACTCCACCGGCAACCAACATGGACGCGGTACCTACAGCACCCACTTCATCGACGAAGAAAGCCTGGCGATCCTGTCGCTCCTGAACTCGCGCGTGTTCCTGGACTTCCCCAAGCTCAAGATCATCGTCTCGCACGGCGGCGGCTCGGTGCCCTACCAGGTCGGCCGCTGGCGCGCCGAGCGCCTGCATCCGGTGATGGCCAAGAACCTGCCGCTCAAGGAGAGCTTCGACGACAGCCTGAAGCGGTTGTACTACGACACCGTGATCCATTCGAAGGACTCGATCGCGATGCTGGTCAAGCTGGTCGGCAGCGACCGCGTGGTCTTCGGTACCGAGAACCCGGGCTCGGGCACCGCGATGAACCCGGAGACCGGGCGGGCCTTCGATGACATCAAGGCCTTGGTCGACGACATCGACTTCCTGACCGCGCGGGACCGCGCCAACATCTATGAGCACAACGCCAGGCGCTTGTTCCCCCGGCTGAAGGCCAAGGGTGGAGCGCCTGAAGTGGCGGTCGATGTCAGCGCGATGTTGACCGTCGAAGGCGCCCGCAAGGCCTCTAGCTTCTGACGCGCGGACCAACCGACCATGGCCAAGATCGTCCTGGGTATCGGCACCTCGCACAGCCCCCTGTTGCTGCTCGAGTCGCAGAAGTGGGCTTTCCGCTCCGCCGACGACCGCCGCAATCCTGCACTCAACACCCTCGACGGCCGGCTGCTGTCCTATGACCAGCTGGTGGCCGAGCGGGGCGAGCCCTTCGTGAAAGACAGCGATCCGGCTGGATTCGAAGCGCTGGCCCGCGCGGCCGAGGCAGCGCTCGATCGTCTGGCGGCCACCCTGAAGGCGGCGAATCCGGATGTCGTCATGGTCATCGGCGACGATCAGGGCGAACTGTTCGGCCACGACAACATGCCGGCCATGGCGGTTTACCGTGGCGATGAAGTGGTGATGGCTGGCATGGAAAGCCGCAAGGGCCCGGCCTGGGCTGACCAGGCCTTCTGGGCCGGCTACCGCATGGATGTGCCCAACCGCTACCCGGCCGCGCCTGCCCTGGGCCTGGACCTGGTGCACGGGCTCATCCGCCAGGGCGTCGACGTGGCCTCGTCAGACCGGGTGCCCGACCCCGACAAGCGCGCCTTCGGGCATGCGTTCGGCTTCGTGCTAGAGCGGCTGATGAAAGACCTGCCCGTGCCGATGCTGCCGGTGCTGCTCAACACCTACTTCCCGCCCAACACGCCGACGGCGGCACGTTGCCACGAGATCGGCGGCAAGATCACCGCGGCGCTGGCGGCATCTCCAAGCGACGCACGCGTTGCGGTCGTGGCCTCTGGCGGGCTGAGTCACTTCCTGTGTGAAGAGGCTTTCGATCGCCAGCTGATGCAGGCGATGCGCAGCCACGACGTGGCCACGTTGACGCAGGTGCCGCAACAGGCCCTGCTGTCGGGCTCGTCCGAGATTCGCAACTGGATCATGATGCTCGGCACCATCCCGCATCTCTCCTGTGTGCAGTCCGACTACATCCCGGTGCGGCGCACGCCCCTGGGCACCGGCATCGGCCTGGGCTTCGCAGCCTGGCAATAACGGATCCAACGCAGGAGCGTCGCATGTTGACCGAGGAACAGAACCGCAAGCTGACCCAGGTGGGGGCAGGCACGCCGATGGGCGAGTTGCTGCGGCGTTACTGGATGCCGATTGCCGGGGTGTCGGAGTTCGACACCGTGAGCATCAAGCCGGTGCGCTTGCTGGGCGAAGATCTGGTGCTTTACAAGAACTTGCTGGGCCAATACGGCCTGGTGGACCGGCGTTGCCCTCATCGGCGCGCCGATCTGGCCAATGGAATGGTCGAAGCCGACGGTATCCGATGCAGCTACCACGGCTGGTGCTTCGATTCACGCGGTCAATGTATCGAACAGCCGTTCGAGGATGCGGCCAGCCCCGCGCGCAACACCAAGTCCAGCATCCGCACCAGGGCGTATCCGGTCGAGGTCAAGGGCGGCTTGCTGTGGGCCTACCTGGGCCCGCTGCCCGCGCCGCAGTTGCCCGACTGGGATGCCTTTTCCTGGCCTCACGGCTTCGTGCAGGTGGTGATCTCCGAAGTGCCGTGCAACTGGTTCCAGTGCCAGGAGAACTCGATCGACCCGGTGCACTTCGAGTGGATGCACGAGAACTGGGGGCAGCGACTGCGTGGCGATGCCAGCCCTTATGGTGCGAAGCACCTGAAGGTGGCTTTCGAGGAATTCGAGCACGGCTTTGTCTACAAGCGCGTCAAGGAGAACACCACCGAGCAGGACCCGATGTGGACGGTTGGTCGTGTCTGTCTGTGGCCCAACGGGTTCTTTCTCGGCGAGCATTTCGAATGGCGGGTGCCGATCGATGACGAAACCACGCTGAGCGTGACCTGGAAGTTCACGCGCGTCCCGCGTGAGCGCGAGCCCTATGTCCAGCCTTCCATCCCGACTTGGTACGGCCCCCTCAAGTACCCTGATGGGCGCTGGATCGACAGCCATGTGATGAACCAGGACTTCCTTGCATGGGTCGGGCAGGGCACGATCGCGGACCGTACCAAAGAGAACCTGTCGGCCAGCGATCGCGGCATTGCGATGATCCGCCGTCGGTTTTTCGACGACATGGACCGAGTCGCGGCAGGGCAGGACCCGAAAGGCGTGATCCGGAATACGACCGAGAACCAGCGGGTACCGCTGCCGAACGCTGAACTTCGCAGCATTCAGGACGGCTACACCACGGCCGAGATCCTGGGCAGCCCGCGCTTGAAGTTGCTGTTCACCAGCTACATCTTCCAGGCGGGGCAACCTCAGGAGGTGAGGCGGCAGTTTGCCGATGCGATGGGCATAGAGCCGCAGGAGTTTTCTGGGCTGAAGGTATGAGCAATCCAGGAGCCAGAGAAGGGACCCGGTTCGCAGCCTGACAAGCACCCAGGCTGCGTTGAATATCAGCGGATTGAGGTTCCGATCTTCGCGCTGTGGGCTCACCCTGAAGCTGACCGTCGCCACAGACAGCTGATGGCCGGGTCCGTAAGTTCGCGGCACCGCCAGGAAGCAGCCGTTCAGGGGACGACGGCGCCTCGTCCGTCCAGCCGAGGCGCAGCCGGGCTGGGCGACCTCAGATCTCGGTTTGCTCCGAGATCTCCAGGGCATCGTCGACCTCGATGCCCAGGTAGCGGACCGTGGACTCGAGCTTGGAATGGCCAAGCAGCAGTTGGACGGCCCGCAGGTTCTTGGTGCGCCGGTAGATCAGCGTTGCCTTGGTCCGCCGCATCGAGTGGGTGCCATAGTCGGCAGGATCCAAACCCAGGTCGTGCACCCAGCCCCCAAGAATCCGAGCGTACTGCCGCGTGCCGAGATGCGGGGACTCATGGATCCGGCTCGGGAACAGGAAGTCGTCCGACTTCAGCTCCGCCAGCTTGATCCAAGCCTGGACGGCGTCTCGCGTCGTCGGCGTGATCTCGAACTGGACCGGGCGCTGCGTCTTATGTTGCATCACGATGGCTCGGGAGGCGACCTGGTCGCCATGGCAGATGTCGCGAACCTTGAGAGCGACCAGATCACAGCCACGAAGCTTGCTGTCGATGCCCAGGTTGAACAGGGCCAGTTCCCGGACGCGGCCCTCCATCTGGAGGCGGATGCGAAGTGCCCAGATGTCCTTGAGCTTGAACGGCGCCTTCTGCCCAATGATCTTGCCCTTGTTCCACGGCTCGCGGTGGACGGCGCTGGCATTGGACTCCATGACAGTCTCCAGTCGGGTTGAGGGGCGAAAACTATGAACCTTCGCCATTCTCAACGCCTTGCCCGACGTCAACCTGCAGAGTTCTCCAGCGCCGGAATGACGGAGGGCGTGGGGCAGCTTCCTGGAAGCACCGCGAACTTACGGACCCGGCCAAGTGCGGACGCCGCCGAGCGTCGGCATGCGCGAGACCTGCCGCCCGGTGGCAGCGTGGGCATCCGATCAATCATTCACCTGGCCAACGAAGCGGACGGCGAACGCCGGCATGGCATCAGTCAGCGGCAGATGAACGGCCAATGTACCCACGCGGCCGCTATTGGCTCAGTTCGCCCGCCCTGCAGAAATGGAAGCTCGGCCTGAAATCCGCGTGGATGCGGGGTCGCGAGCGAAAGTGCACCCATCTGCACGAGAAGTGCGATCACCCCCTGACGCGCACGCACCGCTTCGGCCTGCGCAGCGTTGCGGCGCTCTCGGCCACTGAGCCGGGTCCACCCCGACCCACCGCGGCGCGACAGGTGCGGCAGCGCCAACCCGTCGCCCTGCAGCGCCAGGGGCCCAGGCCCCATGGATCAAGCACTTAGCGTCGTCGGCAGGCGTGGCCAACGCTGGCACGCCATTCGCAATGTGGACTCCAACGGGCCGAACAACAGGTCCACGGAGCGGCGCTTGCGGCATGTCTCGAATCCGGCAGTCAGCGACGTGGCACGAGCGATCGAAGCCTACCTCGCTGGCCACCCGGGTGCGGCCGACAACGAAGACGGCATCGCGACGTGGTGGCTGCCGAGCATGGGCATCGACGTGCCGGTAGCGCGTGTCAGGCAGGCGCTCGACGGCCTGACCGAGCGCGGCGTGGTGGCCGTGGTGGCGCTGCCGGGCGGCACGATTTATCGCGCTGCCGGCCGCCCTTGAACCGGCGGATAGACGGACAGCAGGACGAACCACAGGGTCGACACAGGACATGGCGAACGTCAGGGCAATCCACTCGGTGGGCACGTCGATCGTGACCTTTCTGCGCAACACCTATCCACCGCTGCTCGACGGGCAGGCCATGCCGGGGTGCGGGTTCGAGTTGCTGTCGAGCGGGCAGCTGGCTGGCCCGGTCGATGAAGCAACCCATATCGGCCTGCTGCTCTACCGCGTCACCATGAACGAGCACGCGCGCCAGTTGCGCCCTACCCCACCGATGCGTGGCCGCACCCCGCCCGGGCCGCTGTCGCTTGACCTGCACTTTCTGCTGACCGCCTGGGCCGCCAATGCCCTCGACGAACAGGTGGCGCTCGGCTGGGCCATGCGCCAATTGCACCTGTTCCCGGTGCTCGACGCGTCGTCGCTGTCGCCCGAAGGCGGCTGGTCGCGCGAGGAAGTGATCCAGCTCGTGCCGGCCGAGCTCGGCACCGAGGAGATGATGCGGATCTGGGACGCGCTCGACCCGGCGTACCGGTTGTCGGTGTCGTATGTCGCCCGGGTGCTGAACATCGAGCCCGACGTCGACCGCGATGAGCACCCGGCGGTCGTGGCATCACGCCTGGCGATGGGCGTTGCGGCATGACACCCGCCTTCCGCGAACTCGAACGCGTCGAGCAGCGCAGCCTGGGCGCGCTGGAATTCGTCGACGCGACGACGGGCGCACGCATCCGCCGCGCGCTGCGGCTGAGTGGCGCGGTGGCCGACGAGGCGGCACGCTTCGTGCGCAACCCGTCCGACCTGTACGTGCTGCGCGAATGGGCACCGCTCAGCGCGCATGCCGCCGCCTTCCTGCAGCCGCCGGCCAACCCGCCGCTGGGTTCGCTCGCGCTGACGCTGACGGTGATCGATCCGGCCGGCGAGTTCCTGCCGCGCGCCGTCACGATGCGCCTGCCGCGCAACCCCGACCCGGCGGGCCAGGCCGACCCGGCGTCGCTGTTCAATCCACAACGGGTCGAGTTGATGCGTGCTGCCGCGGCACCGCTCGGCGCGAACTGGTCTCGCCTCGACGTGCGCATCGCCGCGTTGGCCGACGACGCGGCCCTCGGTGGCGCGCTGGTGGAAGTGCGCGACCTCGCCGACCGGCTGCTGGCCCGGGGCCTGTCCGACTGGCGCGGCGAGGCGCTGGTGCCGGTGGCCGGGATCGCCGTCACGACCTGGTCTCAGAACGAAGGCGACCCGGTCAGCACCGAGACGGCAGCGCGCCTGCGCGTCCTCTTCGTGCCGGCGCTGGGCAGCGTGACGCCGCGTGCCGCCGTGCTCGACGGGCGTGCGCCAGCGACCCTGGTGTCCCCGGACCCTGACCTGATCGCCACCCACGTGGATGCCGTTGCCAGCGCGACGGTCGACCTGCTGCTGGCCGCACGGCGCCGCCAGTCGCTGGCCATCACCGTGGCCCTGCCCTGAATGGCCCACCGTGAACGATGAACGCTCGTTGAAAGGAGCCCACCATGCCTGAGTACCTTGCACCGGGTGTGTACGTTGAGGAAACCAGCTTTCGTGCCAACACCATCGAAGGTGTCGGCACCAGCACCACTGCCTTCGTCGGTCCGACGCGGCGCGGTCCGATCGGGGAGCGCTCTGAACTGCTGACCAGCCTCGGCGACTTCGAGCGGGTATACGGCAGCCTGCACGACCTGGCGCTGAGCGACGTTGCAGCTGGGCCGCTGCGCACCAACTACCTGGCCCATGCGGTGCGCGCGTACTACGACAACGGGGGCCGGCGGCTCTACGTCGTGCGCGCCGGCAGTGGCGGCGTTGCCGCGTCGGCGCCGCTGATCACACCACTGCCCGCGGCCGAAGCCGACCGCGTCACCGCGCTTGCGCGCACGGCCGGCGCAACCGGCAACGGTGTGCTGAACTTCCGCCCGATCGCGCGCATCGCGTCGCCGCGCACGCTCGACACCGCGCCCGCGGGAAGCCTGGCCGTGGTGTCCACGCCGGGCGCGAACCCGGGCGATCCACCGACGCTGACCCGCTACCGCAAGGTCGGCGCAGCCTGGCAGGACAGCGGCGCCGTCGCGCTGGCGATCACGCCGACGATCGCGGCCCAGTTGCTGACCGTGGCCGTCGAATTCACCGATGGTGGCGACTTCACGCAGACCTTCGACGACCTTGGCTTCGACACCACGCATCCACGCTTCCTCGGCACCGTGCTGGCCGAATCACCCGCGTCGCGCGCCGACGCCCTGCAAAACCTGATTGCGCTGCGCATCGGCAGCGGCATCGACGCGTTCGAGCTGCAGGCCGCCATCGCCGCACTGCCCGCGCTGCCGAACGACCCGGACGGCCGGCGCACGGTCACGCTGGCCGGCGGTACCGACGGCGCAGCACCGACCGCCGGTGCCGAGACCCAGCCCGGCACCTACATCCACGCGCTGGCGCAGCTGGTGGGCGTCGAAGACGTCTCGATCGTTGCCGCGCCGGGCAGCAGCGCCTATGCCGACGCCGCGGCGGTGCAGGACGCACTGATCACCCACGCCGAGCGGCGGCGCGCCTACCGGATCGCCGTGCTCGACAGCCTGCCCGCGCAGACCCCCGACCAGGTGCGTGCCGCACGGGCGCGGATCGACTCGCGTTACGCGGCGCTGTACTACCCGTGGGTGGTCGGCGCCAACCCGC
>Ga0208398_100511_pt1 | contig 24384 bp, 22 predicted proteins | sample LakWasMe79_HOW10_2_FD_183905 | JGI IMG/M metagenome (GOLD analysis project Ga0208398, IMG submission 183905) | Freshwater sediment methanotrophic microbial communities from Lake Washington under simulated oxygen tension - Sediment Metagenome... | ecosystem: Environmental > Aquatic > Freshwater >...
AGGTCGGGCAGCTCCAGGCGCTTCTTCACCGCCTCGATGACGCGCTGGCAGAGGTCGATCGAGTAGCCGATCGGCTTGAGCTTGGCATCCAGGTAGGAGAACGGCGCCGAGGCCACACGGTAGCCCAGCACGATCACGCCGGTGTCGCGCACCTTGCGCAGCGTGGGCGAGCCTTCCTCGCCCTGCGCGGCCGCGGGCGTGGCCAGGCCGGCGCACAGCATCAGCACGGCACTCAGGCGCAACAGTGGGGCAACAAGGACGGAGGTGGACTGCATGGCGGGGGCGAGGACCGCGCATTCTCGCCGCAGCCGTGCGGCTGGCAAGCGGGCAAGCCCCAGGGCGCCAGCGCGCCGGCCTGTGCTTGGGCCCATTTATGGCAGCATGAGCGCCATGTCCTCAAGCCCTGCCGAACTCGCGGATCTCCTGCGCGCCCTGCCCCCGCGCAGCCAGCAGCTGCTGGCGCTCGCCAGCCAGCAATGGGACCGCCGGCGCGGCCTGTTGGTATTCGCCTATGGCTCGCTGATCTGGAAGCCCGGATTCAGCGCGCTGGAGCGCTGGCCGGCCGCCGTCCATGGCTACCACCGGGCGCTGCGCTTGCGCTCGCTGGTGAACCGCGGCAGCCGCACGCAGCCCGGACTGGTGCTGACCCTGCTGTCGGGCGGCAGCTGCCGCGGCCTGCTCTATCGCGTGGCGCCAGCGCACAGCCAGCAGGTGCTGGAAGCACTGTGGGCGCGCGAGATGGTGGTGGGCTCCTACGACCCGCGCTGGCTGGATTGCCGCACGCCGGCAGGCAGCTTCAAGGGCCTGAGCTTCACGCTCTCGCGCAAGAGCCCCGGCTATGTGGGCGCGATCGTCGATGCGGAACTGCTGCACATCCTGCGCCACGCGCAGGGCCGCTATGGCAGCACGCTGGACTATCTGGCGCGTTCGGTCGCGGGCCTGCGCGAGCATGGCATCCACGACCATGAAATGGAGCGCCAGCTGGCGCTGGCCGCGGCGCACGGACTGCTGCCAGCCTCGCCTCAGGAAGCGCCGGTGGGCTGACTGGCCTCGTGCGCGCGCACGCGCGCCAGGTCCTCATCGGTATCGACGTCCAACAGCACGCCGGGGTCGTCCACATCCACCGCCTGGGCCGGATAGCGCGCCACCAGGCGGCGCGCGCCCTCGTCGCCCTGCAGCCCCACCAGTTCGGAATAGAGCTCGGCGCTGAATCCCACCGGATGGCCGCGCTGGCCACGGTACTGCGCATAGGCTACCGGGTATTGCTCCAGGGCCTCGGCCACCGCCACCATGCTGCTGGCACGCAGCATCGGCATGTCGCCCGGCACGATCAGCCAGCCATCGGCATCGCCGGTGGCGCTGACACCGGCCGCGATCGAGAAGCCCATGCCCAGCGGATTGGGTTGGCCGCGCGCATTCAGCTCGGGCACCAGCACCAGCTCGCGTGCGGCGACCATGCGTTTCACGCTGGGCTCCAGCGCGGCCGTCGTCACCACCACCACGCGCATGCCGCTGGCAATGGCATGGCCGATGGTGCGGGCCAGCACGGTCTCGTCGCCCAGGGATTGCTCCAGCTTGTGCCCCGCGCCGCGAAAACGCATGCCGCGTCCCGCCGCAAGCACGACGACAGCAGCTCGCCGCTTTGTCATCTGGATCATTCCTTCCATCTGCCCCTCTACCACCCGATCTACCACCCGCATTTGTTCAACCGTCTTCTGTACAAGCCCGCGGGCGTATCTCCTGCGGCAAGCATGCCCGCCGCCCCTTGCAGGGCCTAGTGGTGACTTCACTTAAGGCTTTCTACCGTCACCCTTTGCGGGGACGGATACTAGGGCCTGTTAAGACGACGTTTGCTCGATGCGTTGCCACCAGAAATGCCGTGAACTAGGCGCAATCCGAAGCCGGGGTCGCTCCCCGGCGAGGCTTTGCAACGACGTGCACGGCATTTCTGGTGGCAACCCGAAGGGAACGGGGCCGGCAGGGCCCATCTCGTCGTTGAACTCCTCGCCCAGGCAGCCAGCCTGGGCTTCGTCGTCCGCCTAGACCTGGGCCCTGCCGGCCCCGTTCGCACGGGCAAACGTCGTCTTAACAGGCCCTGGAGCCATGAGTCAAAAGCTATCCGACCTGCGCAAGAGCTACGAACGCGCCGAGCTCGACGAATCCACCCTGGCCCAGGCGCCGCTGGAGCAGTTCCGGCACTGGCTCGCCGAAGCCCTGGCGGCCGAGGTGCCGGAGCCCAACGCGATGACAGTGGCCACCGTGGGTGCCGATGGGCGCCCCTCCACACGGGTGGTGTTGATCAAGGACTATGACGCCCGCGGCATCGTCTGGTACACGAATTACGACAGCCGCAAGGGCCGCGAACTGGCCGCGCATCCCTATGCCGCGCTGCAGTTCCATTGGGTGGAGCTGGAGCGGGTGGTGCGCATCGAGGGCCGCGTGGAACGCGTCAGCGCCGCCGAGTCCGACGCCTACTACGCCAGCCGGCCGCTCGATTCGCGCCTGGGCGCCTGGGCCTCGCCGCAAAGCCAGGTGATCAGCTCGCGCGCGGTGCTGGTGGCCAACGCCGCCAAGGCCGCCGTGCAGCATGGGCTCAACCCGGCGCGGCCGCCGCACTGGGGTGGCTTCCGCCTGGTGCCGGACTGCTGGGAGTTCTGGCAGGGGCGCAAGTCGCGCCTGCACGACCGGCTGCGCTACCGCCTGCAGGCGGATGGCAGCTGGTTGCAGGAGCGCCTGGCTCCCTGAGCGACCCCTCAGCGCTAGGCCGATCAGAAGCGCAGCTGCAGCCCGGTGTGGATGCTGCGCCCCGGCAAGGGGGCCAGCGCACGGATGGTGGCAATGCTGCTGGCGCTGTAGGCGAGCTTGTCGCCCAGGTTGTCGAGCTTGAGGTACCAGAGCGCGTCCAGATCGCCGTAGCGCAGCTGGCGTGCCAGGATCAGGCGCAGCAGGCCGTAGCCCGCGGTGGGCTGATCCAGCGCAGGCACGCGGCTTTGGCGCGCGGCCAGGCGCCAGTCCAGCTTCACGTTCCAGGGGCCCCGCTGGGCATCCAGCGCCAGGCCGGCGCGCAGCGGTGCCAGGCGCGGCAGGGGCTGGCCATGGCTGAGGTCCTCGCCACGCACCGCATCGAGCTGCGCCGCCAGTCCCAGTTGCCAGGCGGCCAGCGCGGGCAGCGCATGCTTGTACTCGAGCTCAAAGCCGCGCAGGCGCGCGCGCACGCCCTGGTACTGGTACACCGGCAAGACCTGACCCCCGACCTCCTCGCTGGCACCGGTGGCCGCCAGCGCCAGGTAGTTGCCGAAGCGGGTTTCGTAGATCTGCGCCGAGAAGCTGTTGGCGCCCTCGGCCCAGTGCAGACCCAGCTCGCCGGCGTTGGCGCTCTCCAGCGCAAGCGCGCTGTCGCCGCGCTCGAAGGCGCCGGTGGCCACATGCTGGCCCTTGGCAAAGAGCTCGTAATACATCGGTGCGCGCTGGCTGCGGTTCAGGTTGGCACTGAGCGTCCAGCCCGGTCGCAGTTCCAGGCTGCCGCTCAGCGAGAGGCTGCGCGGCCTGAAGCGGCGCGTCTGGGCGGCGCCGAACTTGGGCTCGGCAGCCGTGTCCGCATCGCCGTCGGAGGCAACGCGCACCTGCTCCGCGCGCAGACCCAGGGCGATGCCGGCGGCGCCGAACTTGGCCTGCTCCAGCACAAAGGCCGCGGCCGCGGCGGTGTGCGTGGCCGGCACCAGGGCTTCCTCGCCCAGCGCCGAGAAGGCGGAGCGCTCGGTCTGCAGGCCCAGCACACCATGCCAGGCGCCCAGCGACGCATGCTCGGCCTCCACGCGGGCATCGGTGCCGCGGCTCCTGAAGGTGGTACCCACCGCGCCATCGCCCTCCACTTCCTGGTGCTCGTAGCGCGAGTGGCTCAGCTGCCATTGCAGCTTGCGCAGCGGGCCGTCGGCCACACGCCATTCGCCAGCGCTGGCAATGCGCTGGCGCTGCATGCGCACCGTCACATCGGGCTCGACGGTGACGCCGTAATCCTGTCGGTAGTCGTCCAGCGCCAGGCCGGCATAGCCCTGGGGCCGGACCCAGGAGGCGCCCAGCGCGGCACTGTGGCTGTCGCTGGCGGAATTGCGCACATGGCCGGACCAGCCCGCCTCCGCGTTGCCAAAGCGGGGCACCGACAGGTCGGCGGCGCGGCGGCCCGAGACATCGGCATGCCAGGCCAGGCTGTCGGCGCCGCCGTCCAGCACCAGGGCGGCATTGCGCTCCTGGGCGGCGCCGCCCAGGCGCAACTCGGCCGCGCCGCCCAGGCCGGGCTGGGCCAGGCGCGGGATGCGGTTGTCCAGGGTGTTGACCACCCCGCCGATGGCATTGCCGCCATAGAGCAAGGCGGCGGCGCCGCGCAGCACCTCGATGCGGTCGATCACCAGCGGATCGACCGGCACGGCATGGTCGAAGCTGAGGCTGGAGGCGTCCACCGAGGCGCCCGAGTTGTTGAGCATGCGCACGCGGTCGCCATCCAGGCCGCGGATGCTGGGACGGTTTGAATTGGGGCCGAAATAGGTGGAGGCCACGCCGCTCAGGCCCTCCAGGCTTTCGCCCAGGCTGGCACCGCGGCTGAGCACCAGGGCATCGCCGCTGAGCACATGGTTGGCCGGCGCCAGCTCCTGGCTGCCGAGCGGATTGCCGGTCACCACCACGGTGCTGAGACGTTCCTTGTCGGCCGCCGCGCCCTGCGCCGAAGCAGCATGGGGATAGATGGCGGCCAGGGCCAGGGCCAGCAGGCCGGGCCGGAGATTGAGAATGGGCATATGAAGAGACACTCGATGAGACGCCCCGGGCAGGCCGGCGCGCGCGGGCCCGCATGGGCGACGCCACCCGGTCGGGCCGGGCGGAACCTGGGCTAAGGCTCAGGCGAGTGCGGGAGGGCCGCGCGCCGCACGCGACCAATGACGCTGCAGCGGGCAGGCCGCAGGCGAGCGCGCCGCCGGGACGGCGGGCGCATCAAGGACCAGGGCCGCCGCCGCACCGGCGCACAGCAGGTCGAACTGGGTGAACTGATCGAAGAGCTGGCAATCGGCACTGCCGATCTTGTGGCCCAGGCTTTCGCTCGCCACCGACGCGGCCGGCTGCACCGTCTTGACCAGCGCGGGCATGTGCACCGTGCGGTGCCACAGGCCCAGGCCCTGCAAGGCCAGCAGGCTGATGGCGCAGCACCAGGCCAGCCACTGCGCACGCAGGGGCGATGACCGGGGGCGGTGTTGCTGCTGCTGCGGCATGCGCCTCAGTTGCTCTGCTGTTGCGCGTCGCTGACGCGGTAGTACATGCCGTAGGGGTCGTCGCTGAGCACCGCCATCGTGCCCTCCACCACCACCGGCTCGAGCGTGTAGCGCACCGGATTCTTGCTGCGCACCTCCACCAGGCCCTCGGGGCCGGCGGGCACGCAGAAGGAACAGCTGGTGGGCACCGAGGAGAGCAGGAAGTGACGCTGCTTGTCACCGGGCTCCAGCGGCAGCATGAAGCCCTGCACCTTGACCTTCTGCTTGTCCAGCGCCTGCACCGTGCCGGGGAAGGTCGGGACGAGGCGGTTCTTTTCGGCCTTGGTCGTCACCGAGGACAACAACTGCCAGGCGACGATGCCCTCGCGCTCCTGCAGGGGCTTGAAGGGGCTGCGCGGGTCGTGATAGCCGGGGCCCTGGCCCACCGCGGGACTCTGCGCCTGCGCTTCCGCCATGCTCAGCATCAGGGCCAGCATGACGACGGTCGAAAAGCAGCTTCTGGAATTCATGGGTGCAACCTCAGGGAGGGCATTGTGCCTCGTGGGCGCCGTGGCCGCTTAACAGGGGCTTAACAGAGGCTCAGCGCGGGCTCTGCAGCAGCTCGGTGACGTCGAGGCGGAAGGCGCGCCAGGCCGGCCAGGCCGCACTCGCCAGCGCCAGCAGCAGGGCCAGACCCGGCACCGCCCATTCCCAAACGGTCCACCAGGCGCCGCTGAGGCGCAGCGACTGTTGCTCGGCCAGCAGCACACCCAGGGCCTGGGCCAACCCATGGCCCAGCGCCAGCCCCAGCGCGCTGGCAAGCAGTGCCAGCCAGACCGCCTCCAGGCTCACCAGCGCCGCCACGCGCCAGGCCGGCGCGCCCAGCATGCGCAGCATGGCCAGATCGCCCTGCCGCTCGCGCACCGCGCTCAGCAGGCCCACCAGTACCGACAGCGCCGAGGCCAGCAGCAGGACCATGGCAAAGCCGCGCAACACCTCGGTGCCCAGGCCCAGCATGCGGAACAGGCGCGCGGTCTCCAGCGCCGGCGAGGCCGCCTGCAGCCCCGGCTGCGCATTCACCCAGCGCGGCAGGCTCACCGCCGCCAGCGGGCTGCGGTAGCTCAACAGCAGCATGGTGATCTCGCGTTCGTCCGCCTCGGCGGCGTCTTCTTCATGCGCGTCTTCATGTCCATGCAGCGCCCAGACCGAAGCGAGATCGGTCAGCACCAGGCGATCCAGCACGCTGCCGCCGGGCTTCAGCACGCCCACCACCTGGTAGGGCCGCTGGGCATGGGCCTCGCCCTCGCTGCCCAGGCCATGGCTGCCGGCAAAGCGGTCGCCCACGCGCAGCCCGGTCCGGCGCGCCACCTCGGCGCCCAGCACGGCCTGCAGCGGCCGCTGCCACAGCGTGCCCTGCGCCAGCTCGGCCTGGTACTGCGCCAGGTAATCGGGCTCGGTGCCGACGATGCGGTAGCCGCGCAGGCTGTCGCCCAGCGAAAGCGGAATGGCGCGCGCCACCAGCGGCTGGGCGCGCAGCTGCGTCAGTGTCTGCAGGGGAATATTGCCGGTCGGTACATCGAGGTGGAACACGCCAGCCAACATGATTTGCATCGGGCTGCCCTTGGCGCCCACCACCAGATCGATGCCAGCCAGGTCGCGCCGCAGCCCGGCCTCCAACTGCTCGCTGCACAGCATCACAAAGCTCATCGCCGCCAGCCCCAGGCTCAGCAGCGCCAGGTTCAGCAGGCTGGCCAGCGGCCGCGACCAGAGATAGCGCCAGGCCAGCGCCGCCAGCCTCATGCCGAAGCTCCTGCCAACGCTCCTTCGAGGCGCAGCGTCTGCAGGCCCGGCAGGGCGGCCATCATGCTGGCCACGCGGGCATCGTGGGTGGCCAGCACCAGGCTCAGGCCCTCCTGCTCGGCCGCCTGGGCGAGCAGGCCCAGCACCGCTGCTGCGGCGGCGTCATCCAGGTTGGCGGTGGGCTCGTCGGCCAGCAGCAGGCGCGGCTGGCGCAACAGGGCACGCGCCAGCGCCACGCGCTGCGCCTGACCCACGCTGAGCTGGTGCGGTCGCCGCTGCGCCAGCTCAGCAACGCCCAGTCGCGCCATCAGGCTGGCGGTGCGTACAACATCGGGCGGCAGGCCGGCCGCCAAATAGGGCATGGCCAGGTTCTCCCGCACGCTGAGGCTGCTGCTGAGGTGCAGGCGCTGCGGCACAAAGCCCAGCTGCCGGCCGCGCCAGGCATCGCGCGCCCGGGCGCTGAGCGTCCTCAGCTCGGTGCCAGCCACGCGCAAATCGCCATCGCTTGCACTCAGGAGCCCGGCCAGCAAGGCCAGCAAGGTGCTCTTGCCGCAGCCCGAAGGGCCCTGCAGCAGCAGATGCCCGCCGGCGGGCAAGCGCAGGTCGGGGAAGCTGAGCCGCACACCCCCGGCATAGACATAGGCGAGCCGCCTCGTCTCGATCATGCGCGCGCAGCCTCAGGAAGCGCGGCGCACATGGCGGGCAAAGGTGGCGAGGAACTTGTCCACCTTGGCGGCCACCACGAAGGCGCAGTAGCCCTGGTCGGGGTGGCGCGCGTAGTAGTGCTGGTGATAGGCCTCCGCAGGCCAGTAGTTGCGCTCGGGCTGCAGCTCGGTGACGGCGCGGCCGTGATGCAGATGCTGCACCTCGTCCAGCACCTCGCGCGCCAGCTGTTCCTGCGCGGCGTTGTGGAAGTAGATGCCCGAGCGGTACTGCGTGCCGACGTCGGCGCCCTGGCTGTTCAGCGTGGTCGGGTCATGGATCACGAAGAAGATTTCCAGGATCTCGCGCAGGCTGATCTGCCGCGGGTCGAAGCGCACCCGCAGCACCTCGGCGTGTCCGGTCGAGCCCGAACAGACCTGCTCGTACGCGGGTTGCTGTGCATGGCCATTGCTATAGCCCGACTCGACGCCCAGCACGCCCTGCACGCGCTCGTACACCGCCTCCAGGCACCAGAAGCAGCCCCCACCCAGGGTGATGAGTTGTTCGCCGTCGTCACTCACGGAATTTGCGGCATGGCCCACGGTGCAGGATCTCCATTCATTTGACGGGCAGCATAGCCCGGCAGGGGTTGTCATTGTGCGGCCAGCGACAGCTCCGCGTGCGGCAGCCAGGCCTTGGCCTCGGCGCCCTCCTCGGCCGCCGCCAGCTTGGGCGAGGCCACGAACAGGCGCTCGTTGGGCACGCCGCGCGCGATCAAGGCATCGCGCACCGCCACCCCGCGCTCCAGCGCGAGCTGGCGCAGCATCTCGGGCGTGACCCTGTGATCGGCCGCCAGCAGGGCACGCATTTCGGCCGCTGGGATGTCCTTGGCCAGGCCGATCACATTGCGCGGCTTTCCCGGCAGCTTGGCGGCGCCATAGACCTGCTTGAGCAGGCGCTGGCGCTCGGCCTCGCCGAGGCTGATGTTGCTGCGCTCGGCATCGGCCTGGGCCTGGGCGGTCTGCTGGCGCTGCAGCTCGCGGCGCCGCTCCTGCACCAGCAACTGCTCCACATGCAGCTGCTGCATGGCCTGACTTTCGGTGGCCGGATTGGCATAGGCGGTGACGGTGAGGTTGAGCTGCGGGCGGTCCAGCAGGGCCCGAGCCAGCGTGTCCAGCGCCGGCGCGGTGCTCTCGGCCAGCAGCGGCGCGCCTGGGACAAACTCCACCTGGCTCAGATCCGGCCCGCCGCCGCCCGCGAGCAGCGAGAACGGCGCCGTCAGCGCCTTGCCGAGCAGGTTTAGGATCAGCTTGAACACCAGGCCGCCGACGCTGAATTGCGGATCGTTGATCGAGCCGCTGATGGGCAGGTTGACGTCGATCACGCCATGCCGGTCCTTCAGCAGGGCCACCGCCAGCAACACCGGCAGCTTGGTCGCGTCGGGGCTGTCGATGCGCTCGCCAAAGCTGAGCTGGTTCAGGATCACCTGGTTCTCGGCCTGCAGCGCGCCGCCCGGCTCGATGCGGTATTGCAGCCGCGTGGAGAGCTTGCCGCGCTCGATCGCGTAGCCCGCGTACTTGCCGGCATAGGGCGAGAGCGGCGCCAGCTCGATGTCGGTAGCGCTGGCCTTCAGGTCCATGGTGGGCGGCGACACGCCGGGATTGATACGGCCGCTGATGTCCAGCAGGCCGGTACCAGCCACGCGCCCCTTCAGGTTGAGCTCGGCCATCTCGCTGCGCTCCGAGCTGAAGGCGCCCAGGCCACCATTCAGATCGCTCAGCTTGGCGCTGTAGTTGGGGCGGATGTAGCGGTCGCTGAAATCGACCCGGCCGTTCAACACGCGCGTCTGCGCGACGCTGATGACGGGCTTGCCCGAGCCCGCGGGCGCGCTCGCGGCCGAGGCGGCAGCGGATGCGGCAGCAGCCACCTCCGCGACCTGCTGGCGCTCGGCGGCGCCGAGGTCGCGCAGATTGAACTGGCCTTCCTCGTTGATGATGAGGCGCGCGTAGAAGTCGTTCAGACTGGCCTGCTCGACCTGCACACGCGGCGCCTGGCCGGGCTGCAGCGCGAGCTTGAGCCCCGCGAGGTTCAGTGCCTGCCAGTTCAGCAGATCTTCGCCGAGCACGCGCTGCCCGTCGCGCAGGCGCGCCTGTTGCAGGCGCAGGTCAGCCAGCAGCAGATCGCCATCCAGCTGTGCCTGCAAGCCCTCGGCAGCACTGGCCAGGCTCAGTTGGGCCTTCAGGCCCAGCTCGGCATGGGCCAGATGCAGGCCCAGTTGGGGATCCAGATAGGCGTCCAGCAGTTGCAACGGCAGGCGTTCGGCGCGCAGCGCGCCTTGCAGGCCAAATGGCTGCAAGCCCAGCTTGCCCCGCCAGCTGAGCCGGCCGCGCTCGGCAGGCTTGGCCGCGGGAGCACCCAGCGGCGCCAGCGCCAGGCTCAGCGAGGCCGGCAGCCTGGGTGATCTGGCGTTGGCCGGCCAGGCCAGATCGGCCAGCTCCAGCTTCAGTTCATCGACCAGGATGCCTTGTTCGGCGGCGGCATGCTCGTCCACCGGATGCGCCAGGGCATCCTGCAGGCTCACGCGCCCCTTGGCGAGCTGAAGGGCGCGGAGCTTGACGGCCCAGGGCGGCGCTGCGTCGGGGGTAGCGGCGTTCGGGGCGGCCGCTGCGGTCGACTGCCAGGATTGCAGATTCCAGCGCCCGTCGGTCGCCCGGCGCAGCGCCAGGCGCGGTTCCGCGATGCTCAGCAGACCCAGGCTGGCGCTGCGCTTGCCCAGGTCGAGCTCGGCCTGATCCAGTTGCACCGAGGCCCATTGCAGGCTGGGTGTAGCGCGGGCCCCGGAGCCACCATCAGCGCGCTCCCAGGCCTTCAAGGCCTCCAGCTTGAGCTTCTTCAGCGAGAGGCTCGGTGCAGCGGCGGTGCCCTCACCCAGCGGCCAGGCCAGGTGCGCCTCGGCCTGCGCCAGGCCCTGCAGGCTGAGCGGAGAGAGGGCCGCCGTGTAGGGCGCAAGCCAGGCCAGTTGCAGGCCTTGCAGCGCAGCGTCGACATCCATGCCCGCCGGGCGCAGGCGCCCCTTTGCGCTGAAGCGGGCCGCTTCGGCGGCGTTGGGCGGCGACAGCAGTGCCTGCAGCTCCAGGCTGGCCTCGCCGGCCAGCGGCCATTGCAGCTGCGCGAGCTTCAGGTTCAAGTCCCGCAGGCCCAGCTCGGCTGCGGGTTTGCTGCGCTCGTCGCGCCAGCCGAGCTGCCCGCCGGCCAAGGTGAAACGATCCAGCTGCAGGCGCCAGGGCCGATCGACCGACGGCGCCGCTGCCGCAGGGGCCGATGTATCGGCCAGCCCCGGCAGGGCCAGCCACCCGTCGGCGCGCCGGCGCAGCTGCAGCACCGGCGCCTGCCAGCTCAGCTCAGCCAGCTTGACGCTGCGCAGCAGCGGCTGCACATCGGCCAGCTGCAGCGTCAGCGCCTGCCAGGCAAGCAAGGCCTGATCGCCCTGCTGCAGCGCCAGGTCGCGGGTCCTGACGCTGCCGCTGATGGAGACGCTGGGCACCTTCCCCTCGGGCTTGGCAAAGTTGACGGCGAGATCCGCCGCCACCAGACCCTGGCTCAAGCTCACCGGCAAGGCCTTGGGCCAGTAGCCGCGATAGGGCTTCAGGTCGAGCTCGTCCAGGTGCAGCGTCAGCTGCGCGCTGCGCGTCTTGGCAAAGGGCTGGGCATCGGCCCTGTTCTGGAACCGCACCCCGTTCAGCCGGCCGGACAGCAGCGGCTGCACATGCACCTCTATATCGGCCTCCAGGGTGGAGATGAAGGGCAGCTCCAGGCGCAGCTCGCTCAGGGCATGCTGGCTGCCCGTCGGCACATCGTTCAGCAAGACCTGACCCTCGCTGAGCTGGATGTTGTAGAGCGCGACGCCCGCCGACGATTCCGCCTGGTCGGGCGGCGCGCTGCTGGCGCCGAAGCGCTGGATCAGGTCGTCGATGTCGTAGCGCCCGGGCGCCAGGCGACTCAGGCGCAGCACCGGCGCCTCGATCTGGAGCGAGGCCAGCACCGGGCTGAAATGCCAGATCGAGCGCAGCGAGAGCGCCGCATCCAAACGCCGCAGACTCAGCAGCGGCGCCGCGCTGCCGGCCGGACCATCGATGCGCAGGCCGTTCAGCACCAGGCCGAGGCGCCAGGGTTCAAAGCGGGCCGATTCCAGGTGCACGGGCCGGCCCAGCAGCTGGCTGGCCTGCTCGACACCGCGGCTTTCAATCCAGCGCGGCAGCGCCCAGCTGGCCAGCACAAGCAGGCCCAGCAGGGCCAGCGCCGCAGCGCCCAAGCGTTTCAACCAAGGGGCGCGTTTCGTCAAGGTCATGTGCGTTGTGATTGCGGGAGTCGGCCACCATTATCCCGAGGCCGCGAGGCTACGCGATACTGCCGACAATGATTGTTCCTGAAAGCCTCGCGGCCGGGCTTCGGAGCGTGGCGCAAGCCCTCAGCCTCCCACCCGCGCCGCTGCTGCTCTTGATCGTGCTGGGCTGGCTGCTGCGGCAACGCGCTCCGGCTTGGGCGCGCACCTTGGTAGTCGTTGGCCTGGGCGGGGCCTGGCTGTCATGTACCGAGGTGGGCGCCGTTGCTGCGACGCGTCTGCTGCTCGGGCATCAGCCACCCGCGCTGCAATGGCCACTGCCAGCCCCGGCCGACCCACGAGTTGCGGAACACACCGCCATCCTGGTACTGGGCGGCGGGGCGCGCCAGGATGTGCCCGAGGTCCGGTCGGGTTGGCTCAAGCCCTTGTCGATCGAACGGCTCAACTACGGTGCCTGGCTGGCCAAGCAGGCCCGTCTGCCCCTGGCATTCACGGGTGGCCTGAGCCGCAACAGCAAGCCCGGGGACAAGAGCGAAGGCGAGCTTGCCGAGGGCTATGCCCGCGACCTGTTGGGCCTGCGGCTGCAGTGGCTCGAGAGCCAAGCGAAAGACACCCGAGACAATGCGCGCTTCAGCGCCGCCCTGCTCAAGCCGACGGGGCTGCGCCGGCTGGTGCTGGTGACCCACGCCCAGCATATGCCGCGCGCCCTGCATCACTTCCGCCTTGCCTTCGGTGAGCAGGTCGAGTTGATCGCCGCCCCGGTAGGGCTGCGCGCACCCGATGCGCCCATCGAGCTGCTGGACTGGCTGCCGTCCAGTGAAGGCATGGCCAGGACGCGCTATGCCGTGTACGAGTGGCTGGCGCTGAACCTTGGGCACTGAGCGCCGCCACAAATAGAAACCCCTTCCAAGCCTGCGCCTGGAAGGGGTGGACGGCTGACGCCGCCGGTTGGGGCTCTACAGCTAGCTGCCGCAGGGCTCCTGGCGCGCAGAGACTGCGCCAGAGGTTTTGCCTGAAAAGGCCCTCAAACAGTAGGTGAGTGCCGCAGGGCTTTCAAGGCCAAGCGGCCCCAGGTTTATCCGGGCTTGACCTGGTTCGAATCGAACAGCTGCGCAAACAGTGCGGCCGCGCGCGCTTCCACCGCTGCGGGCATGCTGATGGTGCGACCCCATTCGCGCGCCGTCTCGCCGGGCCATTTGTTGGTGGCATCCAAGCCCATCTTGCCGCCCAGGCCACTCACCGGCGAGGCGAAGTCCAGGTAGTCGATCGGCGTCTGGTCCACCAGGGTGGTGTCGCGCACCGGGTCCATGCGGGTGGTGATGGCCCAGATCACTTCCTTCCAGTCGCGGATATTGACGTCATCGTCCACCACCACGATGAACTTGGTGTACATGAACTGGCGCAAAAAGCTCCAGAGCCCGAACATCAGGCGCTTGGCATGGCCCGGATAGGCCTTGCGGATCGAGATCACCGCCATGCGGTAGCTGCAACCTTCGGGGGGCAGGTAGAAGTCCACGATCTCGCTGAACTGCTTCTGCAGGATGGGCACGAACACCTCGTTGAGCGCCACGCCCAGCACGGCGGGTTCATCGGGTGGCTTGCCGGTATAAGTGGAGTGGTAGATCGGCTCGTGCCGCTGGGTCAGGCGCTGCACCTCGAACACGGGGAACCAGTCCTGCTCGTTGTAGTAGCCGGTGTGGTCACCGAAGGGTCCTTCCAGCGCATGCAGATAGCCGTTCAGCTCCTTCAGCGGAATGCCGTCCTCGCTCTGTCCGACATAACCCTTAGGCGCCGGCGAAATATGCCCCTCCAGCACGATTTCGGCGCTGGCGGGCACCTGCAGCAGGCGCCCTGCCTCGCCAACTGCGGTGTTCACCAATTCGGTACGGCCGCCTCGCAGCAGGCCAGCAAACTGGTACTCGGACAGGCTGTCGGGCACCGGCGTGACGGCGCCCAGGATGGTGGCCGGATCGGCACCCAGGGCCACCGCGATCGGGAAGGCCTGGCCGGGATTGGCGCGGCTGAAATCGCGAAAGTCCAGCGCGCCGCCGCGGTGCGCGAGCCAGCGCATGATGAGCTGGCGCCTGCCTATGAGTTGCTGCCGGTAGATGCCCAGGTTCTGGCGCAGCCGAGCGTGCGGCACCGACTGCGGGCCGCGCGTCACCACCAGGCCCCAGGTCAACAGCGGCCCCACGTCGCCGGGCCAGCAGGTCTGAATCGGCAGGCGCTTCAGATCCACATCCGTCCCGTCGAACACCTCTTCCTGGCAGGCTGCATGCCGCACCAGTTGCGGCTTCATGTCCCACAGCGCCTTGGCCATCTGTAGCAGCCGGCCGGCATCCTTGAGCCCCTTAGGCGGCTCGGGCTCCTTCAGGCTGGCCAGCACATGACCGACGTCGCGCAGCTCGGCCAGACTGTCGGCCCCCATGCCCAGCGCCACCCGTTTAGGGGTACCAAACAAATTGGCGAGGACCGGAATGCTGTAGCCCTCGGGGCGCTCGAAGAGCAGCGCAGGGCCTTCGGCACGCAATACTCTGTCGCTCAAAGCGGTCATTTCAAGCTTAACGGACAGCTGTTGTTCGACTCGGCGCAATTCTCCAATGCGCTCCAAGCCGGCCATGAAGTCACGCAGATCCCTGTATTTCATAACAAGTAGTAATTAGAGACCGCCGTCATAAGCTTGACGGGTTATTTTTGCCACCTAGAATCCGCCCATCCCTGACATCCTTCAGGGATAACCCGTGTCTGCGAGTGTGGGAGCTTGCAGACGCCCCGCTGCCGATGGACGCCGAGCAGTGCAGCCTGGACCCGAATCGGATCCGCCATGCAACAGGCCGGCCCATTATCACTGTCGGGCAAACAGCCCTGGCCGAGTGCCAGGGCCCACTGCCAGACGGAGAAGAAAGGAGTCGCATGACAGCGCGTCAAAATCTGATATCCCTGGCCCGCGATACCGGCGCTGCCCTGTCCCTGTTCGTCAAGGACATCGGCCAGGGTCTGCTGGTGGTGAGCCACAACACGTTTGCCCTCTTGGGTTTTGCCCTGGTTGCTGCCTTGATGGTGTTCTACAGCCAGGCCGATCTGCGCCAGCGTCTGGAAGGCGAGGTCTTTGGCTGGCTGCATGCACGCCAGGAAGCCCGCGCCGAGGCCTCCGGCGACATGCTGAGCACGCTGGCCGAGCCCGACGCGATCGGCCGCGCCACCGCCACCGACCCCAAGGAACTGCCCCGCCAGCAGGCCGCCGTGGCGATGTGGCTGGCGCGCCGCTACAAGGTGGCGCCGGAGCCCGTCAGCCGCCTCGTCAAGGAGGCCTTCGAGATCGGGCAGCGCGCCCACGTCGAACCCACGCTGATCCTGGCCATCATGGCGATTGAATCCGGCTTCAACCCGTTCGCACAGAGCGCCGTGGGTGCCCAGGGCCTGATGCAGGTCATGACCCGAGTGCATGACGACAAGTACGAAGTCTTCGGTGGCAACCACGCCGCGTTCGACCCCGTCACCAATCTCCGCGTCGGCGTGCAAGTGCTGAAGGAATGCATCCAGCGTGCCGGCGGTGTGGAGGAAGGCCTGCGCTATTACGTCGGCGCCGCCAACCTGCCGGACGACGCCGGCTATACCGGCCGGGTGCTGGCCGAGCACGAACAACTCAAGGCGGTGGCCAGTGGGCGGCCGCCGATTGCCAAACCGACGGCGCCGGCCGTGGCGGACGAGCGCATCGCGCTCGCACATTGACGTAAAGCCCCACCCGGCACAACCCTAATCCGCCGGGAATCGTCCGCTACACTGCAGCCTTCGCGCGACTGGCGATGAAGGCCGCTATACCTTGCTATGCCGGCCCGAGGTGGTTGACCACCGGGGAGCGCGAACTGCCATGGGCTCTGGCTCGTGTCAGCATTTCCGCCGTTCGCCTGGGCAGCCTGCACCACGTCGTGACGTGGTCGCCGGGCTCCAACCCTAGAGTACAGCCAGCATCACACCATGTTTGACCGCAGCCTTTCGACTCTCGCCAACGTAGATCCCGACCTGTGGGCCGCCGTGCTGAATGAAAACCAGCGCCAGGAAGACCACATCGAGCTGATCGCCTCGGAGAACTACACCTCGCCCGCCGTCATGCAGGCGCAGGGCAGCCAACTCACCAACAAGTACGCCGAGGGCTATCCCGGCAAGCGTTACTACGGCGGCTGCGAATACGTGGACGTGGTGGAGCAACTGGCGATTGACCGCGTCAAGCAGTTGTTCGGCGCCGAGCATGCCAATGTGCAGCCCAACTCGGGTTCGCAGGCCAACCAGGGCGTGTTCTTCGCCCTGCTGCAGCCGGGCGACACCATCATGGGCATGAGTCTCGCCGAAGGCGGCCACCTGACCCACGGCATGCCGCTGAACATGAGCGGCAAGTGGTTCAAGGTCGTCAGCTACGGCCTGACGGAGCAGGAAGACATCGATTACGACGCGATGGAGCGCTTGGCGCGCGAGCACAAACCCAAGCTCATCATCGCTGGCGCCTCGGCCTTCAGCCTGCGCATCGATTTCGAGCGCTTTGCCAAGGTGGCCAAGGAAATCGGCGCCTATTTCATGGTGGACATGGCGCATTACGCCGGCCTGATTGCCGCAGGCGTCTACCCCAACCCGGTGCCGCATGCCGACGTGGTGACCTCCACCACGCACAAGAGCCTGCGCGGTCCGCGCGGCGGCATCATCCTGATGAAGGAGCATGTCGCCAAGCAGATCAACAGCGCGATCTTCCCCGGCATCCAGGGCGGCCCGCTGATGCATGTGATCGCAGGCAAGGCGGTGGCCTTCAAGGAGGCTCTGGCGCCCGAGTTCAAGACCTACCAGGAACAGGTGGTCAAGAACGCCAAGGTGCTGGCCGAGACGCTGATTGAACGCGGCCTGCGCATCGTGTCAGGCGGCACCGAGAGCCATGTGATGCTGGTGGACCTGCGCCCCAAGGGCCTGACAGGCAAGGAAGCCGAGGCCCTGCTGGGCAAGGCCCACATGACCTGCAACAAGAACGGCATTCCCAACGATCCGCAAAAACCCATGGTGACCAGCGGCATCCGCCTGGGCACCCCGGCGATGACGACGCGCGGATTCAAGGAAGAGCAAGTGCGCCAGACCGCGCACCTGATCGCCGATGTGCTGGACAAGCCGGGCGACGAGGCGAATCTAGAGGCCGTGCGCGCCAAAGTGGCTGCGCTGACGCGCCAGTTCCCGGTCTACCGCTGAACCAACGAGCTGCCCCGTCGCATGCGTTGCCCCTTCTGCGGACATCACGAAACCCAGGTTGCCGAGACCCGGGAGTCCGATGAGGGCGACGTGGTGCGCCGGCGGCGCCGCTGCCAGGGCTGCGAGAAGCGCTTCACCACATACGAGCGGGCGGAAATCGCCATGCCCGCGGTGGTGAAGAAGGACGGCACGCGCGCCGAGTTCGACCCGAGCAAGGTGCGGGCCTCCATGCAACTGGCGCTGCGCAAGCGTCCGGTGAGCATTGAGCAGATCGATGCGGCCCTGGAGCGCATTCACGAAAAACTGCTCGCCAGCGGCGCCAAGGAAATTCCCTCCACCCGGCTGGGCGAGTTGGTGATGCGCGAACTCAAGCGCATCGACAAGGTGGCTTACGTACGCTTTGCCTCGGTCTATCGCAGCTTCGAGGATGTGGACGAGTTCCGCCAACTGATTCGCGAGATCTGACCCCCGCCGCTCCCACTTCGGTGTGAATGAAACACCGGGCACGACGAACTAAGTTTTCAGCACCGCCAACGCTTGAACGGCGAGGTGCTTCATGGACGGCTCAAGACGGCAGCGACGCGCCGCTTCGTTGCGCAACTCCTGCGGTGTTTCCATGCTGGAAATCTGCATTTGCCTCGCAATACTGTGCCTGCTGTCGCTGCCCGCGCTGCAAGCCATGCGGGACTTGCGCGAACGCAACCGCTTGCATGGCCTTGCTGAGCAGGTCTATGTCGATCTGCAGTTTGCCCGCAGTGAATCGGTGCGCAATGGCAGCACCATCCATCTGAGCTTCGCGGATACCGACGACGGCTCCTGCTATTGGATGCATATCGGCAACACCGCCGCCTGTAGCTGCGATCACTCAGGCAAGGTCAGTTGCGCTGACGACGGCGCATTGATCCGTGCCCATTGGCTGCCCCGTAGCAACGCAACCCAGATACGCTCGAACGTCAGCCGCATGACCTTCAAGGGCGAGCAAGGCACGGTCAGTTCGGCCGCCACGATTGAGGTGAGCCTCAAGGACGGCCCCTCCGTGCGTCAAATTGTCAGCATCATGGGGCGAATCAGGTCCTGCTCGCCAGATACCGACCGCGGCGCTCTGCCGCGCTGCTGACCCCCTCAAGCAAGGGGGGTACTGATGAGCGGTTCGCCCGCGCTGACGAGCGGCGTCAATTCGTGCAGCTTGTCACGAATCGGCACCGAATAATCGGGCCGTGAACAAGCGCCCCCCTTTCACTCGACAACGTCATCGCGTCGCCAAGGCCGGGGCTGGCTTCACCCTGGCTGAACTGATGATCACTGTGGCCATCCTGGCCATACTTGCCGTGGTGGCCTTGCCGACTTATCGACAATATGTTGCCAAGAGTCGCCGCGCCGATGCCTACGCAGCCTTGGCGACGGTGCAGCAGGCCCAGGAGCGTTGGCGCGCCAACATGCCGGGCTATGCAGAGTCGCTAGCGGATCTGGGACTGCTCGCCAATGCCGATGCCAAGCATTACGACATTGCCATCCAGAACGCTTCGGCAACGGGTTATACGCTCGTCGCCACACCCCGTGCCGGTGGCCTGCAGACGGCGGACAGCGACTGCAGCAGCATGTCCATCACGATGAGAGGTGGTACGGCAAGATACCTGGCCCTGGATGGGGCCAGCGGGGACAGTTCCGACAGATGCTGGCCAAAATGAGCAAGCGTCACCGACACCATGGCATCAGCCTCGTCGAGGTGATGGTGGCGCTTGCCGTTCTGGGCGTGCTGCTGGGCGTCGCCTGGCCAAGCATGGCCGACATGCTGGCGCGCTATCGCGTCGAGGTTGTGGCTGCCGAATTGCGCGCCAATCTGGCCTACGCTCGATCGGAAGCGGGCCTTCGCTCAACAGAACTGTGGCTCTGGTTCGGTCGAGATGCCGGCCAGAGCTGCTACACGGTGGCGATGTCGGTCGGCCCGCTCGGCAATTGCGATTGCACGCGTCCCGCGGCGGCGGCCTGCAACTTCCAGCAGACCGAGTCAAAGACGGTGCAGGTTGATCGGCAAACCGGGGTGGAACTGAGGCCGCAGGCGGGCGACAAGATGACGTTTCTGTTGCCTCAGCTGACGCCGAACCCCGCCAATTTCGCCGTACTGGTGCAGAGCAATCGGGTCGGCAAATTGCTGATCGCGATGAACCCGCTTGGGCGCATTTCCATGTGCACGCCCGACCATTCGATGCCGGGGGTATCGCCATGCCAGTGACGGGCCTGGGCCAGCGCGGCATGACGCTCGTCGAGCTGATGGTGGGCTTGGCCGTTGGCATGATCGTGGTCGCGGGCGCGGTGGTGATGGCCACCAGCCAGATCGGTGACCACAAACGGCTGGTGCTGGAAACCCAGGTGCAGCAGGATTTGCGTGCCGCCGCGGACATGATGCTGCGTGACATCCGGCGTGCCGGTGCCTGGAACTCGGCGAGCACCTCGGTCTGGGCCCCCAGCAATACCGCGCCCGCCAGCAACCCCTATGCCGGCGTGCAGGTGTTGGCCAAGGGCGCCGTGACGGCCGCCAAGGGTGACGAAGTCGTCTATGCATACGCAGACAGCAAGCTGAACAACGCAGCGCCGGCCGTGCTGCCGCTGGACGCCGAGCAGCATGGCTTCCGGCTCAGGAACAAGCGGCTCGAATATCGCCTGGGTGGCAGCTACCAGCCGCTGACGGATCCGGCCGTGCTGGAGGTCAAGGAATTCGCGGTCACGCTCAACACGCAGTCCGTCCCGCTGGCCGACTACTGCCTGTTGCCCTGCAACGGCCTGGCCAATTGCCCACCGGCCCTGCAGGTGCACGATGTCCAAATCACCGTACGCGGTGTCGCAGCCCACGACACGGACGTGGATAGAACCGTGAACTTGCGCGCACGCGTGCGCAATGATGAAGTCGTCACCGGGGCTTGCCCCTAATGCCATGAGCCCCATTCGCGTCCCTTCAGCCCCGGGCGCCAAGGCCCAGCAAGGTGCTGCCACGCTCGTCACCGTGATGGTGCTGTTCTTCGTGCTCGCGATGATGGCGGCCTATGCCAACCGCAACCTGGTGTTCGAGCAGCGCATTGCCGGCAACTACTTCCGCGCCGGCGTGGCCGCCGAAGCGGCGGAGTCCGGCATCGAATGGGCCATCGCCATGCTTAACGGCGGCAATGTGGACGCCAGCTGCCGGGCCGTCGGCACACCCGGCACAAGCTTCAGGCAACGCTATCTGGCCGCCCTGCCCACCCAAGGCTATGGGCCGGTGCTGCCGGCCGTCAATTACAGCCGCGCCGGCTGCACGGCCAATGGCCCGAACAACTGGGCCTGCGATTGCCCCGCCGTAGGCGCGGCGGCCGGCCCGGCACGCAACGCCGCCGCCCTGCAACCCAGCTTTGGCGTGCGCTTTCCCGGCCTGGGTTCACAAACCAATATCGTGCTGCTCAACGTCACAGGCTGCAGCGGCCTGCTGTCGGATTGCGCGACCTTCAACCAGACCATGGTAGATAGCGCGGTGGGGCAGACCTCGGTCACCGTCGGGCTCGGCTTCCTGAGCGCCTTGCGCATGCCTCCGGCCAGCCCGCTGGTGGCCGCGCTGGACGTGAATCTGGGCACCAACCTGGGCCTGCACAACAGCGACCCGGGCTCCAGTGGGCTGGTGCTGCAGACGGGCGGCCAGTTGCTGGGCAGCTCGGACCGGCTCACCAGCGTGCCGGGCACCCCGGCCATGGATGCCATTGTGAAGCAGGACGCGAATCTGCTGCCGGGAACGATGTTTCGCAGGTACTTCGGCATGTCGCTGACCCGCTATCAGGGCCAACCGAATGTGCGGACCCTGCAATGCAACGGCGATTGCCTGGGTGCGGCCGGTGTTGCGGCCGCAGCGGGGGCGGACGTCATCTGGGTCGACGAGGATGCGACCCTGGCGGCGAACGTGGTGCTTGGCAGCGCCGCCGCGCCGGTACTGTTGATCGTGAATGGCAATCTGACTGTGAACGGCCCGATCCAGATCAATGGTGTCGTCTACGTCACCGGCAATGTGACTTGGACCAACGCCAGCGCCATGCCCTCGCAGCTGATCGGCGCCTTGGTGACACAGGGAAGTTTCAGCGCCACCGGCCTGGTTGATCTGGCCTACGACCCGCAAGTCATTTCGATCCTGAACAAGCAGCATGGCGCCTTTGTGCGGGTGCCCGGCAGTTGGGCACCGACCTTCAACTGAGCAGCAAGCCATGTCAAGCGCTTCGTCACAGCATCATCAGCACGCCCGCCAGCGCGGCGTGACGCTCATCGAGGCCATGGTCGCGGTGGTCGTGATGGCATTCGGTATGGTGGCGCTGGCAGGCCTGCAGGGTAATTTCCGGCGCAGCGCCGACGTGGCCAAACAGCGCGGCGAGGCGATTCGCCTGTCGCAGCAGGACGTGGAGTTGCAGCGTGCGTTTTCAGAATTGACTCTGCCTGCCAACCCCGCGTCGGGCGTACGCGCCTTTGCCGACATCGTTGATGGCAACGACACCTTGTCCACCGGCACCAACACCAGCTTCGCGATCGAGCGCAGGGTCGTGGTACTGCCGATGTATGGGGTGACCTCGGTCAACACGATGGTGCGTTGGAGCGACCGGACCGGTGAAGATCTGCGGCTAAGCCTCGACTCGCTGGTCTCGCGCGTCGATCCCGCGCTGGCCACCTTTTTGCAGCAGCCCGTCGAGGGCGCGCCGGCCCGGCGGCCGCTGGAGCGCAACGCGCAGATACCGGTCGGTGCCAAGAATCTGAAGGACCCACACGGGCAAGGCGATGTCAGCGCCTTCAAACCGGTCAACGGTTCCGGCTTGGTCTGGGTGTTCAACAACCTGACCGGCGTGATCACCGGCAAGTGCGACGTCAACAAGCCGCTCGACGACATCGTGCTGGCCGATGTCGCCGCCTGCAAGACCAACTTCATCGGCATGGGCTTCCTGGTGAGCGGCTTCGTGCGCTTCTCCACAGGCCCCGTGGCCGACCCGGAGGCGCCGGCCAGCCCGGCCTTGCCCATGGACGTGCAAATCGCTGTCACCGTTCCCGCCAACTATCTCACCCCCGCCTACGAGTGTTTTGACAATGCCCCGGCGCTGGCGGGCGCGCAGAGCGTGGTGGCCTATTACTGCGTCGTCTACACCAAGGATGCCGCCACCACAAACTGGTCTGGCCGGCTCAGTTTGAGCGGTATTGCGCTGGGCGCCGGCAACTACCGCGTCTGCCGCTACAGCGCCGACTACGACGGCAACGGCACGATTGAGAACGCCGAGCATCCGGCGGACTACGTCAAGGTGAACGCCCCCCTGTCCAGGCAGAATTTCCTGGTGGTGAGCTACGCCAACAGCTGCCCCGCGGGGCAGCCCGCCGATCCCGCCAACGGCCGCTTCATCAACACCGCAACGGTGCAGCAACAGCCCTGAGCACGGGAGCTTGCCCGCTAGACTGCAGGCATGTCTGAGCAGCGCTTTCCCGATCATCATGACAACCACACCAGCGCCATGGCCCATGCCCTGGCGCTCGCCGAGCTCGCCATCGGCCTGAGCGAGCCCAATCCACGCGTGGGCTGCGTCATCACCGATGCGACGGGGATGGTGCTTGGCGTCGGGCACACCCAGGCCGCGGGGCAGGCTCACGCCGAGGTGATGGCGTTGCGCGACCTGCAGGCGCGCGGCCACAGCGCGGTGGGCGCCACCGCCTATGTGACCCTGGAGCCCTGCTCGCATCATGGACGCACCCCACCCTGCTGCGATGCCCTGATCGCCGCCGGCCTGGCGCGGGTGGTGGCGGCAGCCACCGACCCCAACCCCCTCGTCGCTGGCCAAGGCCTGGCGCGCCTGGCCGGCGCCGGCATCGCCGTCGAGCATGGCCTGCTGGCCGGGCCGGCGCGCGAACTCAACATCGGCTTTTTCTCGCGCATGCTGCGCCAGCGCCCCTTCGTGCGCATGAAGGTGGCCGCCTCCTTGGACGGACGCACCGCGCTCGAGAACGGCGTCAGCCAATGGATCACCGGGCCCGAGGCACGGCTGGACGGGCACCGCTGGCGCAAGCGCGCCGGCGCCATCCTCACCGGCATCGGCACGGTGCGCGAGGATGACCCGCGCCTGGATGTGCGCGGCATCGACAGCTGTTTGCAGCCCCTGCGCGTGATCGTGGACGCACGCCTCGAGACCTCGCCGCAGGCGCGCATCCTGCAACCGCCCGGCAAGGTCCTGCTGGCCTGCGGGCAGGCCGATCTGGATGGCCCCGCGGCGCGCGCCTTGCGCGACAGCGGCGCCGAAATCGTCGGCCTGCCCGGCCCCGCCGGCAAGGTCGATCTGCCCGCGCTGCTGCAGCACCTGGGGCAACGCGGCATCAATGAGCTGCACGTTGAAGCCGGCCACAAGCTGAATGCCTCGCTGTTGCGCGAGCGGCTGGTCGATGAGTTGTTGCTCTATCTGGCCCCCAAGCTGATCGGCCCCGGCCGCGACCTCGCCGCGCTGGACGCCCTGCAAAGCCTGGACGGCGTGCAAAGCTGGGATTGGCAGGCGGTCGACCGTATCGGCAGCGACCTGCGCCTGCGCCTGCGCCCCATCGGCGGTTGGCATTAGGGTGGCTGGCACTAGCGCGCCGCCCTTCGGCTGCGTGCCGGGCCGCCTACAATGGCGCCCATGCCGATATCCCCTATCCCCGAGCTGGTGGCCGAACTGGCGGCCGGCCGCATGGTCATCCTGGTTGACGAAGAAGACCGCGAAAACGAGGGCGACCTCGTGCTCGCGGCCGAGCATGTCACGCCGGAGGCCATCAACTTCATGGCCAAGTACGGCCGTGGCCTGATCTGCCTGACGCTCACCCGCGAGCGCTGCGAGCGCCTGCAGCTGCCGCCCATGGCGACGCGCAACGGCACCAAGCATGGCACCGCCTTCACGGTCTCCATCGAGGCCGCCACCGGCGTCACCACCGGCATCTCGGCGGCCGACCGCGCCCGCACCGTGCAGGCCGCGGTGGCGCGCGGCGCCGAGGCCCGCGATCTGGTGCAGCCCGGCCATATCTTCCCGCTGCAGGCCCAGGACGGCGGCGTGCTGATGCGCGCCGGCCATACCGAGGCGGGTTGCGATCTGTCGCAGATGGCCGGGCTCACGCCCGCCGCGGTGATCT
>Ga0208398_100513_pt1 | contig 24328 bp, 16 predicted proteins | sample LakWasMe79_HOW10_2_FD_183905 | JGI IMG/M metagenome (GOLD analysis project Ga0208398, IMG submission 183905) | Freshwater sediment methanotrophic microbial communities from Lake Washington under simulated oxygen tension - Sediment Metagenome... | ecosystem: Environmental > Aquatic > Freshwater >...
TTTATCCTCCAATACTTGAAGGAATGGAACCCCGATTTTCCTTGCCCGATTTAAGCTCAGAATACCGCTATACCGATAAATGGGGATATGTAGAATTGGCCGGTATTGTGCGAAGCATAAAATGGGAAGACCACGATGACGATCAATACGATGTATCCGGCAGTGCTGTAGGCTGGGGTTTGAGTTTGAGCACCCGAATAAAACTGCTGGGCGATAAAGTGATTTATCATGGTGCCATCACCACTGGTGCCGGAATCCAGAACTACATGAATGATGCTGATGCGGATATTGGAATCAAAAGGCAGTATGACAACGCAATTGCACCAATTAAGGGAGTTGCCATCCCAATGCTGGGGATTGTCAGCTATTTTGACATCTATTGGAACCCAAAATTTAGTTCTTCATTTGGCTATTCCGTTTTGAGCAATGATACCACCGAATCACAATTGTCAACCGCTTATAAAAAAGGGCAGTACGCCAGTATCAATCTCTTGTATTCTCCGGTAAAAAATTGTGTTTTGGGACCCGAATTGCTTTGGGGACAAAGAGAAAACAATGATTTTGCAGGAGACCCACAGTTTAATCTCCCTGCGGCCAAAGGAAACACCGGTACCGATGTAAAACTGCAGTTTTCATTCCGATATGTCTTCAATACAGCTTTTTATAAAAACAAATAAAAACAACTGACTAATCAGTCAATATTGCATTTATTTAATCTTCAATCATTTTCCAAAACATTTCAAAAGCTTCCTCAGTAAATTCTGATTGCTTTGGACTTTCTATTTTATTGAAAACAATATAATCATGCAATCCTCTTAATTGCGAAACAAACAAAGTATAAATAAACGAAACCGGCATTTGTTTTATTAAAACTAAATCAATTCCGTTTTGTATTAATACGTAGATTGGATTATCTGCTTTATTTAAAACAGATGAATCAACAGACTTAAAATAGGGTGAATGTTCAAATTGCTGTATATATTGGAAATGAACTGGGTTTTCAAGGCTCCATGATATCGATGCTTTAAAAAAAGACTGAAAAGATTCTTTCGAAACCGAATGGAAACCCATTCTTTCGAAAATAAAATCATCCATTTCTTTTAAAACTGAATAATACAAAGCTACAATCAACTCGTCTTTGGTTTTAAAACAATTAAATAGCGTGCCATTTGCCACACCGGACTCCATTGCAATTTTGGCAGTTGGCGTTCCATGAAATCCTTTTTCAACAAAGAGTTTCAATGCCGTTTCTAAAATAAGGTGAATTTTAATTTTCATTACTAACTGACTAATCAGTCAGCAAAATTATATAAAATTTTTATTTAAACAAAAAACAATCAAGTCAATGTTATAATGGCTTTAAAGAGTTTTTAAAATCGGCCGGAAGACTGGATAAAACCATATCAATAGCTTCTTCTGGAGTTTCGACTATACGGGAAAAACCTATTTCCTCCGGCGAAAAAACACCTTGCTCTGCCATGAATCCAACAAATTCACGAAGTCCTTTCCAGAATTTACCTCCTACCAAAATAAGCGGAAACGGGCCGATTTTATGGCACTGTATCAAAGTTGCAGCCTCAAACAATTCATCCAATGTTCCAAGACCACCGGGCATAACAATAAACGCACAGGAATATTTTACCAGCATTACCTTTCGGACAAAGAAATATTTGAACTCAAAACTGTCATTTACATAAGGATTAGGCTGCTGTTCTTTAGGCAGAATAATATTCAGCCCGTACGTTGTCCCGCCCGCCTCTTTAGCTCCTCTGTTAGCCGCTTCCATTGCTCCGGGACCTCCGCCTGTCAGGACGGTAAATCCAGCTTTCGCAAAAGCACTCCCGGTTTCCCTAGACAATTCGTAGTAGGGTTCGCCCGGTTTAAATCTGGCCGAACCGAAAATGGTTACTGCGGGACCGAGCTGGCTGAGCTTGTTAAACCCCATTTCAAACTCTTTGGTAATTCGGTCTAAACGTTCTTTTTCCTTATCGGCTGTTCTATGCTCGCTTAAAAACTCGTATTCATCTGAACTTGTTACAGGAAGTTCATAATCCATTTGCGCTTTTTTCCAATGTTTTTGCCAGGCATCTTCCCATTCCTGCTGACTTAATCTTTTTAGGTTGTTTTCTTTTTTTGCACACATATCAATACTTTATTTAATTAGATTTATCTAAGATATAAATACACAACCGATTAAATAATTTAAAAAGGTTAAATTTTAAAACGTTTAAAAAAAAACATTCATCTATTAACTTTTCCCTAAATCCAGAAACTTGTTGATTAATAGCAAAGCCGATCCGACACTGCTTCCCAGAATCATCACTTTCTCATAACTGTCTTTATTGAGATACATCAGTAAAACCAAAAGGCTGATTGCAATAATCAATATGGGCAGTTTTAATTTGTTATAAGTTCCGTCTTTGCTCTCCTCAACAAATTGTTTGACAAATACAGTATCCTGTTTGCTCTTGGACATGATGTATACACGGAAGCTGTAGCTCATTACTTTTAATCTCCCCGTGAGTTTATCATGGTTAATCAAGCCCAAATCCATCAGCTGCATAAGGATATCTTTATTTTTATAATTTAAAAAATGATCCTGGGCAAAGTCATAAAGCACATTTTGCATTTCCTTATTTGAAATAGAATCCCAAATTTCAGAATAGGTCTTGTCAAAATTTATCAGATTCGAATTTAAAATGAATTCCATTTTTAAAAAAGGGAGAATTTCATTGTTGTGATCCTTTTCGAAAACTTTCTCAATTGCAATTTGCCGGTTAGGCCAATTGGCATCGGTTTCACTTATTTTTTTAGAACCATCAGTACTGTTCAAATCTTGCTGAATCATGTTTTTTAAATCTTTATCATTGACCATCGCCACAAAAACATACTCATTTGTGTATGGATTTTTTACGCCGGGATAATAACCCTCATAGGAAACCTGCATAAGATCAAAAAAGAAGAAAAGATTACAGTAGTAATTTAATAAAGAATAAGCCAATAACAGGATAAGAGAAAAACACAAAATGAAGTAGAATAAATTTAACCCATTGTTTAAAAAAACAATAGTTGATTTTATATAACTGTTTTTATATAATTCTTTCAGAGTGAAATTATTAACCTCCCCCATTGTAGGCTGCTGAAAGCCAAAGTTCAATTTGTGGATGATTCCTTCGTTGTTCTTGGTTAAATCCAACGCCCAAACAGGTTTACAGTCACAGCCATAAGTATTAATCATTTTATGATTAATAATGCTGTTTTGCGGTTGCGAAGGTGAACAATAATATCTGGCATAATCATTTATTTCATTGGAATAAAATGCACAGACAATAATAAAAGGGAAGAGCACAAAATAATTAAGAAGTCCGGATGTCAGGAACCGTAAATAAGCCTTGCGCTGCACACCTTTGTTTTTTGAGACAGCTCTTTTTATGTCTCCATTGCTATCTGAGTTTTTCCAGTTTCTCCAGTTTCTATAATATAAAATCAAACCTATATGTCCCCCAAAAAGTACAACGAAAGACAAATACATTTGATCATTATACAACAATGCCAATGGCAAAACAATACCGGACAAAAAAACTAACAGATAGAACTTTATAAACGGACTTTCAAATTTGCCGGATCTGATATTTAAAACAACAATATTGACAAAGGTGATATTTATTCCAACCAACAAGCAAAAATACAGAGCAGTCATAGGTGATGAAAAGAAAAAAACTGCAATGACAGCCAGAAAGCAGATTATGTTCATGATAACCAAATTATGATATTCTTTTTTTCTGCTGTTATCGGGAAACAGATAATAAAAATGATGTCTGGAAAAAAAACTTAATCGGCCGCTGTAAAACAAAGACGAATACACTAAACTGAGCAAAACGATCACAAAACCATAAACTATCGTGAGTAAGAAAGCATTATTGAAAGTAAAAAGACTTAAATAATCCAGATAGGATAAATTCCGCATACCGAGAATATACACAGGAAGATCTGTCGGTGCATCTAACCTTTTGGCATATACCTGATAGGAATTCCCCTGATAATCCATTCTGAAGTTTTCAATAGTGCAGCCCGCCAAAATACTTGCCAGAACAAGATTATTATGAGACCCTGACCGAATATTCTGATACAGATTTTTATCGGGGTTGTTCTGCATTAAAACAAAACCATCCCTGTCGACAAGCATGTAATCTGTGTCTGGCGGAAGCTTTATCTGTTTTGAAAAATGCTCCCGGAAAGCAATTCCCTTTATGGCTGCTTTATCAGAGCTGCCCGTGATATTTTTTATAGAATCTTTTTCGGCATAAATCCACTGGTATTCATCGGATTCTCTTGAAAAAACACCCGTCAGTACTGAATTAATTTCCTTTTTTTGCAACAGCTTAAAATATTTCCTGTCGTTGTATTTTCGAGAAAAACTGATGTTGTCTTTATTCAGACTTGCTGTTAAAAGACCGTCCTTGTCCATCCAGAAATAGGAATCCAAACACTTTATCTGTTCGGAACCGCCTTTTTTTCCTAGCAATGTATCATTCCATTTCAGCGCATTATTCTTTACTAAAAAAGAACTGCTGTCAACGATTGAATCGCCATTAATCAAACTGATTTTTAAACCTGTTTCCAAATATAATTTTTTGAAAGGAAATTTTGAGCCGTTGATGTCACCTGGCACCAGATTTTCATTCCATTTTTTTAAGGTAACTATTTGATTTGTAAAGGAACTGTCGATATGATGGACCAACTGTTTTAAATCGGATTTATTTCTGTTGTCAATACTCGTTTTCCAAAAACCTACCATTCCGAAAATGACAAATAAAGCAATTAAAGCTCCTGTTGAAAATGCAACAGTTATTAAATCCATTTGCGAAAGCCGCTCTTTGTAACTGCTCACAACCGGTTTCAAAAAACAGATGCTTAAAAACAATATCCCTATCAACAGTAAAGCTGCCATTAAAAGGTTTGGTTTTATAAAATGAACATTCGATTGAAAATAGGACGAACTGATACCTGATGCTATATACAAAGTGAAACCGGTATCGGGAATTTTAACCTGGCCGGTATAATATCTGTTGGCAGACTTTTTGAATGTAATAAACCCATTATTTCTATTTTTGAAACATAAACTGTCCTCGTCCTTAAGGCTTATGTTTTTGGAGATTAAAATATCTTTGGCCAAGCATTTTCCGTTTAATTCTTTATCTTTGGAAACAGTAACAGGGCAGATGAAAAAAGACTTGAAATTTGAGGAATTGTCAAGCCTTGTAATAAATTCATCCAAATCAAATTTAACCGTATCAGATACAATTAATATTTTTTTTAGTTCTCCCTTTTTTTTGAAATCAATCTTTCTGATCAGTTGGAGCTTTTTCTTTAAAGAATCAATCCGTTTCAGACTGACAATTTCTATTTTATCAATAAAAACCGAATCATTACTCAATTTAGGATTTTGAGCTATCATGCTGTCTCTGATTTCAGGAGTAATTTCTTTTGCCTTATCATCAAAAAAACTTTTTAACTGGCCTTCGATTCCTCTAAAAACGGCGAGATTGTCTGCATCTTCTTTTATTTCATTATTCGGCACGATAATCAGCAGATATAAAGCTGTCACAATACAAATAACTGCTGCAGTAATAATCGAATAATTATGGGATTTCAGTTTATCAAAAATAGGGGTAAAAAAACTCATATATTTTTAGATTTAGTTATAGAGTATTCAACCGATCCAAGAATTAATTTTCATTCCGGAAACGTTTGCCTGAGATGCTTTGCATTGTATAAAAACACCAATAGTAAAGCTTATGAACTTCTGAATATGAGATTGATAGATGCTATAATGTAGCTAATTTATGAAAAAAATGGATATGTGTTAAAAAATACATTTCATAAACTATTCATTATAAAATATTTAGATTCTAAATCAATTAAACCACTAAAATTTAGATATTTATAACACGTGTTTTTTCTGATAAAAAATGCAGTATTTACAAATAATTTCTGATGATAAATTCACTCAAAAACAGGAATAATTTGGCTTACTATTCTTTTTGGTTTTTAATCGGATTATATTGCTGTTCGGCTGATTTTTTTTCAAAAAAAAAAGTATTCAGTTAACTTTATAGAGTACTTATTATTAACCATTTATAAAACAAAACAGCAACTGAATATTAACTTAAAAACTATCAAAGATGAGAAACGATCAAATCACTTTCAAAGAATCTTTATACCTGGTTTACGCATATGTGTCTATTTCGGCATTTTTGTTGTTGGGTATAAGCAAAATCACAACAGGTCTTGAAAAAGCCTTAGGTTTTAACCCAATAATTTCGCTACTGATTGTAGTAAACATGGCAGTTTTCATTTCCTTGTATTATTACAAAAAAAAGCACAGTGCCCATCATATGCATCACGATAACTTTTAAAGCTCTAAACCCTACTAAAATGAAATAAAATGGTTGAAAAAAATAAAATTGCCCAGCTAAAATAAAAAAGAGACTGAATCAACATCAAGTCTCTTTTTTATTTAACAGAATTCCGCATTAATATCCGATTACCTTACATTCAAACTGGATTTGAACATTCTGAGCTCTTCCCAGCTGAAAGCATCTCCATATTTTTCCTTTAAAGGAGTAACAGATTCTTCCTTGTATCCCTCAAAAGCTTCTTTTAGCGCCGTTATTTTGTCTTCCGGAAGCACTTCATCAATATTTATTACTTTAGTCTGAATAAGCTTGGTTAAATGCCCTAAAATCGTTTCTTGGGTAAACTTGCGGATGCTCGCAATTTCCTGAACCGTTTTCTTTTCCAGCCACAACTCATAGGTTTCCTCAACCGTAGATTTTTTTGGCTCTTTTTTAGCTGTTTTCCTGGATGCGTATCGATCGGCATCTTTTTCGTCATCAATCAGCGTGATATTGGCTTTTTTGAAATCTTCAATAACCCGTTCTGTCTTGATGGTTTTATATTGTTTGATTTCTTCAGAAGTCAGTTTCTCTTTTGAAATTGTTTCACCTTTCACCAATGTGGCCACCATTAATTTTGCCTTCATTAATTGGAGCACGGCCTTTGTTTGCAGATCGTCAAGAACTATTAACTCGTCATAAAAGGCTTTAGTTTTTTTAAGACGTTTCACCTCCTCAATCTTCCAAAGAATTTCATAAACCAGCTTGTCCATTGGTTCCATAAAATAATTGAAAGCGGCATTTATCCGTTCAGAAACATGACTGAATTCAAGCTGTTCGCAGTGAAACAGTTTATCCAGCTGCAGCATAAACTTCGAAGCAGGATCAAGCAGCCTCCAAATCACACCCGCTTGATTATGAGCCCAAACGGCATGTTTGGATTTTGCAGAGTTTTCAGCGTCTTCATTGTAACTGAACTGATGGTTGCGCCATTCCTGTGCGAGTTCATTCCAATCGAAGCAGTTTTTCAGATAATTAAGGATAAAATTCCTCGTTTCACGTTTCAAAGCATTCGCCAAAACTTCGTCGGAGGCTTTATTCTCGGCATAAGCCATCACCTCCTGATCGTTGGAAATACCGTTCATTCGCATCGGAGAAAGCAAAATAAGCCCGTTTAAGGAACGCAAACGCGACAAAGCCACATATGCCTGCCCAGGCATGAAAACCTGTGATACGTCAAGCACAGCTTTGTCAAAAGTCAATCCTTGGCTTTTGTGAACGGTAATCGCCCATGCCAACTTTATTGGGTAATGAACAAATGAACCCAAAACCTCCTCTTCAATCTCTTTGGTCATTTCGTTTACTGTGTACCGAATGTTTTGCCATTCGTACTTATCAACCTCTATCGTTTTATTTTCATCCGGAAAGTGAACCCATATTTCTTTGCTGGTCAACGTTTTTACAATTCCCATTTTGCCGTTGAAATAATTCTTTTCCATAGACAAATCATTTTTTACAAACATAATCTGCGCTCCAACCTTGAGCTGCAAATAGGGATCAACCGGATAAATTTTCTCTGGAAAATCATCTGTGATATCAGGAAGAAAAGTCATTGCTTTCCCCTCCAAATCTTCAAGTGACTGAGCATTCATCACATCGGCTTTAGAATTGTGTGTCGTTAGTGTAATATAACCTTTATTGGCTTTAAGGTCAAAATCCGGTTTTACAAAATCATTCAATGTTAGAATATCTTCCTCTGTAATCTTATTGTTTCTCAGATTATTCAAAACTGAAATAAAACGCTCATCAGTCTGTCGGTAAATTTTAGACAATTCAATGTACAATGGCGGATACTGTTGAATGACATGTGAATGGAAAAAGAATTTTCCTCTGTAATAATTGCGTAAAGTCCGCCATTCTTCGTCACGAATGATCGGAGGTAACTGTAGTAAATCTCCTATAAATAATACTTGTACTCCTCCAAAAGGAGCAGATTTCCTACGGACCATCTGCATCATATAATCCATAGCATCAAGCAAATCAGCTCGCAACATGCTGACTTCATCAATAATAAGCAGTTCCATATTCTTGATAACTGACCGTTTTTGACCACCCATCTTGAAATGTCTCCGCAAAGTAGACCGCGATTCGAACTTAGCAGTGTCAGAAAATTGGGGTGCTGAATTATCCGGAATGAATCCTCCAAAAGGCAATTGAAACATCGAGTGGATCGTAACGCCCCCGGCATTTAAAGCGGCGATTCCGGTTGGTGCAACAACAACAGTATTCTTGTGTGTTGTTGCAATAATTTCTTTTAAAAGAGTGGTTTTACCAGTTCCAGCTTTCCCTGTCAGAAAAATGGATTGATGCGTTTGGTTAATAAAACGGAGAGCATATGCTGCAGCTTCTGAAATGGATTGCATTGAGAAAATAATTTATTAAGAACTAAAATAAAAAAAACCTTCAATCTTATTCAAGATGAAGGTTTTAAAAATTTATTTGACTAAGAATTACTTTTTAACTTCTTCTGTTTTTGCAGTAGATTTATATTTTTCATTCAAAAGTTTAATAATATCTTTTGTAATATCATATTTTTCTTCAGCATATAAAATTGAAGCCGCATCTCCGGTTCCGTAAATATAAGCATAGCCTTTTTCTTTACCGTAATCTTTGATGAATTTCTTAACTCCCTTTACAAGAGAATCCATTTCTTTTCCGCTTTCCTGTTGCAATTGCATTTGCAAAGCTTGTTGAGCCTGAGCCAATTGTTGTTCTCTTCTTTGCAGTTCAGCACCGTTTTTCTGAGCCCATTCCTGTCCGTTTGCCTGTGCGTTTCGTTGAAAATTAGCAGCATCCTGTTTGAATCTATTGATTTCAGCTTCCAACTGTCTTCCTTTTTCTGCTGCTTGACCTTTATATTTTGCTTCTAAATCTTTAGTTTCTGTATATTCTTTCATCAACTCAGCCGTATCAACATAAGCTGTTTTGAATTCTTTCACTTCTGCTTTTTTATCACAAGAAACAAGTGATATTGAAATTGCGATAAATAATAATGCTTTTTTCATTTTGATGTATTTCAATTTTTTTAGTATGGATGACAAAAATATAAAAAAATAGATAGTATTGATAAAAAGTTTCAAAAATGCTGCTATTTTAATATTATAAATAATAATTATTAAAAAATAATTATTTATAAAAAACAATTATAAAAAATGAATTCAAACGAAGCTCTTTAAAGAAAAATTATAAAAAAAAGACTCATTTCCTTACCAAACCCCAAATATTCAGCTTAAAACCGCTTAAAATAAGTTTTAACTATTTTTAAGAATATAAATATGTGAAGAATACTCCATTTTTCGTCTTGCTTGCAAATTCGAACGCAAACCGATAAAAAAAGCTTTTATATAATTCATTTTCCCGGTTTTGTACTTTTCAGAAAGAAGGCTCACATAAAAAGAATCAAATTTCATTGGCAGTATTTTTTCCAGTTTCATATTTTCTGCTGCAAACAATTTTTCAATTGCTGTTTTTGAAAAATGCCAAAAATGAATAGGCACATCATAGGCAGCCCAAAAATTGCCGTAGTGTTCTGCATCAAAAGATTTGAAATTTGGTACAGCTACAATCAAAGTTCCATTAGGTTTTAACAATCTCTTTAATTCTTTTATTTGCTCCTCCAAATTGGGTACGTGTTCCAAAACGTGCCACATCGAAATCACGTCACAAGAATTGCTTTCTAATTCTGAAGTATTCTCTACAAAAGAAACACCTTTGGTTTTGGCGATAGCTTTGGCTTTATCGCTTGGCTCTACTCCTACTGTTTTCCAACCGTCCTTTCCGGCCACTGCCAAAAAATCACCAGTCCCAGCCCCAATATCTAAAATCAGCCCTTTTGAAGGCTGATAAGAATTAATTAAATCCAATTTATTCTTTAATGCAATATTTTTCACAAAATGATACGCTTTTTCAAAAAGTGATCTTTTAGAATCCGTATGTGAAATATAATCGGCGCTTTCGTAATATTTTCCAAGAATATCTAAACCTGGCTGCGGATGTGTAATCAGCATGTCCAAAGTTTCATCATGATACAGATCGAAAGTTTCCTGGGTAACGGAGTAATCTTTTACAGTAAGAAAATGTTTTTTGTTTGTAATGTCCATTAGTGTTTTTAAATAAATAATTTCAGTCTTTAATTATAAAAAACTGAATAGAAATTCTTTTTTATCAGTTCAGCAAAGAAATGCATTTTCTGCTATTTTCTTTCCCATCTTATTTTAACTGCATTCATTTTATCATTTTCAATTCTTATGTTTTTACAAACAGAAAAATCATTTTTTAAATAAAATTCTATTGGAGACAAATATGTCTCCTTATTTTGTTTTACATCATTTTGATGATCAATTACCCATCCATTCAAAACTGGGCTTTCATTTTTTAATTCATTCAACAAAAGAGTTCCAAAACCTTTATGATGCATTTTTGAATTAACTATAATTCCAAACCAGTTTTCACATTCCCTTTCAAAAGTAAAAGCCCAACCCATCAACTGGTTTAAATCATCTGTCAGCAATAAATGTTTTAAATCAAAAAGTCCGTCAAGATAATTCTCAAATTCGGATAATTCAGTATAAACTATTTTTTCAGGATACTCCGAATTCCAAAGTTTTAAAACCTTTTCTTTTTGTTCCAAAGTCAAAACTCTTGCTTTAATAATATTCATTTTTCAAATCATTAAAAGCTATTAGCCTAGCAAATATAGGCAATGCAACAGTAGTTTCACGTGGAACATATCTATTTTATTTAAAAAAAGATTAAAATTATTTCCAAAAAAAATCGTTCTGAAATGAAATAACACAGATTTATTTTCAAAAAAAAACCATTTTAAAAATTGATTAACTATTCTGAAATCTGTTTATTGTTATTACAAAAAGACTGCTATAAATTAGACGGTTTTAAATCCAATCTCAAAAGAACAAATATTGAAAATTTTTTAAAGAAAATCATAAAAAAAACAACTTAAAGTAAAACTTCAAATAGAAAATTAAAAAGAACATGTTGAGTTAAATTATTCTCAACTCCATAGAAACATAGATTTATCTAATGTTTTAAAAAAAAATTAGTGTTTCTCTTTTCATATAGTCCATCTATAAAAAGTATTATTTTATAACTATTCATTAACGATTAATTATAAATCATTATCTCTATATGGCTTGCTTTTATTTAATTTGAATTTCATCAAAATTCTTAAATACTTAAAACAAATACATCCTAAAATAAAAAATTTTAGAACCAAGAATTAAAGCTCAGTTCTAAAATTTAAATTAAAAAAATTATTATCTCCCCATGTAAATCAAAAGCACAGAAATATCACTTGGCGAAACACCGCTTATTCTAGAAGCTTGTGAAATAGTCACAGGTTTAATTTTATTCAGTTTTTGTTTCGCTTCAATCGACATCGATTTAATTTTATTATAATCAAAATCTTCAGGGATTTTTACATCTTCTAACCTAGTCAGCTTATCAGCATTATTTCTTTCTTTTTCAATATATCCAGAATATTTCACCTGGATTTCGGCTTGCTCTAAAATTTCCTGATCCAAATCATTCGAAGCAACATATTCTTTAACTTTTTCAAATTTCAAAATATCTTCCAGGTCAATTTGCGGTCTTGAAAATATTTTAAACATTTTATCGCCCTGAGAAATCAAAGCTGATTCCTTTTCTTCAAGAATCGGATTTGTTTCAGCAACCGAAATACTCGTCTCTTTAAAAAATGAAACCATTTTTTCAGATTCGTTCAATTTACGTTCCATTCTTCGTAAACGAGCTTCTGAAGCTAAACCTATTTCATAAGACAACGGTGTCAATCTAAAATCTGCATTATCCTGACGCAGCAGAGTTCTGTATTCGGCTCTTGATGTAAACATACGATATGGTTCTTCTGTTCCTTTCGTAATCAGATCATCAATCAAAACTCCGATATAGGCTTCGTCTCTTTTTAAAATCAATGGTGCTTTTTCGTGTACTTTCAAATGTGCGTTGATTCCAGCCATCAAACCTTGAGACGCTGCCTCTTCATATCCGGTTGTTCCATTAATCTGCCCTGCAAAATATAATCCTTCAACCAACTTTGTTTCCAAAGTATGCTTTAATTGGGTCGGTGGAAAATAATCATATTCTATTGCGTAACCAGGACGAAAGAATTTCACATTCTCAAAACCGGCAACAGTTCGCAAAGCTTTAAACTGAATATCCTCCGGCAACGAAGTAGAAAAACCATTTACATAAACCTCACAGGTATTCCATCCTTCTGGTTCTACAAAAAGCTGGTGACGTTCTTTATCTGCGAAACGATTTATTTTATCTTCGATCGAAGGACAGTATCTTGGACCGATACTCTTAATTCTTCCGTTAAACATCGGAGAACGGTCGAAACCTTCTCTCAAAATATTATGCACCTCATTCGAGGTATATGTCATGTGACACGATTTTTGAAACTCCAAGGGCTTCGTAAAATCCGAATAGGAGAACTTATCCGGCTTCGCATCACCTTTTTCTTCATTCATTTTAGAATAATCCAAAGAACGCCCATCAACACGTGGAGGCGTTCCTGTTTTCATCCTTCCAGCTTCAAATCCTGCTTGGATCAAATCTTCGGTAATTCCGAAAGCCGCACTTTCTCCCGCACGGCCACCTCCAAATTGTTTTTCACCGATATGAATTAATCCATTCAAAAAAGTTCCGTTTGTCAAAACCACCGATTTAGATCGAATCTCCACTCCCAACGAAGTTCTGATTCCTTTTATCTTTCCGTTTTCAATTATCAATCCTTTTACCATTTCCTGGTAAAAATCTAAATTTGGAGTTCCCTCCAGCATCATTCTCCATTCTTCTGCAAAACGCATACGGTCACTTTGAACTCTTGGCGACCACATTGCAGGACCTTTCGATTTGTTCAGCATCTTGAACTGAATCGCAGTTCTGTCTGAAACAATTCCAGAGTATCCGCCAATCGCATCAATCTCGCGAACAATCTGTCCTTTTGCAATTCCACCCATTGCAGGATTGCAAGACATTTGTGCAATGTTCTGCAAACTCATTGTAACCAATAAAGTTTTGGATCCCAAATTTGCTGCCGCTGCCGCGGCCTCTGAACCTGCGTGACCCGCACCCACAACAATTACATCATACTCTTCTAAAAACATTTTCTTTTATATTAATCCTTTTCAAAAGGAATTATGAAATTTCAAAACTACGTTCCACGTGAAACACTTTAATTATTTTACTCAAAATTTTTAACACGTTCCACGTGGAACACAAAACCAATTAAATCTATATTAAAATTTCGAATTAAAAATTTTCAAAAAAACTTAACGTTCCACGTGGAACGTAATGCTTTTTTATATAATTTTGATAAATTTTTACCTACTGTTCCACGTGAAACATGCTGATTTTTTCATCTTCTTTGCTCCTCATTAAAGCTTCGTCTTCTTCAGATTTATCTTTATATCCACAGTAATGTAGAACTCCGTGAACTAATACGCGTTTTAATTCATCTTCAAAACTGGTGTTGTAATCTTTTGAGTTGTCTAAAACTCTTTCGATAGACACAAAAATATCTCCGCTTATTTCATTCCCCATTGTGTAATCGAAACTAATTATATCGGTAAGCGTGTCGTGATTAAGATACTCAACATTAATCTTGTGAAGGTATTCATCATCACAAAAGATGTAATTGATTTCTCCCTCTGATTTGTTTTCTGAAACAATTACGGAACTTAACCAAGTGGCTATTGCCTCTTCATTGTCTAATGTAAATTCCGATTCGTAATTAAAATTGATCATTTATTATTAAAATATATTTGAACTTTTTGATTAAAATTCGAGCGCAAAGGTAGCGATTGTCTATTTAATATTTCAATGCTATTTAAATAATCTGAAAGTGCTTTTGGTAAAGGACTCGCTTGATTGCCAAAGTTCTTCGTGTTGGTTTCTGACTGACGTTTTGGATCTTCTCCTTGCAGACGAATGGCAGTATCCAATTTCAAAAGCTCTTGTTTAATACTGTTAGTTCTCTGCAAAGATTCATTAGTAAAGCCTTTATTTAGCAATTGCTTTTCCAATTGCTTCATTTGTTCCAAAGCATTTTGTCCGCTATTACCTAATCCTTTTTTATTCAATTCCTCATGTAACTCTTCGCGTAATTGCTTTTGTTCTTTGTAAATATCCATCGTTGCTTTTGCATCTCCTTCACCGTCACCACCAGAATCACCATTGTCACCTTGTCCTTTTCCCTGTTGAGAACCTTTATTTTTACTATCACCTGGTTTACTACCTTCACCCGGCTTGTTACCCGGCTTCATTCCCTGCTTCATCTTTTCACCAAGTTCACTTTGCTTTTTAATAATATCAGGTAACTGCATTCCGGATCCTTGACCAGGTTTTGGCTTGCCTCCGCTACTACTGCCAGACATTTGCATTTGCATATTATTTAAAGAATCACTTAATAAATCAGCTAATTTGTTAGCCGATGATATAGCATACTGCTGTTGTAAAAAACCCCTTTGCAATTGAGAATCGGCTAAACTTTCCAATGATTTATCGATGTTGTATTGGACGTTGGCAACCTCTTTTGTAACCTCTTCTGCAATCTTTGGCTGACGCAAAGACAATGTAAAAAGACTGTCATCAATATGTTTGAACTGGGTTTTTAAATTCTGCTGATTGCGTATATACTTACCAAAAGAAGGTGAACCTAACTTGGTTCCCTTAAACTGATTCATCACATCTTCCTGTGAAAACGAATAAGCCAAAAGATTATCCAGTATCTGGCGCAACATTTTTACATCTTCTTCCATCTGATCTTTATTGGATTCCTCCATAGCCATCTCCATAGCTTTTGACATTTCTTTCATCTTTTTGGAAGCGCTTTTTTGACTTGGTTTTGCTTTGGATTTATTGTTGTTTTGTAAATCCGATCCTGCTTTATTAAGGTCATCTTTAATACTTTTTTCCTTGTCAGAGTCGGAAGGAATATCCATAGGAGATTTTAATTCTTCATTATCTTTATCCAATTGCTTCAACTCTTCCTGAATCTTTTCAAATTCATCAGTCAGTTTCTTTTGTTCCTGAGCTGAATTCTCCTTTTCATTCTCTGACAACTTATCTTCTTTTTGAGATAATTTATCTAATTTGTCAGCTAACTGTTCAGCTTTTTTTTCCACATAATAGCGTTTAGTTAACTCAACCAATTGTGCTAAACTCTTATTTTGTTTTTTACTGTTTTCTTTAAATTTTTCAAGCTTTTGAACAAAATCTTCATCCTTGATTTTATTGTTTAGCTCATTCAGTTCATCTAATAATTTTTTGTTTTTATCCAATTCTTTATCGGTATTTTCCAAACGTTTTTGTAATAATTCTTTGGTTTCATCCTGCTGTTTTGGATTTGATTTATCCAGATTGTCTTTCATCTTATTGGCAAACTGCTTCATCAAATCATTCTGCTGTTGCTGTTGCTTGATAAAATCATTTATCTTTTGACGGTCGTTAAAGTCCAAACCTTCTTTCTCTTTAGAAGTCTGCTGTAATTTCTCCATTTGTGAAAACTGTTTGTCCTGCTTGGACAATGTTTTCTGCAGACTATTTATTGTATTGTTTTGCTCCTGTAGTGTGTTATTTTGCTTTTCTTCATCAGATAAAATTCGATTTGAAAAGACAACAGAACGGGAACTTTTGAAATGATGAATGGCATCATTATCAAAAACCTCAAAATAAAAATCATAGTTTACACCTTTATCAACATCAAGATTACTAGGAAAATTAAAAACAATTTGGTCAAAAGTGTCGTGCTTTACAGCTATAGTTCCACGTTTGCCAGTAGCCGGTTTTCCAGATTCGTAATAAACAATCTGCAGTCGTGACAAACCATAATCGTCTGCCAATTGACCAACAAAATAAGAACTCTCTACTCCCAAACTATCAGGTGCTTTTGTAATATTGATCGTTGGAAACTGATCTTTTACAACATTTAGCTGATAAGAGAGTTTTTCGAAGTTTTTTACTTCATTATTTGATGTAATTATTTGATATTCTGTATTTTGAATTACATTTTTAGTCAAAACAAACGTATTTTCAGTCTTTGCGAAAGGAAAAGCCTGAGAATCATTTTTCCACGTTACATTCTGAGTTGCATTCGTATTCATTATCCAAGAAACCTGAGTACCTTCAGGAATAATACCGTTACCAGTTCCTTTGACAATTGTGCTTTTCATATTCAAATATGATGGGTAAACAAACTTCATTTCGAAATTAGAAATGGTTGGAACAGCAATAACTTTCAATTCATAATCGGGAGAAACAATGGTATTCGCTTCCAAATGAAAGGAAACATTATCCATAGGTTTGGTAATTTTAAACTGGAATTCTCCTTGACGAACGGACTCTAAAAAATAACTTTCATCACCAATGAAAATCATAACATTTTCGGGAACAATTTTTCCTTCGGATTTAACAGAAAGAATAAAATCCTTGCCTTGTTCTGAAACCAAATTAGGATTTAAAATCGTTAACTTAAATGGAGCTGGCGGTGAAAATGCAGAATTAAAATGCACTACTCTATCTAAACTTTGAGAAATAATTCGGCTGTTCCCTGAAAGAAAAAAGAACAGCAAAAACAAAATCGGCAGTACTGCTAAAGGCAAATACTTTTTGTTTTTACCAAAATCAATTGCTTTACCAAAAGGAACCGGACGAAGAGAATTGGCCTTTTGTTCAATAGAAGCCAACAGTAATTCAGAGTTATAAGCAGTGGTATCCGATTTTGAAAGTTGCAGATAGTTTATCAAAGTATCATTTACTTCAGAGAAATGGTTTCCAATAATTACAGAAGCCTGTGTAAAATCAATTCCTTTCTGAAATTTGAACAATTTAAATATTGGAAAAAGTATAAAACGCAATAGAAGAAAGGCTTCCACTGCAATGAAAAACCAAAATAAAAGCGTTCTTCCTTTTGGTTGTAACCAAAGAAAATATTCTATAAAAAGCGTAAACAGAAAATAAATCAATCCAAGTCCTATGAAAAAAAGGACTCCACGGATTAATTCATTGGCATAATACTTCTTTATAAAATCTTCAAGTTTATGATGTATCGAATATGACTTTTCCAAAATATCGGTATTAATATAATAACCAATAAAAGTACTAATTATAATGTTTCCTAAAAGGTAAATAAAACATAATATTAAAGCATTGAAGAAACACGAATTACAGCGATAAAACGACAATTTGAAATTGTATATTTGCAAAAAATTTTCAAGAATGTCAAGACCAGTACGCGTGCGGTTTGCACCTAGCCCGACAGGGCCATTACACATAGGCGGAGTACGCACCGCTTTATTTAATTATTTATTTGCAAAAAAAAATGGAGGAACTTTCTATCTCCGTATAGAAGACACTGACCAAAACAGATTTGTTCAAGGTGCCGAAGAATACATTATGGAAGCCTTGGAATGGTTAGGAATTGCTCCTGAAGAAACAGTTGGAAAGAATGAAAAATTTGGACCCTACAGACAAAGCGAAAGAAAACCACTTTATAAACAATATGCTGATCAATTGATTGAATCAGGGAATGCTTATTATGCTTTTGATACCGCAGAAGCTTTGGATGCTCACAGAAAACAACACGAAGCTGAAGGAAAAACATTTATTTACAACCATCACAATCGTGAAAAATTAGATACTTCATTGGTAATTTCCAAAGAAGAAACTGCTAAAAGAATTGCCAATAACGAAGATTATGTTATCCGTTTTAAAACTCCTCAGAATGAAACTTTACATTTGCAGGATATCATTCGCGGAGAAGTAAAATTTGAAGCTGGACTTTTGGATGATAAAGTACTTTTCAAAAGTGACGGAATGCCAACTTACCATTTGGCTAATATCGTGGATGATCATTTGATGGAAACTTCACATGTAATTCGTGGTGAAGAATGGTTGCCTTCTATGCCGCTACACGTAATGCTGTACCGCGCCTTTGGATGGGAAGCACCAGAATTTGCTCATTTGCCTTTGATTTTAAAACCAATTGGAAACGGTAAATTATCCAAAAGAGATGGTGACAAAATGGGATTCCCTGTATTTCCTTTGGAATGGAAAACTGATGAAGGTGTTTCATCAGGATACAGAGAAAAAGGATTTTTCCCTGAAACTGTTGTTAATTTCTTAGCTTTATTAGGGTGGAATGATGGTACTGATAAAGAATTATTTTCTTTGGAAGAACTTACTGAAGCATTTGATTTAAAAAGAGTTCATAAATCAGGAGCTAAGTTTGATCCTGAGAAAAACAAATGGTTCAATCACCAATATTTGATGAAAAAGGAAGACTCCGTTTTGGCAGAAGAATTTTCTAAAATCATTGAATTAAAACATCTCAACAGATACTATTCTTTAGCAGAAATGACAAAAATAGTTTCGCTGATTAAAGACAGAGCTCATTTTTTTTCAGATTTCTGGGAAATGAGTGACTTCTTTTTTATAGCGCCAACAGCTTATGATGAAAAAGCTAGTAAAAACTGGAAAGCTGAAACACCAGCTTTAATGCAGGAATTAATATCAGTGATTGAAGAAATAAGTGATTTTACTTCTTTAAATATTGAAACAATTGTAAAAGACTGGATGACTAAAAACGAAATTGGAATGGGTAAAGTAATGCAACCTTTCCGGTTAAGTTTAGTAGGAGCGCTGAAAGGCCCTCACCTATTTGACATTGTAGAAGTCATTGGAAAACAGGAAACGGTTTCACGACTACAGAAAGCAATTGAAAAGTTATAAAATAAAAAAGCTCCCGAATTGGGAGCTTTTTTTTTAAAGGCATTCAAAATAAACTGGAGTATCAAAAAAACCTAAAATATCAAGATTGAAATTCTCAAAAGAAGTATTATCAAAGGAAGAAATACGATCCATCAACAAATTACAATCCTTAAAATAAAATTGGATTTTTGTGAAAATATCCCCTCTAACAGAAGCTGATTTAGGTTTTTTGAGATTATCAAATTGAAGACTATCCAGTACAACATTTTTTGAATCCATAATGTAAAAAACATAATGCATTACACTATCATCTTCATCTGAAATTGATGACACAAAAAGTGATTTAGATGAACTCTCCGCCAGGACAAAATAACCGTTTAACTCTTTTGAATTATTCAATTTAAGCGTTTTAAATTTATTCTTTCCAATAATGATATAATCGAAATCTTTAAAACTCATCTTATTCTCAGCTTCAGAATTGGATAATTTATAAAACACAATCTTTTCTACATAATCAATTCGAAAAAAATTAGTTCTAATCATAATTTTAGAACCATTATTCATGAGTATAAAGCTTTGAAAAGATTCACTTGAAAAGCAATTTATGCTAAAGAAAAGAAGCAGAAAATAAAAGTATTTCATTTATAATAGGTTAAAATTAAATTTCAAAAATAGACTTAAGAAAATTGATGATTGTTATTAAAATTTAAATCAATTATTAATAAATCAATATTTTACAAATAATATAACAAAGACAAATACAGATATGAACTTTTGTAACTTTAAAATTAATCTTACGTATAACATACATTAACTAAAAAACATTTACTATGAACAGTGTATTAATTTTTTTAATCATTTTTGGATTTATTATATTTCTATCTTCATTTTTTACCGTCAAACAACAAACGAGTATTATCATTGAACGTTTTGGAAAATTTCTGAGTGTCAGAAATTCTGGATTGCAGTTTAAAATTCCAATTATTGACAGAATTGCGGGACGAGTTAATCTAAAAATTCAACAACTGGATGTTCTCATTGAAACACAAACCAAAGACAATGTTTTCATCAAAATGAAAGTATCAGTTCAGTTTAAAGTAATACAAGAACATGTTTATGAAGCATTTTACAAATTAGAGTATCCACATGATCAAATCACAGCTTATGTATTTGACGTAGTTCGTGCCGAAGTACCAAAATTGATTTTGGACGATGTATTTGTACGTAAAGATGATATTGCAATTGCAGTAAAACGTGAACTGAACGAAGCCATGACAACTTATGGTTATGACATTATCAACACATTAGTAACCGATATAGACCCCGATATTCAGGTGAAAAATGCGATGAACCGCATTAATGCTGCCGAAAGAGAAAAAACTGCAGCCATGTTTGAATCGGAAGCACAGAGAATCAGGATTGTAGCCAAAGCCAAAGCTGAAGCTGAAAGTAAAAAACTTCAAGGTCAGGGTATTGCTGATCAACGTAGAGAAATTGCACGTGGATTGGTGGAAAGTGTGGAAGTTTTAAACAATGTTGGAATTAATTCACAGGAAGCATCAGCATTAATCGTAATTACTCAACATTATGATACATTACAAGCCATTGGAGCTGATACAAATTCAAACTTGATATTACTGCCAAATTCCCCTCAAGCGGCAAGCGATATGTTAAACAATATGGTCACCAGTTTCAGTGCTTCAAATATTATTGGAGAACAAATGAAAAAACAAACAAAAAGAGATAAAAAACAAGACAACACATCCATTAACTATAATCCCTCAGATACTTCAGGACCAACTGAAACAACCTAAAAATTTGATTGCTTAAATAAAAAAGAGGCTTAATTGCCTCTTTTTCTATTTAATAAATAACTGATTATATATGGAAAAACCGTTTTAAAAATAGTCCTAACTGAATTTGGAATCTCAATTTTATATGGTTCCAAAAAACCACTCACTATATTTTCTGGAGTTACTGAATCTTTTACTTTTTGAACACTCAGTACCAATTTTTGATAACTGATTTCTTTCTCTAATTTTAATATTTCTAAATCATTATCAATCTCGGCATAGGATGAATATTTTTTAGTTTCCATATTTAATCATTAAAAAAGATTTCTGAAAATTTTTCTAAAATTGGTCCTTCTACTACTTTGTCTTTAATTAAAACCAATAATATAGTAACAATTAAATAAAATCCTCCTACTAAAATAAAACCCATAGCATAACTATCGAAATAAGTTCCAATTGCAACAGCTGCTGCCAACGACCCAAATAACAAAACCATAGATAAACACAATAAAATTAAAGCAAACTTTAAAATCATTGTAGTTGATTTCATTGCAACTTTAAAACTCCATAATTTATAATAGGAAGCCGTTTTTTCTATATAATCATGAGCTTGATCCTGAATATTATCTGTATTTTCTCTTATTTTCTCAAAAGCCATATATGCTTGTTTTTACTTTTGAAATTTAGCATTTTTTAATTTAAGATCTGCCAATTTATTTTCTAAAAATGAAATAACATCTTCCGTTTTATGGCTTAATGAAGAAACTATATTTTGATAATTACCATCAATATCATCTTTGCCTATTAAATCCTTTGCCTTTCCAACCAATTTTTCGGATACCTCATGGTATTTATCCTGAAGGTTGTGTTTCGCATCGTCAAAACCATCTTTAAGTTTTTCTCTGGTTTTTGATCCTTTATCTGGTGCAAACAAAATTCCAATACCTGCACCTATTGCTGCACCAGCCAAAATGGCAACAATTGTATTTCCAGTGTTATTTGACATATTATATGAATTTAAAGGTTACTACTCATAAAAATACAACTTTATCAACAAACTAATGTTAACAAGCAGTTAAAGTACGAAAAACCGTTAGAAAAATCAAAATAAAGCGATTAATTAAGCTATAATTAAAAAATAATACATAGAGTCACAAAATAAATAAAACAGCCTTAAAAAGCATTAATTAAAGTCATTTTTAATAAATAAAAAATATTAAATTATATTTTTTAATAAATTATATAAATAATAATTTAAAACAATAAATGATTATTATTTAATCAATAATAATTATAATAATAAAAAGAGTGATTTAAAAAAAATCAGGGTGAAAACATCAAAAAAGGCAAAATTTTTAAAAAACGTAAAATAAAAACATTTAATAGAACTAAAATTAAAAAACATAATTTGATATAACAAAATTAAAATATTCTCTTAAAATCAATTTATAGAAGCTGATTATAATAAATAAAATTTATATATTTTAAAAAAATAATCAATTTTATATATAATAAAAAAGTGCTTTATAAAAAGCACTTTTAATCGATAAAAACTATAATTTAATACTAGATCGAATTTAGAACTTCTAATACTTTTTCATTCTTCTCAGAATTCCTTAATTCAGAAATTTGAGTTTCATATGTATCACAATTGACAAGATCTCTCTTTAAATTTAATAATACAAAAATACGAACAGCGGCTAATTGACTTTTTAAAGACATTGCGTATAATTTATGCACTGATTCTAAATCAATATCATTAGCTTTTACTTTATCTGAAAAATGCAATATTAAATTAGCAAATAATAATGAATTGTTGTCATTCTTAACATTTTTTACTAATGTCTGACAAAGTAAGCTGAAGTTATCAATAGATTTGATGTTGTCAACAATTATATTTAAAAGTAATGAAGCATTCTTTTCATCTTTTTCTTTTACATACTTATTAATCTCTTTTTGAGTATTCATTAAAAGATTTGCTTCTTTCTTATCCTTCTCTTCCCAGGCATCTTTAAGACCAACTGTTTTGTTAAATACTAATTTTGAGCTTGTTGAATCTTTATCAACAACAAAATAACCCAAACGCTGAAACTGAAAATTATCTCCAATTGCAGCATCTGACAAACCAGGTTCTACATAACCTTTAACAATTTGCAATGAAGCAGTATTCATAAATTCCAAGAAACTTTTTTCTTTATGACTATCTGGTGCTTCGTCAATAAACAAACGATCATACAATCGAACTTCAGCTTCTACAGCATGAGGAATTGAAACCCAGTGCAATGTCCCTGCTACTTTTCTTTTGCTGGCTTCGCTTCCGCTTCCGCTCAAAGAATCTGTATCATAAGTAACTTGAATTTCAGTAATTACACCATTTGAATCTTTAGTAACACCTTCTCCTTTAATAATATATCCATTTTTTAAGCGCACTTCATTTCCTATGCTCAAACGGAAAAACTTTGCCGGAGCAACTTCAAGAAAATCATCTCTTTCGATATATAATTCACGTGAAAAAGGCACTTTTCTATAACCGGCAGATTCATCTTCCTGGTTGTTTTCAGCTTCAAGCCACTCCTCTACTCCTTCCGGATAATTGGTAATAACAACCTTTACAGGATCCAAAACAGCCATAACTCTTGGTGCTGTTTTATTTAAATCTTCACGCAAACAGAAATCCAAAAGTGAAATATCAATAATATTTTCACGCTTTGCAACACCTATCACTTCACAGAATTTACGAATTGAAGCTGCAGTATAACCACGTCTTCTCAAACCTGAGATAGTAGGCATTCTTGGATCGTCCCAACCTTTAACTATATTTTCTTGAACCAGTTGCAAAAGCTTACGCTTACTCATAACTGTATAGTTCAAGTTCAAACGTGCAAATTCATATTGGTGCGGTCTTACGTGATTTTCATCATAAATTTGATCCAAAAACCAATCGTATAATTCACGGTGCATCACAAATTCCAACGTACAAATTGAATGTGAAATTTGTTCCAAATAATCACTTTCACCATGAGCATAATCATACATCGGATAAATATTCCATTCATTACCGGTACGGTGATGGTGACGGTGCAATATTCTATACATCAATGGATCACGCATCAGCATATTGGATGAGGCCATATCAATTTTAGCTCTCAAAACATGGCTTCCTTCAGGGAAATCACCATTTTTCATTCCTTCAAAAAGAGCTAAATTTTCATCAACAGAACGGTTTCTGTAAGGACCATCAACACCAGGCTGCGTAGGAGTTCCTTTTTGAATTGCCATATCTTCAGAAGATTGACTGTCAACATAAGCTTTACCATTTTTAATCATCTT
>Ga0208398_100515_pt1 | contig 24215 bp, 26 predicted proteins | sample LakWasMe79_HOW10_2_FD_183905 | JGI IMG/M metagenome (GOLD analysis project Ga0208398, IMG submission 183905) | Freshwater sediment methanotrophic microbial communities from Lake Washington under simulated oxygen tension - Sediment Metagenome... | ecosystem: Environmental > Aquatic > Freshwater >...
CAGCTTCATCGTGCGCAAGATCTCCAGCGGCGAAGGCGTGGAGCGTACGTTCCAGCTGTACAGCCCCCTGATCGCCTCGATCGAAGTCAAGCGTCGTGGCGATGTGCGCCGCGCCAAGCTGTACTACTTGCGCGAGCGTTCGGGCAAGTCGGCACGTATCAAGGAGAAGCTGGCTTAAGGTCAGCTTGCAGTGCGAACCGTCCCGGTTCGCGCTCAACCAGAAGCCGCCCGGGCCACCGCCTCGGCGGCTTTTGTTTTGCCCGCCTGTTTTGCCTCTCTGTTAACCCAGCGACAGCGCCGGCGTTCGCTTCGGCTCTATGCTCAGCCCACCATGTCCCGCCCACCCATTCTGAACGCGCAGGGGGTGCCTGTCGTCGGCACCGATGCGCATCTGCCTGCCGTGCCCGAAGCGGCGCTGCGCGCCGAGGCCCTGCGCCAGCGCTTTGCGGCGGCCCCAGCTTGGCAACCCGAGTTTCCCGGCGATGGGGGCCTGTTCAGCCAGCGTGAGCCGAGCGCTGCCGCAGTGCTGGTGCCGCTGGTGCAAAGGCCCGACGGCCTGCAAGTGCTGCTAACCCAGCGCACGGCCCATTTGCGCGACCATGCGGGCCAGATCAGCTTCCCGGGCGGGCGCAGCGAGCCGGAAGATGGCAGCGCGGTGGCGACGGCCTTGCGCGAGGCCGAAGAGGAAATCGGTCTCGGCGCCGACCACATCGAGGTGATCGGCGAACTGCCTGTCTACACCACCGTCACCGCCTACCATGTCACGCCCGTGGTGGCCCTGGTCCAGCCCGGCTTCAAGCTCAAGCTCGATGCCTTCGAGGTGGCCGAAGCCTTTGAGGTGCCGCTGGCCTGGCTGATGACGCCGGCCCACCACCGCCGCCACCGCTTCAGCTGGGAAGGTGGCGAGCGCCACTTCCTCTCCATGCCCTGGACGGGGTCAGATCTTGCCGGGCAGGGCGGCGGCGAGCCGCGCGAATACTTCATCTGGGGCGCCACGGCCGCCATGCTGCGCAACTTCTATCGCTTTCTCTCTGCCTGAGCCCGCTATCATCCCGGGCCATGAACTTCTTTGCGGTCTTGTTCGCGCTGCTTTGTGAACAGCTCAAGCCCTTGCCCCATGGCAACGCGGTGCACCATGGCGTGATCGGCTGGGTGCGCTGGACCGGGCGCAACTTCGACGCCGGCCGCGAGCACCATGCGGCGGTGGTCTGGAGCATCACCGCGCTGGGTCCGGCCCTGCTGGCCGCGCTGCTCTACATCACGCTGCGCCACTTCAGCGTGCTGCTGGCGCTGGCCATGGATGTGGCGGTGCTCTATCTGACCCTGGGCTTCCGCCAGTTCAGTCATTACTTCACCGACATCCGCGACGCGTTGGAGCGCGGCGACGAGTTGGAAGCGCGCCGCCTGCTGGCCGAATGGCGCCACCTGGATGCCAGCGAACTGCCGCGCACCGAGCTGCTGCGCCATGTCATCGAGCATTCGCTGCTGGCCGCGCACCGCCATGTGTTCGGCGTGTTCTTCTGGTTCATCCTGCTCTCCACCCTGGGCCTGGGGCCGGCCGGCGCGGTGCTCTACCGCATGGCCGAATTCGCGAGCCGCTACTGGGCCTTCAAGAGCCGCACCATCGACGCACCCACCAACGAGCGCCTGATGCAGCTCTCGCGCAAGCTGTTCGGCTGGATCGACTATGTGCCCTCACGCCTCACCGCCACCGGTTTTGCCATCGTCGGCAATTTCGAGGAAGCGGTGAACGGCTGGCGTCGCGATGCCGCGCTCTGGATGCATGCCAACGAAGGCATCATCCTGGCCTCGGCGGCCGGTGCCCTGGGTGTGCAGTTGGGCGGCTCGGCCGCGCCGGGCATCACGCCGGACCGCAGCAAGACCTTCAACGCTGGCGGCGACATGGACGCCACCCTGGCCGATGGCTCCACGCCCGGCCAGCTGCCCTCGCTGGGCGCGCTGCAGAGCGTGGTGGGGCTGGTGTGGCGCTCGGTGGTGCTGTGGATGCTGCTGCTGGCCTTGCTGACGCTGGCCAACCTCGTCGGCTGAACTACTTCAGCACCGTCTGCTGCATGAACAGGATGGTCGCGTAGAACTGGAAGTCCTGGTTCTCCTTGCGTGCGAAGCCATGGCCCTCGTTCTCAGCGCGCAGGTACCAGACCGGCGTGCCGTTCTCGCGCACCTTGGCGACGATCTGCTCGGCCTCGGTATAGGGCACGCGTGGGTCGTTCTTGCCCTGCACCACGAACAAGGGCTTCTTGATCTTGGATGCATTGCTGAGCGGTGAGATCTTGTCCTGGAACTCGCGCATCGCGGGATCGCGCTCGTCGCCATACTCCACGCGGCGCAGGTCGCGGCGGTAGCTCTCGGTGTTCTGCAGGAAGGTCACGAAGTGCGAGATGCCCACCACGTCGATGGCGCCGGCGATGCGCTCGGCGTAATGGGTGGCCACCGCCAGCGTCATATAGCCACCGTAGCTGCCGCCCGTCACCAGCACGCGCGAGGCGTCCAGGTTCGGCTGGGTGGCGATCCAGTCCAGCAGCGTGCCGATGTCCTTCACCGAGTCTTCGCGCTGGAAGCCGTTGTCCAGCGCCAGAAAGCGTTTGCCATAGCCGGCCGAGCCGCGCACATTGGGCTGGATCACGGCCATGCCCAGCTCTTGCAGGTAGTAGTTGTTGCGGCCCAGAAAGCCCATCGTGGCCTGTGACTCGGGCCCGCCGTGGATGCTGATCAGCACCGGGCGCCTGCCCTCGAACTGCTTGGGCGGCAGGCTCAACAGGCCGGAGATGCTGAGCCCGTCAAAGCTCTTCCAACGCACCAGCTGCTGCTCGCCGAAGCGGCTGGCGTCAATGCCCGGCGGCACATAGGCTTGGGTCCAGGCCTGGGGTGCGCCCCAGCCTGCCTTGGCGCGCGCCATGCTGAACACCTGGCTGGGGCTCTGGGCATTGCTGACGCTCATCACCAACTCGCCGCGCTGCTTGTCGAAATGCAGTGCACCGATGCTGCCGGCGGGCAGCGACGGCGTTGGCAGGGGCTTGAGGCTCAGGGCGTCGAAGAGGCGCAGTTCGCCGCGTCCGTCGGCGTTCACGCGCGCGGCCAGCACGCGGCCATCCTGGCTGAGCGTGGCGCCGCTGACGTCCCAGGGGATGTCGGCCGAGACGCGCGCCAGCTTGCCGCTGCGCAGGTCCAGGCGCGTCAGTTCGCGGAACTCGCTGTGGCGGTCGGTGACCACCCAGAGCTGCCGGCTGTCGTGGCTGAACTCGCCGGCAAAGTAGACCGCGCGCTCGCTACTGCCATCACCATTGCCGGCGGCAGGCAGCAGCCTGCGGCGCGCGCCGCTGGCGAGGTCCAGCAGCCAGAGCTCGGACTCGTTGGCCGAGATATAGCGCGTCAGCGCGAGCTGCCTGTCGTCGCGCGAGACCGAGCGCACGCTCCAGCCGCCGCCTTCCAGCTGGGCCAGGCGGCGCTTGCCCTCGGGCTTCTCGGGGTCCATGAGCCAGATGTCCGTCGTCACCTGGGCGCGCGTGCCGCCCTGGGCGGTGCGGTCCAGCGGCAGCGAGGTGAAGACCAGTTGCGCGCTGCGATGCAGCCAGGCGCTCATATTGTGGCGCTCGTCCGGGTTGGTCAGCAGCACCGGGGCAGCGCCTTTGCCATCCAGCCGGTACAGCTGCGCCACCTCGGAGCCGCCGCTGCTGCGCTCGAACACGATGTAGCGCCCTTGCCTGGGTTCGTAGCTCGCTTCACCCACCGGGTCGGCGCCGTCGGTGAGCTGCTCCAGCTCCCCCTGCGGGCTCGTCAGGCGGTACAGCTGGGCCGTGTTGGCGCCGGCCTTGCGGTGGCTCACCAGCATCTCGCGCTGCCTGGGGTGCCAGTCCACGAAGGCGTGGCCGCGGAAGTCGTTGTAGGCCGTGACCTTGTCGGCCAGGCTTTGCGGGATCTCCGGGATGCCCTGGGCCAGCAGCTTGGGGTTCGGTGCCAGGAACTGGGGCGCTTGCGCAGGGCTGGCCTGGGTCAGGCCGGCCAGCAGCAGGCTCAGCGCGATCAGCGCGGTGCGGCCGCAGCGCTTGGAGGAAGAGGATTGGGGCATGGTGGGTTCGCGGAAAGGAAAAGGCCGCGCACCCCTGGGGTGCGCGGCCTGTGATTGTGGCAACAGCGGCCGGGGCCGACGTCGGTCAGCGCTTCGGGTTTTCCTAGCCCTACTGGGTTTGCTGGATGCCGGCAATCGCCCATTCGCGGCTGCCATCCTGCGGGCGCACCAGGTGCCAGATCTCGTCGAAGGACTCTGCTGCGGCTTCGCTCTGCTCGCGGATCAGGCCCCAGAAGCGCACGCTCACCACCTGCTGATCCTGCTCCTGGGCGCGATCCAGCAATTGCGCATTCAGCTGCAGCACGTCGGTGCGCTGGGCGCCCTTGCGATCCAGCAGATCCTGCTGCACGGCGGCATACATCTCCGGCGTGGTGAACTTGCGCAGATCGTTCTGGTCGCCCGCATCGTTGGCGGCCTGCAGACGGATGAAGACGCGCTTGGCGATCTGCACAAAGGCCTCGTCTTCGGCACTGCTCACCGACGTCGCAGCGAGGGGGGCAGCCGTCGCAGCGGCAGCGGCTGCAGCCGGGGCGTAGCCCGCACCCGCACCCGCGTACTGAAGTCCCGCGCCCTGGGCCGGCTTGGCGGCAAAGCGGCGCATCACGAAGCCCACCACCAACATCAGGGCCACGCCGATCAGCAGCATGGTCATCACATTGGCCAGCGCGCCACCAAAACCGAAATGACTGGCCAGTGCCGCCAGACCCAGGCCGGCGGCCAGGCCGGCGATCGGACCCATCCAGTTGCGCTTGGGCGCGGCGGCCGGCGCGGCCGCGCCGGTCGGGGCCGGGCTGGGCGCGGCTTGCTGGGCCGGCACGCCGCTACCCTGCGGCGTCGTGCTCTGCTGGGTGGGCGGGCTGGCGGGTTGGGTCGGCACCGTGCGCTTCATGCCAGCGGAGCCGCCGCCGCCGATGCGCTTGGCCTCGGCGTCCGGGCTCAGCATGCTCAGGCTCAGGGCGGCCACCAGGGTGGCGATCAGCAATCCATGTTTCACGTCTTCATCTCCTTGCGGCCATCGACGGCCGTGGCGGGCATATGGGGTCGGGCAGGGGCAATTCAAGCGTCGCGCACATCGGCCAGCACCTTGCTGCCGAAATCGGGGCGTGCCAGGAACTTGAGGATGCGCGCGGCCGCCTCGTCGGGGCTGGCCAGCAGGCCCTCGCGCTTGAAATTGGCGAACTGTGCCTGGTCGGGGAATTTGCTGGGGTCGCCGCCGCGCAGCTGGGTCTGCATGTCGGTGTCGATGATGCCGGGCGCCAGCGAGACGATCTGCGCCCCGTTCAAGCCCTGGCTGCGCTTGTGGGCCTCGTCCAGCGCCATCGCGGCGGAGAGGTTGTCCATGCCGGCCTTGGCGGCGCAGTAGCCGGCGCTGGCCGCCATGGCGCGGCGCCCCAGGCCCGAGGAGATATTGAGGATGCGCCGGGCGCCCGGCCAGTCGCGCGTGGCATCGAGGAAGGCAGCGCTCAGCAGCAGTGTGGCCTCCAGGCTGACGCGCAGGGTGCGCGAGAGCTCGGCCAGCGGCAATTCGTCCAGCGGGCCGGGCGGGCTCACCGCGGCGGCGTTGTTGATGAGGGTGAGGCTGCGGTACTGCTGGCCGTCCTGCTGGCTCAACCAATGGCGCAACTGCTCGGCGGCAGGCAGGGGATCGGACAGATCGACCGTCCATTGCTGCAGCGGCGCACCCAGCCGCGCCGCCTCGGCCTGCAAGGCCTCGCTGCGCTGGCGCGAGATGCCGATGAGCTGCCGCGACGGTGCCAGCAGCTGGCGGGCGATGGCCTCGCCCATGCCGCGCGAGGCGCCGGTGACGATGGTGAGATCGGTGAGGGTGTTCATGGGCGCATGGTAGGGCAAGCTACAGTGGCGGCCATGATGCAGAAGAAGATGTTTGTCTGGCTGGGCCTCGCGGTCGCGGCGATATTCGCGCTGGCCTTTGCACCGGCCCTGTGGCAGATGGTGAGGGGCCCTGTGCCCGGGGTCGTGCCGGAGCACGACCTGCCCTGGCAGGTTCAGGCCTTGCCCGATGGCAGCAGCCGCGTGTTCGGCCTGGCGCTGGGGCCCGGTCGCCTGGCGGACGCGCGGGCGCGCTGGCCCGACAACTTCCAGCTCGCGCTGCTCGTCGACGGCACCGACGCCGCGACGCTGGAAGCCTACGTGGAGAATGTCCAGCTCGGTTTCGTCAGCGGGCGCCTGATCGTCAGCGCCATGCTGCCGGCGCCGCAGATGCAGGGCTTGCGCGAACGCGCCAGCAAGATCGAGCCGCTGGCGAGTGGGGCGCACCGCTACACCCTGGCCGCGCAGGACCTGGCCCTCGCCGATAGCGCCAGCTTGCAGGGCATCAGCCTGATTCCGGCGTTGCAGCTGGAAGCGGCGCTGGTGCAGCAGCGCTTCGGTGCCCCCGCCGAGCGCCTGCAGCTGCAGGGGCTGGAGCATTGGCTCTATCCCGCGCTGGGCCTGGCCATCAGCCTGGACCCCAAGGGCAAGGAGCTGCTGCAGTACGTCGCGCCGGCCGACTTTTCGGCGCGTCTGCGCGCGCCCCTGCTGGCGCTTCAGAAGTCCGGCGCGCAGTAAAAGCGCTGGCCGCTTTCTTCAAGCGTTAACTCGCTGGCATGTAGTAGCAGGCGTGTGGCGCGCGCCGCGTCCGCGGGGCTGGCGTAGAGCGCATCGCCCAGGATGGCGTGGCCGATGGCCATCATGTGCACGCGCAGCTGGTGGGTGCGCCCGGTGAGTGGCACGAGTTCCACGCGCGTGCTGTCGGCGGCGCGCGCCAACACGCGCAGCCGCGTCTGGGAGGGTTTGCCGCGCTGCGTATCCACCATCTGGCGCGGCCGGTTGGGCCAGTCGGTGAGCAGGGGCAGGTCGATCTCCAGCTCGTCCTGCGCCAGCTGGCCCGCCACCACCGCCACATAGCGCTTGCCGACCCGGCGCGTGGCGAAGGCCTGGCTCAGCTCGCGCTGCGCCGCGGCCCCACGCGCCAGCAGCAGCAGGCCCGAGGTGGCCTGGTCCAGGCGATGCACGATCAGCGCATCCGCGAACTGCTGCTGCACGCGCGCGCTCGCGCAGTCCTGCTTGTCGGGGCCGCGGCCGGGCACCGAGAGCAGGCCGCTGGGCTTGTTGACGACGATCAGGCGCGCATCGGCGTGCAGCAGCGGCAATCCCACCATCAGAACTGGTCGACCCAGCCGGACTGCACCGCCGACTGCGGATTCGAGCCCACCGCGCGCACCGCCGCCAGCGCCGCCTCGCGTTCCAGCCCCAGGCCCTTGAGCACGCAGGCCGCCACCGTGCCGGTGCGGCCTATGCCCGCGGCGCAATGCAGCAGCACCTGCTCGCCCAGCACCAGGCTGTGCGTCAGTTGCTCCACGCCCAGGCGGAAGGCCGCCGGGTCGGCGCCCAGGCCGAAATCCCGCATCGGCAGATGCTGCCAGCGAAACGGCAGGCGGCCCTCGGAGATGGCCTTGTGATAGGCGGGCGAGAGCTGCGCCACTTCCTCCAGCGGGTTCAGGCACACCACCAGATGCAATTGGCGCAGGCGCGCCTCGTCGAGAAAAGCGCCCCATGACTCGAGTCGGCCGGGCATGGACTGCAGCCAGAGTCGGCCGCTGATGGCAGAGGGCAGGGGCAGAGAGCGAAATGGCATGGCCGGATTGTCACTTGCGGCGGCCTTGTCTGTCAGCCGCGGCATGGGCCTGGCTGCTTCATGGTTTATAAACCAAAAGTTTATTTAAGTCGGCGACGCTGGCATGATGCCGGACATGGCTAAGCAAGGAGGGAGTGCGTGATGCCTGCTGACATGTCTGCTGAAATACCGCCCTTGCTGGGCCTGGATCATGTGGTCTTGCGTGTGCGCGATCTGGACGCCGCGCTGGCCTTTTACGTGGGCGTGCTGGGCTGCAGCCTGGAGCGTCGCCAGGACGAAATCGGCCTGGTGCAGCTGCGCGCCGGCGCCGCCCTCATCGACCTGCTGCCCCTGGACGGCAAGCTGGGCCGCGCCGGTGGTCGCGGGCCGGGCGCCGAGGGGCGCAATATGGACCATTTCGCGCTGCGCGTGGCGAGCTTCGACGAGGCTCGGCTGCGTCTCGCGCTCGAGGCCGCCGGCGTCGCGGTGGGCGAGTATGGCCAGCGTTATGGCGCGGAGGGCGAGGGCCCCTCGCTCTATCTGCGCGACCCCGACGGCAACGGCGTGGAGCTGAAGGGCCCGGCCCAGGCTACGCCATAAGCTCTTCTGCATACGGAACCCGCCATGATGTCTTCGCAAGCAACGCTGCCCCATCTGCGCATTGCCCGCCCGGTCGCCGATCTGCGGCGCAGCGTTGCGCTCTACGTCGACGGCCTGGGCCTGAGCCGCCTGGGCGAGTTCGCCGACCACGCAGGCTTCGACGGCTGCATGCTGGGCCAGCCCGGCGCAGCCTATCACCTGGAGTTCACGCAGTGCCGCCAGCACCCGGTGGCGCCGCGGCCGACGCCCGAGGACCTGCTGGTGCTGTACCTGCCTGAGCCGGCCGCCTGGGAGGCCGCCTGCGCGCGCCTGGTGGCGGCGGGCTTCCGTCAGGTGGCGGCCTTCAATCCCTATTGGGACGAACGCGGCCGCAGCTTCGAGGACCCCGACGGCTACCGGCTGGTGCTGCAACGTGCGGCCTGGCGCAACGAGCCTACCTCATGAGCGGGGATCTCGCATGAGCGCGACCCTTGCCAGCCTGGCGGCCGAGCCGCCACCCGCCATCAAGCATCCGCAGCTGGTGCTGTGGGCCGTCTGCCTGCTGGGGCTGATGAGCACCATGGGGGTGGCCATGCCATACCCGATCCTGGCGCCCATCTTCGTGAACGGGCCGGCCGATGCCTTCACCCGTTTTGCGGGCCTGGATCCCAAGCTGCTGATGGGGCTGGCGCTGGCGGCCAATCCGCTGGGCATTCTGCTGGGCAGCCTCTTCATCGGGCCGCTGTCGGATCGCTACGGCCGCCGTGCGGTGCTGGCCGTGACCCTGCTGGCCACCCTGGGTGGCTATCTGCTCACCGCCTATGCGCTGCAGCAGCGCTGGTATCTGCTGTTCGTCGCGGCGCGCTTCGTCACCGGGCTCACCGAGGGCAATGTGGCGGTGGCGCGCGCCCTGCTCGCCGACATGCATGGGCAGATCGACCGCACGCGTGCCTTTGCGCTGCTGAATGCCGCGCTCTACATGGGCTGGCTGCTGGGCCCGCTGGTGGGCGGGCTGACGCTGGGATGGGGTGCCCCCGTGCCCTTTGTGCTGGCGGGGCTGGCCATGCTGCCCTGCCTGCTGGTACTGGGCCTGGGCGTGCCCGCCTCACCCACGGCCCGTGGGCCCCTGCAGCTGCTGCGTGCCATGCGCGAGCAACAGGCGCTGGGCCTGCTGACGCGCGACCCGCTGCTGGCCGCCCTGTTCGCGATGCAGCTGTGCCTGACCCTGGGGGTCAACGCCCTGTATGAGTTCTCGCCGCTCTGGCTGCTGGAGCAGCTGGGCCTGGACGGCCGCGGCATCGCCTGGGTGACGGCGGGGCAATGTGCGGTGATGACGCTGGCCAGCGTGCTCTCCGGGCGCTGGCCCTTGCGCTTGTTCACCCAGGGCAGGCACCCGCTGCGGGCGGCGGCGCAGGCGGCGCTGGGCGCGGCGCTGCTGATCGGTGCCCTGGCCCTGGTGCCGGGCCCCGTCGGGCTGGCGGTGATCATGCTTTCGGGCCTGCCGCTGGCGCTCTACAACGCCTTGCTGCCGGCCTGGATGTCGGAGCGTTTTGCCGCCCATGGCCAGGGGCGGGTGATGGGCTTGCTGTCCACGGTGTTCTGCATCGCCAATGTGGCGATCGCCCTGGTGGGAGGTGCCCTGGCCCTGCTCTCGGTGCGCTGGATCATGGCACTGGGCGGGCTGATGTGCGGCGCGGCCGCGCTGCAGCTCTTGCGCCTGGCGGCGCGCGAACTGCAGCAGCAACAGCAGGTTGGGGTGGGCACGCCATGAACGCCACCAGCGAGCGCCTGCTCTACCAGCTCAAGAGCCGCGGGGCGCAAAGCGCCGCCACGCTGGCGGCGGCCTGCGCCATCACGCCGATGGGGGCGCACAAGCAGTTGCAGGGCCTGCTGGCGCAGGGCCTGGTGGAGGCCGAGGACGAGATCAGGACCGGCGGTGCGGCCGGCCGCCCCAAGCGCATCTGGCGCCTCAGCGCGATGGGCCATGGCCGCTTTCCCGATCGCCATGGCGAGCTGGCGGTGCAGTTGATCCGGCAGACCGCCGAGCTGTTCGGCCCGGCCGCACTGGAGCAGCTGATCGCCGCGCGCGAACGCGACATGCTGGCCAGCTACCAGCAGCGCATGCAGGGTGCGCGCAGCCTGCCCGCCAGGCTCAGGCGCCTGGCCGAGATCCGCGCCGAGGAGGGCTATCTGGCACGCGTGGAGCGCGATGGCAGCGACTGGCTGCTGATCGAGGACCATTGCCCGATCTGTGCCGCGGCCAGCAGCTGCCAGGGCTTCTGTCGCTCCGAGCTGGCCCTGTTTCGTGCCCTGCTGGGCCCGCAGGTGGCGAGCGTGGAGCGCTGCGAGCACCTGCTGCAGGCCGGCGCCAGGCGCTGCGCCTACCGCATCCGGGCGGCCCGGCCGGTGCGCGGGGCGGCTCAGGACACGATGTAGGCGGCGGCGCCGGTACTCAGCAGGCGGCCCTGGGCATCCAGGAACTCCATGCGCGTGCTGGCCACCCGGCTGCCCAGGCGTAGCACCTGGGCGCTGGCGCGGAACAGCGGCCCGGTGGCGGGGCGCAGATAGTCGATGCGCAGATCGATGGTGCCGAGCTTGCCGAAACGCTGCAGGCGCTGCAGCGGCGGCTCGTCCAGATGGCGCGCGCCGATGGCGGCCATCACCGCCAGCCCGCCCATCGCGTCCAGGGTGGCGCTGATCACACCACCGTGCAGGCGCTGGTGGGTGAAGTGGCCGATCAGCTCGGGCCGCATGGTGATATGGGCCCGCACCTGTTCGGCCTCCAGCGCGTCGATCTGCAGGCCCAGCACCCGGTTGAAGGCAATATGCTCTTCAAAGATCTCGCACAGGCGCTGCGTGAACTCGGGCTCGAAGATGCTGTGTCGGGGCTGCGGGGCAGTGGCTTGGTCGCTGGTCATGCCTCGAACTTAGCCCAGCGCCGCGCCGCTGGCACTGAGGGCTGACCCTCGGCCGCTGGCGCCTTGGCGACAGCGCTCAGCTGTAAAAGAATGTGTGACCGGTCGGCAGGGAGGCTGCGGTGGGCGTTGATAGCGCATTGACCGGAGATCGCCATGAAACTGACTGCCTTGTTGCCCCGCCTATTGCTGACGTCCGCCGTGCTGGCCTCGGGAGCTGCCTTCGCCTACGACCGCTCACCCGAGATCGGCTTCAGCCTCTCGGTGGCCCAGCCCGGTGTGTATGGCCGCATCGATATCGGGCCGCAGCAGATGCCGCGCGTCTATTACCCGCAGACGGTGGTGGTGCAGCCCGCCGCCGTGGCTTACCGGCCCATGTATATCTATGCGCCGGAACCCCATGTGCGGCATTGGCGCGAGCACTGCCGCCAGTACGGCGCTTGCGACCGCCCGGTGTACTTTGTGCGGGACGAGTGGGTGCGCGAGAACTATCGCCACGAGCACCGCCGCGAGCGCGACCACGGTCGTGGCCATGGCCATGGCCGCGGCCACGACCGCGATTGAGGAGGCAGAGCTTCAGCCGGCCCGTTCCAGCATCGCGTGCAGCAGCACATTGCAGCCCGCCGTGATGTGCTCGGGCTTGGCATCCTCGATCTCGTTGTGGCTGATGCCGTCCTTGCAGGGGATGAAGATCATGCCGGCCGGCGCCAAGCGCGCCATATAGACGGCATCGTGCCCGGCGCCCGAGACGGCCGGCATGTTCGAATAGCCCAGCTTCTCGGCCGCGCGTGCCACCGCTTGCACGCAGTCCGCATGGAAGGGCTGGGCCGGGTAATGCGATACCAGCTCGATCTGGATCGGCAGGCCCGACTCCTCGCTGTGCCTGGCGGCGCAGGCGCGAATGTCGGCGTCCATGGCCTCCACCAGCGCGTCGCTGGCGTTGCGCAGGTCGATGCTGAACTTCACCCGGCCCGGAATCACATTGCGGCTGTTGGGGTGCACCTGCACCATGCCGACCGTGCCGCGGCCATGCGGCGGATGCCGATGCGCCACCGCTACCACGTCCTGCATCAGGCGCGTGGCCACCTGCAGGGCATCCTTGCGCAGCGCCATCGGGGTGGGGCCGGCATGGGCCTCCATGCCGGTGACGGTGCAGTCATACCATTTGATGCCCAGCACGCCGGTCACCACGCCGATGGTGACATCGTGATCCTCCAGCACCGGACCCTGCTCGATATGGGTCTCGAAATAGCTGCCGATGGCGTGGTCGCCGGGTTCCTCGGGGCCGATATAGCCGATGCGTTCCAGCTCGGTCTTGACGCTCTTGCCCTCGGTATCGGTGGCGGCATAGGCATGCTCGAGCGTGAAGGCCTTGGCGAACACGCCCGAGCCCATCATCACCGGCACGAAGCGCGAGCCTTCCTCATTGGTCCAGAAGGCCACCTCGATCGGGGCTTCGGTTTCGATGCCATGGTCGTTGAGCGTGCGCACCACCTCCAGCCCGGCCAGCACGCCGTAATTGCCATCGAACTTGCCGCCAGTGGGTTGCGTGTCGATATGGCTGCCTGTCACCACCGGGGGCAGGGCGTTGTTGCGCCCCGGCCGGCGCATGAAGCCATTGCCGATCTTGTCCACCGTCACCGTCATGCCGGCTTCGCGGGCCCAGCGCAGCACCAGGTCGCGGCCCTGGCGGTCGAGTTCGGTGAGGGCCAGGCGGCAGACGCCCCCCTTGTCGGTCTTGCCGATCTGGGCCAGCTCCATCAGCGAGGCCCAGAGGCGCTCGCCGTTGATGCGCAGGGTGCTGGTGTCGGGGCGGGTGGCGGTGTCCATGCGTTTTCTCCTCAGCGCTTGACTGGTGTGGGTGCCAGGTCTTGCGCGCGGGCCTTGGCGGCCTGGAAATTGGGGCCGAAGGCGGGGCGCTTCAGGTAGCGGCCGGCGCCGAGTTCGGCGCGCAGCTCACCCAGCGCATAGACCACGCGGCCCTGGCTGATGGTGTGGCTGGGAATGCCGCGCACCTTGCGACCCTCGAAGATATTGAAATCGCCCTTGGAGTGCTGTGCCTTGGCCGAGATGGTCTTCGTGCCCTGCGGATCCCACAGCACCAGATCGGCGTCGGCGCCCTCGGCGATGCAGCCCTTCTTGGGGTAGAGGTTGAAGAGCTTGGCGGTGTTGGCCGAGGTGATGGCCACAAACTCGCTGGGCGTGAGCCGGCCGCTGTTGACGCCGGCATCCCAAATCACCGCCATGCGCTCCTCGATGCCGCCGCAGCCGTTAGGGATCTTGGCGAAGTTCTCGATGCCGGCGGCCTTTTGCTGCGCGCAGAAGGTGCAGTGGTCGGTGGCAGTGGTGTGCAGCTGGCCGCTCTGCAGGCCGCGCCACAGGAATTCCTGGTGAATCTTGGGGCGGAAGGGCGGGCTCATCACATGCGCCGCAGCCGTGGCGAAATCGGGGTGGCGGTAGACGCTGTCGTCGATCAGCAGATGGCCGGCCAGCACCTCGCCATAGACGCGCTGGCCGCGTGCACGCGCCCGCGCAATCGCCTCGGCCGCCTCGATGCAGCTCACATGCACGATGTAGATCGGCACGCCCAGCACATCGGCGATCGCGATGGCGCGATTCGCGGCCTCGCCCTCCACCATGGGCGGGCGCGAGAGCGGGTGACCCTCGGGGCCGGTGATGCCCATCTTGTTCGATACCTCCTGCTGCAGCAGGTAGACCAGCTCGCCGTTCTCCGCATGCACGGTGGGCATGGCCCCCAGCTCCAGCGCGCGCTGAAAACTGTTCACCAGGGTCTCGTCGTCGCACATGATGGCGTTCTTGTAGGCCATGAAATGCTTGAAGCTGTTCACGCCCTCCTGCTGCACCAGGGTGGCCATGTCGGCATGCACGCTCTCGCCCCACCAGGTGATGGCCACATGGAAGCCGTAGTCGCCGGCCGACTTCTCGGCCCAGCCGCGCCATTGGCGGTAGGCCTCCATCAGCGGCTGCTGCGGGTTCGGGATCACGAAGTCGATGATGGAGGTGGTGCCACCGGCCAGGCCTGCCGCCGTGCCGGTGAAGAAATCATCCATCGTCACCGTGCCCATGAAGGGCAGCTGCATGTGCGTGTGCGGGTCGATGCCGCCGGGCAGCAGGTACTGGCCGCTCGCATCCAGAGTTTGGGTGCCGCTGGGTGCCAGGTCTTGCGCTCGCGTGCCCACGGCCGCGATCTGGCCGTCTACGCACAGCACATCGGCCTGGAACTCGCGGTCAGCGTTGACGACGGTGCCGCCTCGAATCAGCAATGCAGCCATGAGTGATTTCCTCCTGCTCAGGCGCGCTTGAGCGCCAGCCCTTGTTCATTGACCTTGCCCGCCATCGCCAGGCGATACACCAGCGCCGCGATGCCCAGGCCTATGAACCAGGCATAGGTATAGACCTGTTTGAAGATGTCCGCCACCTCGGGGAAGGCGGCCGGGAAGGCGGCGTTGAGAAAGCCCGGCACATTGGGCAGCACGCCCAGCACGAAGGCGGCCACGGCGGCCCAGTTCCAGCCATTCGCATAGCTGTAGGCGCCGCGCTCCTCATAGAGTTGGGCCACGTCGAGCCGGGTCTTGCGCAGCAGGTAGTAGTCGACGATGAGGATGCCCGCCACCGGCCCCAAGAGGGCCGAGTAGCCGATCAGCCAGGTGAAGATATAGCCCTGGGTCGATTCCAGGATCTTCCAGGGCATCATCAGGATGGCGATGCTGGCGGTGATATAGCCGCCGGTCTTGTAGCTGATGGCCCGGGGCGCCAGCGCCGAGAAGTCATAGGCCGGGCCCACCAGATTGGCGGCGAGGTTGACGCTCACCGTGTCGATCAGCAGCACGATCAGCGCGATCAGCACCGCGGCACCGGTCATGCGGCTGGCCAGGTCCACCGGGTCCCAGATCGCCTTGCCGTAGATCACCACCGTGGCCGAGGTCACGAACACCGCCAAGGCGGCCAACAGGCCCATCGGCGCCGGCAGGCCGATGGCCTGGCCGACGATCTGGTCGCGCTGCGATTTGGCGAAGCGGGTGAAGTCGGGGATGTTGAGCGCCAGCGTGGCCCAGAAGCCCACCATGGCGGTCAGCGAGGGCCAGAACACGGCCGAGAACTGGCCGGCCTTCTTGCCGCCCTCCACAAAGGCCGAGGGCTGGTCGAGGATGGGGCCCATACCTCCAGATATCGCACCGGCCTTGTCGAGGGCCCAGTAGAGCAGCACAAAGCAGATCACGATCTTGACCGGCGCGGTATAGGTCTCGAGCTTGCGGATCGCGTCGATGCCATGCACCACGTAGTAGAACTGGATCGCCCAGAAGGCCAGGAAGCAGCCGAACTGCGCCAGGTTGATGCCCAGGCCCGGTAGCTTGTCGCCCTCCAGCGGATGGCCGATCAGCACGCCGGCCAGGGTGTAGATCATCATGCCGCCGAACCAGGTCTGGATGCCGTACCAGCCGCAGGCCACCAGGGCGCGCAACAGCGCCGGCAGCTTGGCACCACTGGTGCCAAAGGAGGCACGTGCCAGCACCGCATAGGGGATGCCGTACTTGGCGCCCGCATGTCCGATCAGCAGCATCGGCACCAGCACGATCAGATTGCCCAGGAACACCGTCAGCACCGCCTGGTTCCAGCTCATGCCGGACTCGATCAGGCTGGCCGCCAGCGTGTAGGCGGGGATGCACATCACCATGCCCACCCACAGGGCCGCAAAGTGGTACCAGCGCCAGGTGCGCTGCGCGGCCTGCGTCGGGGCCAGGTCCTCGTTCCACAACTCGCTGCTGCTTTCAACCATGCTATCGACTCCGTGCTCGGGGATGTTCAGGGTGAGCAAACTCTGTGCCCAGGCGCCTGGAGGCGCCATGTGGATAACCCTGTCAGGTGACTGCCCGCATCGGGTTGTTGGGATGCGTGGTCCAGTTGGCATAGCCGGCGCGTACCGGTTCGCCGGTGCGCGCGTCGATCTCGCCGGGCTTCAGTGCACGCATGGTGATGGTGTCGGGCACCGGGCAGATCGAGACGCAGAGATTGCAGCCCACGCACTCGTCCTCCATCACCTCGAAGTGGCGCTTGCCGTCCTTCATGGCGGTGATGGCCTGGTGCGAGGTGTCCTCGCACACCACATGGCAGCGCCCGCACTGGATGCAGCCGTCCTGATTGATGACGGCCTTCTCCACATGGTTGAGGTTCAGCTGGTTCCAGTTCTTCACCGAGGGCACGGCCAGGCCCATCATCTCGTCGAGGTTCTTGTAGCCCTTCTCGTCCATGAAGTTGGCGAGACCCGAGCACATGTCCTGCACGATCTTGAAGCCATAGACCATGGCGGCGGTGCAGACCTGCACCGTGCCGCAGCCCAGCGCGATGAACTCGGCCGCATCGCGCCAGTTGCTGATGCCGCCGATGCCCGAGATCGGCAGGCCGGCCGTGGCGGCGTCTCGCGCGATCTCGGCCACCATGTTCTGCGCGATCGGCTTCACTGCCGGGCCGCAGTAGCCGCCGTGCGAGCCCCAGCCATCGGTGCTGGGGTTCATCAGCATGGAGTCCAGGTCCACGCCCATCACCGAGTTGATGGTGTTGATGAGCGAGACGGCATCGGCACCGCCGGCCTTGGCCGCGCGCGCCGGCTGGCGCACATCGGTGATATTGGGCGTGAGCTTGACGATCACCGGCAGGCGCGTGTACTGCTTGCACCAGGCCGTGACCATCTGGATGTACTCAGGCACCTGGCCCACCGCCGAGCCCATGCCGCGCTCGCTCATGCCATGCGGGCAGCCGAAGTTGAGCTCGATGCCATCGGCGCCGGTGTCTTCCACCAGGGGCAGGATGTTTTTCCAGCTTTCCTCGGTGCAGGGCACCATCAGCGAGACGATCATGGCGCGGTCCGGCCAGGCACGCTTGACGCGCCGGATCTCCTCGAGATTGGTGCGCAGCGGCCGATCGGTAATGAGCTCGATGTTGTTGAGTCCGATCACACGCCGGTCCTGGCTCATCAGCGTGGCGTAGCGCGGGCCGCTCACGTTCACCACCGGTGGGTCCTCGCCCAGGGTCTTCCAGACCACGCCGCCCCAGCCCGCCTCGAAGGCGCGCGTGACGTTGATCTCCTTGTCGGTGGGTGGGGCCGAGGCCAGCCAGAAGGGATTGGGGCTTTGGATGCCCAGGAAGTTGCTGCGGATGTCGGCCATGGCTCAAGCCCTCAGGAAATGATCGATGGAGATGGCGGCCAGCTTGCCGTGCTCCACGGCTTCGACCGTGAGGTCGCGCCCGCCCAGGCGGCAATCGCCGCCGGCCCAGACCTTGGGATGGCTGGTGCGGCCGGCTTCATCGGTCTTGATGCGCCCGTTCAGCACCTCGATCGTGGGCGAGACGGGCTCGCCGATGAGCTTCTGCCCGATCGCCTTGAGCACCATGTCGGCCTGCAGCTCGAACTGTTCGCCCGTGTCCACCAACTGGCCGTCGCGCTCGGCGGTGACGGCAAAGCGCATGCCCGTCACTCGGCCATCGGCACCCAGAACCTGCAGCGGCCGCGACCAGGTGCGCAGCGCCACACCATTCGTCTGCGCCCATTGCTGCTCATGCGCCGAGGCGCCCATCTGGGCCTGGCCGCGGCGGTACAGGATGCTGACCTCGCGCGCTCCCAGCAGCCGGCTTTGCACCGCGGCGTCCACCGCCGTCATGCCGCCGCCGATGACAAGTACACGCTGGCCGACGGCGACCTCACCGGGGTGGGCCGACTGGCGCAGTTCGGCAATGAATTCGACCGCATCGCGCAGGCCATGCAGGGCCGGTTCGGCCACGCCCAGCGTATTCACGCCCGCCAGGCCCAAGCCCAAGAACACCGCGTCGTACTGCAGGGTCAGGTCTTGCAGGCTGAAGTCCCGGCCCAGGGACTGGCCGCACTGGACGCTGATGCCGCCGATGGACAGCAGCCACTCCACTTCCTTCTGCGCGAAGCCCTCGGTGGTCTTGTAGCTGGCCAGGCCATATTCGTTCAGGCCGCCCAGCTTGGGACGCGCCTCCAGCAGCGTCACCGCATGGCCGGCGCGCGCCAGGCCATGCGCGGCGGCCAGGCCGGCGGGCCCCGCGCCCACCACCGCCACGTGCTTGCCGCTGGCGGCGGCGCGGGTGAACAGAGGCGCCCCGGGCTTGGCAAAGAAGGCGTCGGTGGCATAGCGCTGCAGCAGGCCGATCTCCACCGGCTTGCTCTCGTTGCCATGGCGCACGCAGCCCTGTTCGCACAAGACCTCGGTGGGGCAGACGCGCGCGCACATGCCGCCGAGCGGATTGGCGCTCAGGATGGCCTCGGCTGCGCCGCGCTCGTTGCCCTGCGCGATGCGGGCGATGAAGCTGGGAATGTCGATGCCGGTGGGGCAGGCAGTGGTGCAGGGCGCGTCGAAACAGTAGTAGCAGCGCTCGGCCTCGATGAGGGCCTGGTGGCGCGTCAGCGGCGGGTGCGCGTCGGCGAAGTTGTGCGCATACTCGGCCTCGCTGAGGCGAGCGGCCTGGATGCCATTGGCGCTGGCGGGTCGCTGGTCCATGGGTTCTCCCTGGTCGTGGCAGGCCGCAAATCGCGGCTGTCGTGAAGAATGATTTACCAACTGGTAAAAATTAACCAGCTGGTAGATTCCCGTAGCACCACGCCGGGGCGGGCATGCACTCTGATAATCCGCGCCATGCCCAGAAACGCGCCCGCCACCCCTGCCAAGCCTGTCCTCAAGCCCATCGCCAAGAACCCGGCCGCGCCGCGTGCCGCGCGTCTGCAAAAAGAAGCCCAGATCCGTGCCGAGGCCGAGCGCCAGTTTGCGCAATATGGCTTCGAGGGCGCCTCGCTCGAGAACATCGCGGCGGCGCTGGGCCTCTCGCGCCACAACCTGCTGTACTACTACCCCAGCAAGGAGGCGCTTTACCGCGTGGTGCTCGACGAGGTGCTGAAGGAGTGGCTGGAGCGCATGGCCGGCATCGTCAGCGGCACCGACCCCGAGGCCGCGCTGCGCGACTACATCGCCGCCAAGCTGCGCTTCTCGCGCGAGCGGGTGGCCGGCTCGCAGGTGTTCGCACGCGAGGTGATGGCCGGCGCGCCGCGCTTTCGCGATGCGATTGAGGGTCAGGTCTTGCCGGCGCTGAATGCCGATGTGCAGACCTTCGAGCGCTGGGCGCGCGAGCAGCGCGTGGCGCGGCTGGATTTCCGCCACCTGATGTTCAGCATCTGGTCCTGCACCCAGGCCTATGCCGATCTGGGGCCGCAATACGCCATGCTGCTGGGCAAGCCGGCGCTGGAGGCGGGCGACTTCGCCGCCGCCGAGGGCGTCATCTTCAGCATGGTGTGGGGCGCGCTCAAGCCCTAGAGTCGCCCGCTGAGGCGCAGCGCTTCCAGGCGCAGGGCGATGGCCTGTTCGAGCTCGCTCAAGCGCTGCTGCAGCGCCTGGCGCTCCAGCGGGTCCTCGCAGGACTGCAGGGCCGCGGACAGGGCGGCGCGTTCGCGCATGCGCTCGACCTCGGGGGGCACAAAACCGGCGTTCCTGAGGATCTTGAAGGGCATGCGCAGGCCATCCGGTGTGGCCAGATAGCCGGCGTCCTCGTCCAGCGGTTTGCCAAAGCCCTCGGCCTGGCGGAGTTCGCCGGACTTGCGCGCCTGTTCCAGATGCTGGGCAATCTCGTCGTCTTGCATGGGCCGATTCTGCCTTGGCCCGACGCCGGCATGGGCTGCTCAGGCCTGCCAGAATGCGGTCCATGCAAGATCCGAATATCAGCACCCGTCCCGAAGGGTTTCAACGCGTCAGCGCGGCGCTGCGTGATTGCCAGCATGCCCATGCCCCGCTGTGGCTCGATGTGGCGGCGCGCACCTCGCAAGAGGCCGCCGATGCCCTCGGCGTGAGCCTGGGCCAGATTGCCAAGAGCGTGGTGTTCCGCCGCAAGGCCGACGAGCAGGCGGTGCTGGTGATCGCCTCGGGCGACAGGCGCGTGGACGAAAAGAAGCTCAAGGAACTGACCGGCCCGCTGGGCCGCGCCGATGCAGACTATGTGAAGGCGCGCACCGGCTTCTCGATCGGTGGCGTTTCGCCGCTGGGCTTCGCGCCCGTGGGCGATGCGCCGCCGCCGCTGCTGTTCGTGGATCGTGAGTTGTTCCGCTTCGAGCTGATCTGGGCCGCCGCCGGTCACCCCAACGGGGTGTTCCGCATGAGCCCCGACGAGCTGGTCCAGCTCACCGGTGCGCCGGTCATCGATGTGGTGCAGGCATGAGCGATACGCCCGCCCGCGTCGCCTCGCCCTGCAGCAACGTCTGCCGCATGCACGAGGCCACCGGCTTTTGCGAGGGCTGCGCGCGCACCATTGCCGAGATCGCCGCCTGGTCGCGCGCCGATGACGCTGCGCGCTTGGCAATACTTGCCGAGCTGCCGCCGCGCCGTGCACAGCTGGTGGCGCAGGGCATCTTCAGCGCCGCCGAGCCCAGCGTATGAAACACATCCGCTTCTATTTCGACCCGATCTCGCCCTATGCGGCGTTGGCCTTCGAGCGCCTGCCCGAAGCGCTGGCGGGCCAGAGCTATAGCGTCGATTACGTGCCAATCCTGTTCGCCGCGCTGCTCAAGGCCGGCGGCCAGAAGGGGCCGGCGGAGATCCCGGCCAAGCGCGCCTGGACCTATCGCCAGATCGCCTGGCATGCCCACCAGCTGCAGATTCCGATGCAGCTGCCGGCTCCGCATCCCTTCAATCCGCTGGCCCTGTTGCGCCTGGCCTGGGCCAGCGCCGAGCCGGGCCGCACGCCGAGCCGCCTGGCGGTGGAGCGCATCTTCCGCCACGTCTGGCGCGGCGCCGGCGCCGACCCCAACGAGCCCGAGCGCCTGGCTGCCCTGAAGCAAGACCTGGCCCTGGAGCAGGACCCCGAGGGCGAGCCGGTCAAGCAGGCGCTGCGCAGCGCCACCGATGCGGCGCTGGCGGCGGGCGTGTTCGGCGTGCCCACGCTGGAACTCGAGGGCCGGCTGTTCTGGGGGCTGGACGCGCTGCCCATGGTGGCGGCCTGCCTGCGGGGCGATGCCTGGTTCGACGGCGGCGCCTGGGAGGCGGCCGGCGCGGCGCCGCCCGGGGTGCAGCGCGGCTGAAGGCGGGCTCCTTGCAGCGCATGCCGGGCGCTGCGCAATTGGTCGCAAGGGGCGCGACGCCCTGGTGCCCGGTTCCTAGCATGGCTTCCACATCGTTCGGGAGCCATCATGTCGGCCACGTCACAAGCATCGCAACAACGCCTGCCCAGCCTGGAGCTGAAGGGTCTCGGCAAGCAGTACGCCGGCGGCTTCTGGGGCTTGCGCGAGTTCAGCGCCTTGCTGCAGCCGGGCATCACCGGCATTCTCGGGCCCAACGGTGCCGGCAAGTCCACGCTGCTGCGCATGCTGGCCACGCTCAGCACGCCCAGCGCCGGCGAGATCTGCTGGAAGGGCGAGTGCGTGCCCACCAATGGCTTGCGCTGGGGTCAGGTCTTGCGCGAACGGCTGGGCTATCTGCCGCAGGACTTCGGCGTCTACCCGCAGCTCAATGCAATCGAGTTCCTCGGCTACCTGGCTGCGGCCAAGGGCCTGTCGCCGCGCAGCGCCAGGGCGCGCATTGACGATTTGATCGCGCTGCTGAATCTGCAGCATTGCGCCAAGCAGGCCCTGGGCGGCTATTCGGGCGGCATGCGCCAGCGCGTCGGCATTGCCCAGGCTCTGCTGAACGACCCCGAGCTGTTGATCCTGGACGAGCCCACCATCGGCCTCGATCTGGCCGAGCGGGCGGCCTTCCGCCACTTGCTGGCCGAGCTGGCGCAGGACCGCATCATCCTGCTCTCCACCCACATCGTCTCCGACCTCGAGGCCACCGCCGAAGACATCCTGATGATGGCCGGTGGCCGCCTGATCTCGCGCGACTCGGCCGAGTCGCTGGCCTTTGCGCTGCAGGGCCAGGTCTGGCTGTGGACGGTGCCCTTCAAGGAGGTGGATGCGCTGCGTCAGCGCTGGCTGGTGGCGGGCATGCTCAAGCGCCCACAAGGCATGCAGCTGCGCGTGCTGAGCCCGGTGGCGCCGCACATCGATGCGCGCGCTGCCGAGCCGAATCTGGAAGACGCCTATCTGTGGGCCACGCGCCCGCGTGCCAGCCAGGCGGAGGCCGCATGAGCGGGGGGCTGCTGCGTTGGCTGGCGCCGGTCTGGCCGGCGGCGCTGGCGGACTTGCGCGAGCGCAGCCGCGGCCGCGGCTTCGTACTGGCCCTGCTGCTGTGTGGCGCGCTGGCCGGCCTGGTGCTGCGCGGCGACATGATGCTGGCCGTGGGTGGCTACCGCGGCGCCCACAACGCGGCCTGGGTGGGCGCGCAGATGGCGCTGGTGTTCAACACCATGATGAGCTTGTTCGGCTATTTCCTGATCAAGGGCGGCGTGCAGCGCGACGCGCGCTCGGGCCTGGACCAGATCCTCGGCAGCACCGGCCTCGGCGCGCTGCGCTATATATTGGGCAAATGGCTCAGCCATCTGATGTTGCTGCTGAGTCTGCTGGGGGTGATGCTGGCGATGGCGGTGCTGCAGCAGTTCCTGCCGCCGGCGGGGCTGGCGCAGGTGGCGATGGCCGGCCCCTGGCAGGCGGCCACGGCCCTGCTGGGCCCCTTCCTGGTGCTGAGCCTGCCGCTGCTGATGCTGCTGGCGGCGCTCGCCCTGGTGTTCGAGAGCCTGCCCTGGATGCGCGGGGCGCTGGGCAACGGCGTGGTGCTGCTGTTGCTGGGCGTGCTGATGAGCCAGGCGGTGCTGCGTAGCGAGCGCGGCGCGGCCGAGCCGCTGGGCATCTCGGTGCTGGTGCCCGATATGCGCGCCGCGCTGCTGAGCCAGGTGCCGCAGGAGAAACTGCCCGGCTACACCCTGGGCTCGGGCTTCACCAGCGCCTCGCAGCTGCGCCAGCAGGGCGTCTTCCAATGGAACGGCATGGCCTGGACCGCCCGCCAGGTGCTGACGCAATGGGCCTTCGTGCTGCCCGCGGCCGGCCTGCTCGGGCTGGCGGCCTGCTTCCATGCCGCCTATGTCGCGCGTGGCCGGCGCATGCCGGCGGCCGAGCCGCTGGCGCGCAAACAGCGCGGCGCGGCCGCTGCCGCCCCGTTGACCGAGCTGGCCGAGGTCGCGCCAGAGCAGCTCGGAGCAGGGCGCTTGCGCCATGTGTTGCGCCTGCGGCCGGGCTTGGGGCGCTTCGGGCTGCTGCTGTGGGCGGAACTGCGCCTGCTGCTGCGTCAGCCGCGCTGGTGGCAGGCCGGCGCGCTCGCGCTGATGGTGGCCGGCGCCTTGCTGACAAGTGTGCGGGCCCAGCATGATCTGCTCCTGGCCAGCCTGGCCTGGGCGGCGCTGATGCTGGCACCGGCGGGTGGCCGTGCGCCGGCCCACGACGCCGGCGCGCTGCTGGGCAGCAGCGCCTGCGGTGGCCGCAGCCAACGGTTGGCGCTGCTCGCTGCGGGCGTGCTGCTGTGCCTCGTGCTGTGCGGCGGTGCCGGCCTGGCGATGCTGGCGGGGGGGCGCTGGGAGCTGCTGCTGGCCACCGCGGCGGCCTGCCTGTTCCTGCCGGCCCTGCTGATCAGCCTGGGCGCCTGGAGCGGCGGCCCGCACCTGGGCGAAAGCGTGGCCATGCTGTGGCTGCTGCTGGGCTGGCAAGGCCTGACCCCATTGGACCCGCTGCTGAGTGGCGCACCGGTCTACGCCGGCCTGGCCCTGCTGGCCTGGGCCGCGGGTGAGCTGATGCCGCGGCACCGCCTTGAGCAGGGCTGGGCCTGAGCGGCGCATCGCGGCGCGCTCGGTGCTTACCCTTGATGGGGCTCAAATTTCGCATGGAGAAACAATGGCCTAGGGTTGCTGCGGGTTTCGTCAGCCAGCGTTCAGTCTCGCGTCAGAGATGGGTCAGAGGAGGGGCTCACAGTCGCCCCCAAGGATCACCGGGCGGTGGTTCTCCACGACGCTTCTACTGGAGACTTCTCACATGGCAACTGCAACTGCAGTGTCGACCAACACGCCGATGACGGCG
>Ga0208398_100518_pt1 | contig 24035 bp, 14 predicted proteins | sample LakWasMe79_HOW10_2_FD_183905 | JGI IMG/M metagenome (GOLD analysis project Ga0208398, IMG submission 183905) | Freshwater sediment methanotrophic microbial communities from Lake Washington under simulated oxygen tension - Sediment Metagenome... | ecosystem: Environmental > Aquatic > Freshwater >...
CATTTCCCCAACTTTCGCAGTTGGGCGGTCAATCGTGACGACATACCCACCCCGCGTTTCAAACAAGTCGGCAGCCTTGATTGCCGAACGGTCGCCGGCAACGATAGCGAGTGACTTAGCATTGGCCAGCGTTGCGCGTATTTCGGCTGTAAAAGTTTGCTGATCAACCGTCACAGTGATGACGGTGTCCCGTGAGCCGTTTGCGATGCTACCCACGCCCATAGCCGCCGGGGCAAGCGCAAGGGCCATACACCCGGTAAGAAAAGGCGCCGCTAAAGCGCAAAGAATTAGCTTTACCGAGAAATCCCGTGGCTCAACTGGTTCAACTTTCAGCACGCGCATTGTTCATCTCCGGTAGCTCGGGCTGAAATCCGCCCGTGACTACCAATGAGATGCGCGTGGGTTTAAAACCTCAGGGCACAGCGTCAATTACCTGATGCGATATTCCGCCTTGAAGCCAATGGCGCGTCCCTGTGCATCCTGGTAACTTTGCGGAATCAGCCCCGCGCCCCCGGCGTCCAGTGACCGCAGGCTGAGTGCCTGGTGTCGGTCAAACAGGTTGCGGATAAATCCGGACAGCACCAGATTCTTGATGCCCCGGTACGACAGGCTGTAGTCAAAGTTGACGGTTTCACCATTGCGGCACTGGTCAGGCGACCAACCACGGCTTTCGCAGTCGGCAGGTGTGTACTGCACCTCATCTGGCGAACTGCTGAGCGGGGTACTGCTGATGTATTTGAATGTCAGACCGTGTGTGAAATCACCGCTTTGCAAAGCAGCACCAACGGTCGCAAACATGTGCGGCAAGCCCGCTAGGCGGCTGTCATACCGCCCTGTAACCAGATTGAAGACCTGAAAATCCGTATATACGGTGGCTGTGCTACTCAGGTCCAGCGGGCCAAGCGCGGTCTGGGTCCGTCCGCGCACTGCCAGATCGACGCCGCTCAAAATGGTCTCGGCGCCGTTTTCAAAGCGTGCGGTCAGGTTTTGCAACTGCCCGTTGGTGACTCCGTATTGGGCGCGTTCTGCCGCGGTGAACGTGGAATCATTGGCCAGCGATCGTCTTTCTATTTGACCGGCGGTCAACTGGTTTTCGGCAAGCAACAGGTCCACAAAGCTCTTGAACCCAATCTCGTCGCGGCGGCGTATGGACCAGTAGTCCGCACTCATGGACCAGAGGGCCGAGGGCTGAAACACCAGCCCCAGATTGGCGGCCACTGACGTTTCGGGCTGCAGCGCAGGGTTGCCGCGCAACACGGTTGTGACGGAGGCATGGCATTCGTTGAACTCCACATTGTCGGCACGCACAGCCAGAATGAGCTTCTGCGGATCCGTGCCCGCCAATTTGTCTGCTCTGGCGCGCAGGTCTGCGGCTAGTGCGGTTGCAGGTGCGCAGCGCACGGGGTCCCGCAAATCGCCTGCAAAGTTGACGTCGGCGGAATTGGCGCTTTCAAGCAGGTTGGGCGCGCGAAAGCCCGTTTCCATCGTGGCGCGCACCGTGAAGCGGGGACTGGCTGCAAAGCGCAGGCCCACTTTGGGGGAAAAGTGGGCGTCGAACTGGCTGTATTTGTCTACCCGGCCGGCCAGATCGACTGTGGTGCTGTTTGTTACTGGCAGACTTAGCTCACCAAAAACAGCCGCGACATTGCGGGAGTCGTTGACGTCGCGCATGCCACCGCCCACGATATCGCCGTTCAACAACGAGTCGGTTGGTTGTATGCGGTGCGTCTCATGCCGCAGGTCCACCCCGGTCGCCAGCATGGCCTTGCCGCCTGTCATGTCGAAAGCGGGGCCGTTCAGGCGGGCGTCGGCAAAACTTTGGACCACGCGGCCGTCATAGCCGTAGGACGGGAACAAGGTGTTCAGGACCGCTGCACTGTTAGGCTGGCCTATCTTGTAACCCCGGCTAAAGAACAACGGGTCGGATTGCGAAGGGTCGTCATTGCCAATGACCTGCCGAAACCCGCTGGCGCTAAAAGCGCCCCGGTCTCGCTGCTCGGTTTGCCCGCCCATGGTGCCTAGCGCCGTTTCCCAGTCAAACGCATTCCAGGTTCCCCGCAAACCGGCCAACGCGCGGTATTGCAGAGTCTGCACGTTGGTTTCACCATATCCATCGGCAAACCGATACCGAAAATCCAGATCGTCCTGCCCCGTGGTGTTCAGCGGGTGCGCGGATGGCAGCCCACGGTAGGTGAATGTCTTGATTTCCCCCGTCGATGGCACTACCCATTGCACAGACCCCAACGCGGGACCATACGCCTGGAAGGGATAGGTGTAGTTAGTCTTGGTGCTGGACAACAGCAGTTCGCCGAATGCCCGCGTGTTTGCATCCAACTGCCACTGCACAGTGTTGAAAGCATTGACGCGATCTGCGGCGGCGATCAACTCGAAGCGTTTATACCGGTCGTAACGGCACAGGCCCCCAATAATCATGCTGGGGTCGCAGCCCGCAATGGGGCCGGTGTTGCCGCCAATGAGGTTGCCCGGGTAGCTGTAACTGGAATAGGACCCAAGATTGGGGAATTTGTCGATGTAAACGGGGTTAATGTAGGGCAGCGCATCCCGCCAGTTCACGCGGTCTCGCTGGTACAGCTCAATGCTGCTCATGGCGTTAAAGCCATCGTTGGCCATGTTGCCCGCCCCGAAGGTGATCGCAGCCCCCTTGCTGCCGAACTGCCCGCTGTGCACCGAGTGCTCTTGTTGCGCCTGTAGCTTGCTGCCCTCAAATCCGGGACGGGTGATGATGTTGATCACGCCGGCAATGGCCTCCGAGCCATAAATGGACGAGGCGCCACTGCGCAGCACTTCAATGCGTTCGACGGCTTCCAGCGGAAGCGTGTTAACGTTGACGACCACAATTGAATCGTGCATCAATGGGTAAGGTGCCACCCGTCGGAAGTTCAGGAGCAGCAAGGTTGCGTTGTTGCCTAGCGGTCCCAGGCTGGTGCCGTCGTAACCCGGCGCGGTGAATCCGCTGGTGCCCATTTCGGTCGACCCCGACTCGGTGGGGATCAACAAACTCAGCGCCTCCTTGAGGGTTTTTGCGCCGGTACGGGCGATTTCCTCACGGGTGATGATCTGCAGGGGAGAGGTCCCCTCTGTTTCTTGCCGCGCAATGTGGCTGCCGGTTACCTCAACGCGCTGCAACTCAGTATTTACAGTGACTTGCGCGCTTGCTGAAATGGTGGCGAAGGTTGCAAGCGCTACAGCGTTGAACTTAAAGACTCTCTTTGGCATGGGTCACTCCGATTCGTTTTTGGCATTTTGTGAGGCACGCGCCCAAGCCATTTGAGTCGATTTTGGTGCTGCTTCAATTGACACAGCGCAGATGCCGCTACAAACGAGGGTAAGTCCCAGTGCACCACCCGAGCGGGCGACCTCAAAACGTGTGATTTCAGCTATGCCGTGTTACATGACACGCAAAATTACAGCTCATTGACGCGGCCTAGCACTTGAACGTTGAAGCCGTATTTGCAATGCGAGACCTCCAGGAGACTATTCTTGTCAAGGATCCAGTCCCAAACAAAGCAATCGCCCCCCAGGTAACCGTGCGCCACTGCGTAGTTGCCCGGGGAAATCGAAGCCAACGCCTGCCGTGAGCGTTCTGAATCACTGACGGTAAAGTCCGCCGGGTCATTTTTGAATTGCGCCAGCGCCTCTTCGTACTGCCTTGAGATATCGGCTAGTGACGTGCTCCTTCTCGCGTCACCATACTGCCCTTCGCCGATTTCCCGATCCTGTGTCAAGGTCAATTCGTACCGATTTGGGGGTTCACTGCCCATGTCGACACGAACTTTCATCGTTGATGCAGAGATTTCAATGGTCTTCTTCCCATCTTGCGTGCGCCAAGTTCCAAGCCAATGGGTACTGAGCGGGGGCGATACTGGTTCAGCTTGCGGCACTTGCACTACCGGAGTCGCGGCGCAAGGAATGGTTTTGTCCGGTACGCCCATAGGAAGAAAACCAAACCCAAGGGTTCGCACGATGTCGAAACAATGCTCATCGCGGCCCGGTGATTTGAAAACCGCCGGCGCACCGACAGAGATTGATTCCCTCGTTTGCCCCAGCGCACTTAAGTGGTAGACACCTTGCGGGAGTGGCGTGCGTGGCCGGATGATCACCATTTCCGGCTTTCCGTCCACAGGCAATACGTGTGTAGCGATGGGGTCACCTCCGGACAATTGCCACGCGTTTTCTGGCTTCTCTTTCCTGTCGCCACCGCCCGGGTCCTGTGAAATCAGATTTCTGACGAAGACCTCACGGCTCAGCTTGAATCCACCATCGGTCTGCATGCTGAGGCGTTTGTCATGCACAAGAAACTTGACATCTGGCGGCAGGTCAATGCCGACGGTCGTCAACGGGTCGCGCAATTCAACCCAATCCCTACCCAGCAGGGCATAGACGCCGTAAGCCTCGGGATACTTGTCTGACTCACTCCTTGAGCAACCTGACAACACTGCGCAGAACACGCAGGACCAAAACACATACCAGCGCAGCATATTGACGGCGACACGCTATGCGGTTGCTGTGATGGGAGCCGATACCGAGGTCGGTACAGTGCGCCCAACAATAGCCTGATGAATCAGCGCCAGGTTGTCTTCGATCTTGGCGAAGATCAGATACAGGGCCATGATTAAAAAGAACAAAATGGCACCGCCAGCCAGGCTCAGCAAAAACAGCGCCTTCGCTTTGGCGGTTGCTACCCGAGCAGCTTCGGCGGCAATTTCACCTTGTACGCGGCGCTCTTCTGTCTGGAGAAAGTCTGATTTCTCTTTCTCAATGGCGGCCCAAGCTCGGGCGTGAAACGTCAGCATGGGCGAAACAACAGTGCCGATCAACCCGTCCTTCTTTAGCTGCGCAATTTCAGGGTTTTTCAGGAAGTCGCAGGCGAAACTAACCAAGGCCTTGGGCCAATTTGGGCCGCGAAAGCGATCCTCTGCCATTTGCTCTATCCATGCGCGCCGCTTCTTCCACTGCTCGTCCAACTCGGCTGTGGTCGCATTACCGGGAGCGATCCCCGCGAGTTTGCGAAATTCTTCAGAGCACACATACAGCGCAGTTGCCTGTTCTGCATAAATCTGGGTCGCAGTCGGTGCGGCCAATGCGGCGTTGTCAACCGGAGCACTGCCTCCCTTCTCCTGTTCTTTGCGACGCTTCTCTTCGTCAATCAGGAACTTCTTTAGATCTTCAAGGTTGACGGCACGTTGCGGCGCCGCCCTGGCAGGCGTTGGCGGTAGCGGCGTTTGAAAGTACTGATATGCCGCCATCGGCAACATGACCACGACGGCCAGCAACGCAAGGGTCATCAATCCAACTACCGCATATTTGAAAAATCGGAGATAGAGCTTGTCGAGCGTGGCTGCGTTGGGGTTGTGTTGAGGCATGGGTCTTCCTGAGTTTGAAGTGAGCTGCTTGGCTACAAATCCATTGCTGATCTGGCCTTGGTAGCCTGTTGTCTGACTGGCTCGGTTGGCCGCGGGGGCGCCTGGGGCGCGTTGTTGTTGGCGTTTTCGCGGGCCAGTCGCTCCGCCTTCGCACGCTCAAGGCTGGCGCGCTGCGTCGCTTGCTCGGCCAGCGTGCGCTGGCGTTGTGCCTCGGCCTGCGCAGCCTGGGTTTGTGCCTGGGCTCGCTCAACAGCGGCCCGGGCTTCCGCCTGCTCCCGCTGGATAGCAGCTTGTTTTTCAGCTTCGGCTGCAACACGTCGAGCGGCGGCCCCTTCGGGCAATATCTTGATAGAGGCTATTTGGGCGCTGCCACCGCAGGCAAAGGTAGTGCCCAGGCCCTGAAACCTGGTCTTTCCCTCGATTTTGATGACTGCCGTGCCAGCTTGACGATAGATGTGTTGCACCGAACCAGATGGGTTTGGTCCGCGCACTTTTACATATTCTTCAGTGCCATCGCCATACTCAATATTCAGGCCACAGATTGGCATATTCTCCTTTGGCCTCAACAAGATCGTAATTTGCGCAGTCTGTCCGACCTCAGTCTCCGGCGTTGCAGCGCGTATGCGCACCAAGTCATGAGCACTGACATTGAAGGGCAGAAAATTTGCAAACAACATGGCCCAGGTGGCTACGGTGATCGCACGTTTTTCAGCCGACTTGGGTGCGCTGCGACTTGTGAAGCGCCATCGAAAACCAACGCTTGCGCTCATTCTTTTCTCCCTGACCAGTGACAGCAATTGAATTTTGGTAACTGATAGATAAGATGCTGACTCAGTCAAAACATCAGGGCGGATGTTCGCCAAGTCAAGGCTGGGCATTCGACTGCGGTGGCGGCCAAGGTGCTGGGCATCCCCAAGGCCAGCCTGAGCAACTCAACTTCGAATTCGCAAACTGCCTAACGGCACCTTCAATTTTCACTTTTCGCCTGCCAATTCGAAACTCGCTATGGCAACTGCGCACGAAGCATCGCATTGCCAGTCATGATGATGAGTGCGTTGGTCTTGGCGTCGTACTTGATGGCTCTCGCGTCGTAGATGGCACCGGGACCAGTGCCAAGCACTGTCTCATTGATCCACTGTGTACCGACTACCTTTTCCACACGCCCGTTGTAGATTCTTCGGATCACGCTGTCAACGTGCGACACGATGTAAATGGCTCCATCCCGGCCAACGACTGGCGATGCAAAAAGTCCCCAGTAAATTCCCAATGAAACAGCTCCTACCGCACCGTCGGTGAGAATTCCGCGAGGGCCGGCAGGCGCGATCATCGTGACCGTCCCTGCCGGGGATACTTTGGAGAGGCCCGCGTTATTGGCAACTATCAAATCACCTGATTCGGTAATTCCCAACCCCAATGCGTAGCCACCAGTAACCGTTGCAAAATCGCTAATCACACCATCTGAATATTTTTTTATCACTGCGGTCTGTCCAACTGGACCAGTGAAAAATATGTCGCCCGCATCGCTGACGGTTGAAACCAATGGAAAGGGAAAATCGACTTGTGTAGCCAAGGTACGCTGCAAATTGCCAGTCGGGCCATAGAGTCTCAATTCTTTCTTGTATCGCGCCGCAGCAACAAAACTCCCATCAGAATTGACCTTAAGGACACTCGCACCGTCATTTGGTGATGCCGTCGGCACGGTGCTGAGTACGCCGGTTGCGTCTAGCTTTCGGACAATCACCTCATTCTGTGAAAACCAAATGTCACCCGAAGGTGACTGCACCATGTTGAACGGATTGCTAAGTTTGGCGCTGCTACCGGTGCCGTCTTGTGGCGCAAAGTAGTTGCGCTTGCCGGCCCAAAGACTCACAGTATTCGTCGTTGCGGAATACTTCTTGATATTGTTGTTTCCAATATCCGAAATTAGCAAATCTCCGTTTGGCAGAAACGCGACGCCTGAAGGGAAGTAGAACTTCGCCACATCTGGCTGGCCGTCAACGTCATCCGTTCCACCAGTACCTAGTGTGGCCATCAGCGTGCCGCCACGGTAAATCAACGCCCGGCGTTGGTTTGCATATGTCACGGCGATGCGACCATCGGTCGCGATGTCTATGCCATCTAAGGGCAGAAAAACATCAGCCCCAATGGGTAGCCCAAAGCCGAACGCTTGTGCGATATTTGGCCTGTCGACCAAGGTGCTTACCACTTCGTTCGAAATTACACGAATTCCATTTCCATCCCCCACAAAGAGTTTGCCGCTGCTCTTGTCGAACTTTAGTGAGCGTGGATTCCAGAAACGCGCTGTCTGCAACGCGCCGTCAGAAGTACCTATAGTGCCCATTTGACCAGCATACGTGCTCAGATTGCCAGCTGAGTCCATTTTCCGAATGACATGGTTGACCTCGTCAGCAATGTACGCATTACCTTGCGTATCCACAGTGACTTGACCCCCCGTTAGTCTGGCCGTGGCCCCGCTACCGTCGACAGCACCCTTTTGCCCCCAGGAGCCGACAACTGTTGAAATCTGCCCTTGTGGAGTGACCTTCTCGACAACTGCACTAGCACCGCTTGCGTACAAGGTTCCGTCAGAAAGAGCCACTATTCCCGCCGGGCAATCGCCGTTGAACTGGTCAGTCGTGCCTACGCTATATGCGGAATTGGAAGTTGGGTGCCCCACATTGAGATAGCTTGTCGTGCCTGCGAAAGTTGTCACCTGACCGGCAGGTGAAATCTTTCGGTATAGCGCATGCCTGCTCCAACCAGATGCACAACCGTCAGCAACAAAGATCGTGCCGTCTGCCGCGATCGAAAGCGAGCGCGGTCCATTGAAGCTGGCATCCAGCAACGCGCCGTCTTTGCTGCCGGGTGAATCCGCAGTGCCGACAATGAGCGACAGTGACTTAGCTGTCGAAGTCGGTACCACTGGTGCCGGTGTTGGTGTTGGCACAGGCGCTGGTGTTGCTACAGGTGCTGTAGTACCACCACCACCGCCCCCGCCGCATGCCGTCAGTCCCAGCACGAGGGCAACGGCGGCAACATTGAAAACACTTTGGCGTGAATTAGCGAGCAAGCGCATGTGCGTTTTCCCTATTCCCATCGTTGGGCTTGATGTTGTCTGAAATTTGTAGCCGAGTAAATTTCAGTCACAGTTGTTCGCGAGTGACAGCAAATTCAAAATATATGTAACTAACTCATAAGATGCCGATCCTGTAAAAACATCAGGATGGGGTACGTGATAATTTCCGTCGAACGGATGACCTATCCGACTCAGTCATGCTTTGCAGCCCATGAATCATCGTCCGTACAAAAGAAGACTATTGCTTCCAAGACGGCGACGATTGCGGGGATAAGAGTCCAGCAAAATAGGAGGTACAGAATCCCCCACCATTGGCCTAAATAGAACCTGTGTATTCCCAGTCCGCCAAGGAATAGAGCAAGAAATCCGGCGGCAACTTTGCTCTTCGTGCTTCCAATTTTTTGCATTGCTCCGCAATGCGGACACGCTCGCGCGCTTGCATGGATTTCCTTGCCGCAGCCGCGGCACCAAACCATTCCGGTTGTGTTCATATCAACCTGTTCCTAGCAGTCAAGGCTAAACAGCCTGCCTATCTTGCTACCGCTACAGACTTTGCGATCTTCTTGTCGGTGTTGTACTGGCTCAGGGCATATACCGACCAGATCGTGGCCGGAATCCATCCGATCAAGGTTATTTGCAGGATCAGACAGAAAATTCCAGAGATGGGTTTTCCGATGGTGAAGAACGTCAGGAAGGGAAGAATCAAAGAAAGAATGAGGCGCACACGACTCTCCTACAAATGGCCGTTTCCTTGGATAAGACGGTGATGGCGTACGGCAACCCATCACTGACTTGCGTTTCAGGCGCACAACCGAGTGTGGTTGTTGCACGTTTACTCTGGAGCTATTACGTGAGACGCAGATACGTCCAATTTCTCAGGATCTTTTTTTAAGGAGAAACCCTCGGGCACGCACTGATGTTCTAGAAAGCCTCACGGCCAGCGCAAACTGGCATCCCCGATCCACTGGGGCACCGGTGCAACGCGGCGTTCATTGGCATAGGTGGCGCCAACAGCCTGTTGCAAGACTGAGGCATTGAGCGACCGGGTGCCACGCAGCGCACCGGCCAGATGAAACGTAAAGACTCCGTGTCGGCGGGTGTTGACCAGCGTTGCACCGCGGGGGAGCCATTCTTCTGCGGCCAATTCATGACTCCGCGACGCAAAGGCAAGGCTTCTGCCATCCAGCCGTGCACTTGGTGATGTAAGTCGATCCTTGGGTGAGGTGGTGGTCGCTCGGGAGAGCGGTAGTCCCAAATCGGCCGGGCTGATGGCCCGTCCACTACCCGTCTTGCCGCGCGCCATGCCAGCGGCGTGACAGGTATCAAAAACCCCAAAAACAGTGGCACCGGCATCCACCAGTGCGTCCATCCATTCTCCAATTTCGTTGTCCAGCAAGGCGTTGGGAATGGCTGCGCGCGTTCCGACACCATCCCACTGATGGACATCGGACGGCAGAAAGACTTCGTCCAGTCCGTCTGCCTCGGTGGGCCGTCCCGCGTGGATAGCCGGTTGCGGCTGTTGGCTGCCGTGGCCGGCCAGGTAGAAGAACACTTTATCTCCCGGCATGACGCTGTTTTTCAGTCGCTCAAAGGCGAGAAGAATATTCTGCCGGGTTGGATCGCGCTGCGCCGTGGAGCGTGAGGTGAGCGTTTGAATGCGGTCGTCCGCGAATCCTTTGTCCAGAAGCACCGTGCGAAGCAGTCCTACATCGTTGACGGGGCCATGGAGCCACAGGCGACGCGGCAACTGGGGGTAGTCAGAAACACCGATCAGCAGAGCATAGTCAGTGGCATGCGCCAGACCCGAGCAGGCGAAAACCAGCAGGGTTGCCACCGACCGCAGCATTTGCCACAGTGTTTTGGTGCGGTGCATCAGGTGCCGAGCCATACGAATGCCGCCCAATAGTGGGGGTGTGCGAGAGTGTTACCTTGATGGCGTCGCAGCCAGGAGCGCTGGACGCTGGCCAGGGTATTGGAATCTACGGGGATGGCCGCACGTCCTCGGAGATGCCCGTAGAAGTCGGCCATCCAGCGGGCGGTGACGGTGTCGTCAATGCGCCAAAGCGTAGCCAATATGTCATTGACCCCGGCACTACTCAAGCTTTGCGCAAAACCCACCCACTCGCGGCCGTCTCCGGCGCCGACCGATATTGCACTGTCGCAGGCAGACAGGAGTGCGAGACGAACACCTTGCCACGGCAACAACCTGAGCTCGGACAAACTCAGGTGCTGGCCATCACCCAGCAGTAAATACGACTTGTCTTCGCCAGAAGGGTCCAGAACGAAATGGCTGGCGACATGCACGATGCCCGGTTTACGCTGCAGCCCAACTTTCAGACTCGCAGAAGTGAAATCGCCATCCATCAGAATCTGGCTTTGCGGCATGCGAATGGCGGTCAATTCGCGCGCAACACCTGGCAGCGCGCCATGCTGCGCGTCACCCAAGGTTCGCCCCACCGCCAGTACCGTTGGTTTGCGCAGCTGGGACGACCTGAGGTGGTGCTCGGACCGGACTCCCATCAATTGGGTCTGCAACGCAAATCGCTCGACCAGATATTGCTTGCCGTCATAGAGACTTGCAAAGGGCAAATAGCGAAGCGCTCCGTCTGGAACCAGCACCAGACTGTGCACCTGGGCTTGCCGCAGCTTGGGAAGCAACGGTTCTATCAGCCAGCCCCACAGTTGCCTGAGCGGATCCGTTGGGTCTGTCTGCTCATTGGAGAGTGCTCTACGCGCAGCCTCAATTTGTTGGTTTAGGGCCGAGGCGTCTACCGCCACACGCTGGCGGAAACTGCCCCGCTGCAAACGCACGATGACGTCGAGATTGTCCTTGCCGACAACATAGGTGAGGCGTGCAGTGCGATAGCGCAAGCCAGCAACGGATTGGTCCGCTACTGACATTGCAACACCGGCTATGACAGGGGGCGCAGGTCCTGCTTCAAGCAATGTGTGCAATCGGGCTTGAACGTCCTGAGTGCTTTGTTCCGCCACCTCGTCCCGATAGTCAGTCCGAAAGTCTATCGGCATGGTGGCATCGACTCTTGCATCTGACGCCTGTGCGGTCGCCTCAGCCTCCTGAATCAATGATGCCAGCGCCTCGTTGCGCATTCCCTCGTCCCTGGAAAAAGACAGCGCAACGCTGTCCCCGTTTCGACGCTTGGAGGAGCGGCGCGAGTATTCGAAAAGCTCCTCCTCACGCAACAGGCCCAGCACCTGTTCAGCTTCTGGCAAACGCCCTTCATCGATCAGCAGGCTGACAAAGAGTCGCAACTCATCTTCATAGTTGGACAACCAGCTGCGGTACAGGTCCTGGTCGTCGGTCGGCAGTCCTTTTCGCAATTGCTGCAACGTGTTGGCGGCGCGCTTGTAGAGCCAAATGGCGGTGTCTGGTGAGTTGGCGGCAAGATGCCGCGCCATATTGAAGTGTGTCAACGCGGCAGTGGAGGGATTGCGACCACCCAGAGCAATGGCTAGCGATCGTTCCAGCGGCTCCCGGACTTGCGGCCCGCTCAATGCCGATCCGCCTTCGCGCCATGCCTGCATCAGCGGGCGCAGGGCGCTCTCAGCTTGTAACGGTGCGCGAAACCTGCGAATGTGCAGGTCGGTCAATTCACTGGCCCACTGAAGCATGTCCGCGTCACCCCGACGAACCGAATCCCGTACCAGCGCGAATGCCTGAGAGCCGATGTGTGCTTCGGGATTGAGGTTGATCTGCAGGGCTGCCTTAAGCCGTGCCGGTGCCGTTGGGTCGCCCTGGCTCATCTTGGCCACTTCTATGATGGTGGCCGGAACCATGCGTTCATAGTTCAACAATGTGGGATCATTCGAGCGCTTGATGTAGTCGATAGATCGCTCCGCATACTCAATGGCGGCTGCGTAGTCGCCAATATCCAGAGCAATACCGGCCAAGTTGTAGTTGGTGCGCACAATATTGGTCCATTGCACAGGCACCTGTGCCTCAAAGAAGGTTCTAGCCTGTAACAACTTGGGGATGGCTTCAGCCTGGCGCCCGGCGTTGGCGAGGCAGACCCCCCATTCGGTGGCCATGTGCGCCTGCAGCAGTGCATCCTGCGGGTGGTGCAGTTGGGACAATTCGGCTGCGCGTGTCACAAAACTGAGTGCCTGCTGTGCCCGTCCCAAGTACCGTTCATGATAGGCCGCGGCACGTAGCAGCATCAGCGATGCACGGTGACCGACACTCAGGCCTTCCTCCAAGAGCTGCTGGATGCGAATGACTTGTGGCTGAATCGTCCAGGCGCCAAATAGCAAACGTGCAACGGTCATTAGTTCTTCATTTGCGAGCGCATCCGGTGGCTGTGCCATAGCGCGCGCCATGCGCTCCCGCAGCACGGTGTGGAATCTCTGCTCTACTTCATCCGTGAGGCGCATGTACAGCCCCGTTATGAAGTAGTGCATCTCGGCTTTGAAGCCCAGCAGCCTGGCAGTGGTATCACCCGCAGGATCACTGGCCGCGTATTGGACTTTCAGCCACGGCTCGAACCACATCCGCAGTTCAGCCTCCGTGACCGTAGACTTCTTGGCCGCCCGATCAAAAAAACTGCAAAGCGCGTAAAGCCCTGCGAATTGTTGCGCAAGTTCTCCGGGGCGAAGCGCTATGGCGTAAACCGGTTCCAATTCGCGCACGCATGCGGCCCCGTCGTTAGTGGCGCCCCCCTCTATAACATCGGGCCAGTATCTTTTTGCTTTCTCTATTGCCCTGGTTACGGCTTCGACTTCGTTTTCAGTCGTTTGTACTTCACCGGCGTGCGCGTTGGTCATTCCGGCGACCAGGTACGCCAGACCCGCCACAGCAAGCAGCATCCTGCCCAAATGCCGCAACTGACGCATTTCAGCAAGGGATTTCACAGCGCGCATCAGGTTGCAAGCCATACAAATGCCGCCCAATAGTGCGGGTGCGACCGATTGCTGCCCTGATACCGTGACAGCCATTTCCGTTGCACTGCGGCCAAGGTTGCCGAGTTCACCCGCGGGTTGCCATGCACGCGGAGTCGGCTATAAAAATCGGTCATCCACCGTGCGGTGGACGTGTCATCAATGCGCCACAGCGTGGCCAGTACGTCCTTCACCCCAGCGGTGCCCAGGCTTTGCGCAAAACCGACCCATTCACGGCCATCGCCATGGCCCACTGATATGGCGCTGTCGCAGGCTGAAAGCAAGGCGAGACGAACGCCGTCCCACGGCATTGCGCGAAGCTCCGTCAAACTTAAACGCTGTCCATCTCCCAGCAGCAAATAGGACTTGTCTTCGCCAGACGGGTCCAGAACGAAATGGCTGGCAACATGCACGATGCCTGGTTTGCGTTGCAGCCCATCCTTCAAACCCGCGGAAGTGAAATCGCTGTCCATTAGAACGAGGCTCTGTGGCATGCGAATGGACGACAGCTCGCGTGCGACGCCGGGTAGGGCGCTGTGTTGCGTATCACCGATGGTTCGCCCTACGGCAAGCACAGATGACTCGCGCGGTTTTAAAACACTTGGACTGGTCTCCCGTCGACCGCCCATGAGCTGGGTTTGCAAGGTGAACCTCTCCACCAAGTAGCGCTTCCCATCGTAAAGACTTGCAAAGGGCAAATACCGAAGTGCGCCATCGGGAACCAGGAAGAGGTTTTGCACCCGAGCGCTCAGCAGCTTGGGCAATAGTGGTTTTATCAACCATTCCCACAGCCGCTGAAGTGGCACAGATGGGTCAATTTGTTCGCTGGAAAGCGCACCACGTGCAGTCTCAATCTGCTGATTTAAGTCGGAAGCTTTGACTGCCACGCGATGTCGAAAACTCCCATGCCGCAGACGCACAATGACGTCCAGGCTGTCCTTGCCTACGACATAGGTCAAACGCGCAGATCGCGAGGGCAGCGCGGCAGCAGACTGATCGCGTGCAAGGTCTGGAGCGCTAGTCTTGACAGCCCGCGGGTGGGTATCTTCTAGCAAGGTGTGCAATCGGGCTTGAAGAGCCTGAGTACTTTCTTCGGCCACCGCATCACGGTAGTCGGTTCGAACGTCGGTCAATCGCAAAGCATCAAGCCTAGCGTGGGCGGCTTGCGCAGATGCCTCCGCTTCCACAATCAGTGGCGCGATGACGTTGTTCCGGACCTGTTCATCGTTGGTAAACGACAGTGCAGTGTCGGCACTGTTTCGACGGGCTGATGAACGGCGTGAGTATTCATGAAGCTCCTCCTCACGCAGTAGTCTCAACACCTGCTCCGCTTCCGGCAAACGGCCTTCATCAATCAATAGACTTACGAAATGGCGTAGCTCATCTTCATAATTGGACAACCAGCTGCGATACAGGTCTTGGTCGTCTGTGGGCAAACCCTTCCGCAATTGCTGCAGGGTATTGGCGGCGCGCTTGTAAAGCCAAATGGCCGTCTCGGGTGAGGGTCCCGCAAAATACCGCGCCATATTGAAATGCACTAGCGCAGCGGTAGACGGGCTGCGACCGCCTAGGGCAATCGTTAGCGACCGCTCCAGAGGTTCTCTCACCCTCGACTCGTTCAATGCCGATCCGCCGTCTCGCCATGCCTGCATCAAGGGTCGCAGGGCGCTCTCTGCTTGCAGTGGTGCGCGGAATCGGCGAATGTGCAAGTCGGTGAACCCAACTGCCCATTCGAGCATTTCCTTGTCCCCTCGGCGCACTGAGTCACGCACCAAAGCAAACGCTTGAGAGCCAATGTGCATCTCGGGGTATGGGTTTATTTGCAATGCTGCTTTCAGGCGGGCAGGCGCAGTGGCATCACCGAGACTCATTTTGGCTATTTCTGCGATGGCGGCTGGAACCATGATTTCATAGTTCAACAAGGTCGGATCATTCGAACGCTTGATGTAGTCAATCGCGCGATCAGAATACTGGATGGCAGCGGTGTAGTCGCCCATGTCCAGCGCAGTACCAGCAAGGTTGTAGTTGGTGCGCACAATATTGGTCCATTGCATGGGCAACTGCGCCTCAAAAAAGTCTCTGGCCTGCAGCATCTTGGGTATGGCTTCAGCCTGGCGGCCTGCACCGGCAAGGCACGCTGCCCATTCGGTGGCCATATGCGCTTGCAACAACTCGTCAGTGGGATGGTGTAGCTTGGACAAGCTGGCTGCACGGCTGATGTAGCGTAATGCCTGATCTTGCCGCCCCATGTAACGCTCATGGTAGGCGGCCGCACGCAGCAGCATGAGCGACGCACGATGGCCGACACCCAAACCATCTTCAAGGAGTTGCTGGGTTCGCAGCACTTGGGCTTGAATCTGCCAGGCACCGAAAAGGAGTCTTGCGACTGTCAACATTTCTGCGTTGGCGCGCGCGTCGGGCGGCTCTGCCACAGCCAGTGCCATGCGTGGCTTCAAGAGCTTATGGAATCTTGACTCTGCCTCATCTGCCAGCCCCAACTCCTGACCCAACCGGAGATAGTTCATCTCCGCAGTGATAGCGCGCGTTTGGAGTATTGGGTCGCTCGCGCGTTCACTCAGGTTGTATTGACTTTCCAGTCGAGGCGCGTACCACTGGCGCAGCTCCATTTCAGTTAGAGGAGTCTTCTTGGACAGTGGATCTAGAAATCTGCAGTGCGCATACACAGCAAAATAGTCGGCGCCGGGTTCAGCAAGCTGAACAGCCGTAGCGTAAAACGGGTGCAATTCGCGCACACATGCAGCTCCATCGACCACGCGCGCCGGGTCCTGGATGTCCAGCCAATGCAGCCTTGCACGGGCAGTGGCTTCGCGAACCAGCTGGACGTCAACATCGGACACCACTTCAGCTGCCGCACGGGCGCTCGGCACGCCGACAATCAAAATCCCAAAGAGTGCGATGCACCTTAGGGCAAAATGTGCGTATCCCAACAATTTCATCGCAGCAATCTAATTCCGATATGTCAGGCCTTGTCGCATTAGATGCAACACCAGAAGAAAACCTCAGTGATGGCGCTGAGAATTTACATGGTCTTACAGTTGCCCAGAGCCTTGAGGGGTTGTACCACTCCCACTACCGAAAGCTTACTGGCTATTTCAGGCGATGTGGCGTAAATGATGCAGTCGCGGCCGAGCTGGCACAAGATGCCTTTGTCAACGCCTATAGAGGCCTTCCAAATTTCAAGGGGCAGAGCAAGCTCTCAACCTGGCTGTGGACGATTGCACGCAATGTTCTATTGGCCTATGTGCGATCCAGCCCTTCAATACAGTCAGCCGGTGAGCCCGTTGACCCGGATAGCCTGACAAATGGCGACGACGTCCGTCTCAGTGACATGTGCGATAGCATCCGCCGCGGTTTTGCCGCCTTTGCCCGGGAACACCCAGAACGTGCGCAGGTGCTCTATCTCGCCGCAGTAGAGGGCTGGTCCATCAACGAATTGGCGGAATTTTTGGGGCGCACCCCGCATGCGGCGACTGAATACCTTTCGCAATGCCGAATCAAACTCAAACCTTATCTAGCTGATTGTGATGACCAGAGCTGAACCGGGAAGCATCCATTCCGAATCGTCCGCACCTCATGCGGAAGCTCTGGCGTGGTTGGATGGCGTCGCGGGGCGCGATGCTTCGTGCGAAGCCAGCAAAGAGGGCGCTCGACTTCGGGACGCATTGCTGGACGGTGCGGAAACGACTGCCCCCCCCCCGTGGGCACAGATTGAGCGTCTGGCAGCGACAACACCTGCGCCGTTGCAACACCTGGGCGACTCAAAGTCGACTGTGTTGCAACCGACCGGGGTCGCGCTGGACAAGGAACTGCTGTCAAGACCCGCATCCAACCAGTCTTCCTTTCGCCATCGCTATGGCTGGGCGGCCACTATCGCCGTCTGCGCGGTCTTGTTGCTTACCCAATGGCCACATGGTCGCGACGCGGAACCGCAGTTCCGTGGGGCGAATGCGACTGAAGCCACCATGCGTGTAGCCGCACCGTTGGAAGCGGCTGCGGCCTTGGCAACTGAGTTACGTGGCCTGGGAGCCAGTGTGAATAGCCGGCAGGGGAATGGTGATGTCTTTCTCGACATCGTTGCGCCGTCGTCGGCCGCGCTGGCGGTCAATCAGCGACTCCAGTTGTTGGAGACAGGGCTCGACGTGAATGGCAAGTTGTTGTTGCACGTGCTGCCGCTTGAAAAGTAGCACCCGTCTAAACCTGCTTTTGGGCTATCGCCCCACAAGAGTCTTGCGATTGGAAATTGCGAACAGGGTTTGCCAATGTCAGCTTGCTGACTTCCAGTCAAAATTTGAACGTCAGCTTGAACAAATCGGGAGCACCCGCTTTGGGCACGAAGTTCCTGATCATGAATGACTGCAGTCTGGCAAGTTGATTGGACGTCTGCGTGGTGGTCAATCGATCTCTCATTGCAATTTCAAGACCTGGCCATAGTCAGTACTTCGTTTGGCTAATCAATGCGCAAGAAAGCTGACATTCATGAAAACGTGAAATCAGCCCATCTGGCTGCAGTGTTTGGCGAACGTGGAGTTACGACCTCAAATGGGGCATCGAGATGACAGGCTTCCTTAAGAAAGGAGATTCGGGCCTACGCTTGGGTCTCCTTCAAGAAGTTCAAGCATCTCGCAATACCGTGGCTCACCGTTCGTGGCGTCGAAAACAAACGCGACTTTTACATGAATTTGTCCTTTCACCTTCAGGGCATTATGCAGCGTACGGTGCCGTATGTCTTCAACGTCCAAGTCAGGTATCTTCATCAAATGTCGATTTGAAAACTCGGCGTTGATCAGCGATTCCGGAATCTCACCTTCCAACTGAATACTTCCCAGTTCGAGCCAGAGATCGGGAAACAACGCAGTTACCCGTGCGCAAATCATGGCGACAGTTGCTTGGGCAAGCGCATTGGGTATTGCTGGCGCGTCCCATATATCCTGATTACCATGCGGAGTGCGGGTGCGCCTGCCCTTTACATTGCGTTTGCGGATCGTTCGAATCGCTCCAGCTTCTATGTCTCGCAATTGGTCAGCAGTCCAGGTGCTTGCCAACGCTAGCGCAGTTTCACAAGGGAGATTGGCGATCTCAGACAGCGCATTCCTGACCTCCAACTGGTAGGTGTCAGACTGCTTGCCAAAGAAGCCAAAATCCTGCTGGCCTGAATCGATGGCATACACCACAAGAAACACGCCTTCCGCACGGACTGACTGACGAAACTCTAGTCGTGCCGAACGTAGCCGAAAGACACAGGGCAACTCTGCGCGCAGCGCATGAATGAGCGCTTGCCGCTGGGACGCAATTCGGTCTTCTGACCATTCGACATCGACTGGAATCAACAGGCGGTCCAGAAGTTTTGCTTCACGATAAATCATGATTGCCTCCGATGACGAGTGCGTAAACAGTCAGAGCGAGCATCAGGACATCCAGCCCGTTGGTTGAGATCGCGGCGGGTGCAAAGGATGGTCCGTTCTGAGCAGGCGTCGGAAAAATGACAAAGCAACTCGGACGATCCGACCGGCTATTTACGCTGGGAGCTACGGTCGCCTGACCGGAAAACGCAGCAACAAATAGCTGGTGAGCAAGACCAGCCTGACGAATGCCTTCGACGTCACTCGTGTGGCAGACTGCAAACTGGCTAGCCTTCGCGTCGATCCGCGCGAATAACTGCAGCACTGCCAACAAATTATTCCTCTGTGAAGCATCCCAATAGCCGTTCTTGTCGCGCAGCTTTAGCCATGACATGCCAGAAGCCGCGACAGACCTGACGTCCAGTCCGATAGCCAAGTCAATTGATCGAAGCAATTTCGCGAATTTGACTTGCTGCACGCTGCTCAGACGAATGCCAAGGGCCTGCAGGCTTGCCTCAACACTGTGCCACTCTATGCACGGTGTATTGGCCTGAAGCAATCCAGGGAGTTTCCGTGTGACTTTTGAGATCGATTCCACGCAATCCACTGAAATCCGCAGACGCTGTGCAATCAGTGTAGACGGAAGTTTCCCTGCCTGAAGGAGGTCAATCGCTTCCAGTGTCTTTCGGGGCGTTAGCAACGTCGAAATGCTGGACTGTAGAGTTGGACTCTGCGGCGAAGTGAGTTCAAACCGCTCCGAGGCCTTGGGCCACGGGATGACAGCGGCGGCATCGGCAATCGATTTCCAACCGATATCACTGACTGAAGTCGAGTACCTTTTCGCGCGCTGACGAATCGTATTTGCCGGAACGCCGGAAATACGACTCGCCACCTCGCTGGTGATTGGGATCTCGTTCATCTGGATGTCCAGACGCATCCGTAAGGCGAACTCAAATACGTGCGCGTAACTTTCGACCAGGGTGGCGGCAGTCGCATGCCCCATGGCGTACATCAGATGGTGCACCCGGCTGAAATCCACCAGGCAGTCTGAGGTCAGAATCTCCGCCATCCGATCGCTGCAAAAGCTGTGCCGAAGTGCATGCACGGTCATATCGGGGTCGCCCGTCGAAGCTTTGAGCACAACCAGGAGAAGCCGGTGCAAGACAAATTTTCGCGAGATCCGATGCGGTTGATCGATGTCCCCGAAAAGCAGGTCGTCCAGACCGCCCCCTCGACCTTGGTGTTTATTGGCTAAATCGCGAATGGCCGAAACGGCGTTTGCATCCTGGATGATCACTCGCCGAACCGCTGCCGTAGATTTCAAGCAAAGAATCCCTCGCCAGGCCTGAATTTCAATCTCGACTCCCGTTGTGACAAAGTTGATGTTGCGCAGGCGAATGTGCAATGCTTCCTTCAAACGCAAGGGTGCGTAACGCAACAATGACAGGGCAGCCATGGACCTCATCTTCATGTCTGGGTCCAGTGTGGTTGACTCCTTAATCCATGTCAGCGCATGCTGAAATTCCTTGTCCGTGACGCATTGCGCACGAGGAACTGGAGGAGGGCCATCGGGCTCGCCAGCTTTTACCAATGGCAAGTCGTACGCATGGTGCAGGAATGCCAGGAAGCTACCGAGCGCCGCCGCGAACACCTGGTCGAACTGGACACTGGGGTCTGCTTTTATGGTTTCAACCAGACCCGTAATGTCTCCAGCTTCCCAACTGTCTGTTGATGATTCGATCGCTTGAATGGCGCGCCAGATGGCCGGGCCAGCTTTCTTGGCATAGGTAGCGCGGGTGCCAACGGTGGACTTCTCCTGCTTTTTGACTGTTCCGGATTCGACCAAGTCAAAAATCCACTCTACGACCACGACATCGGCTATGCATGTAGTGCTCACGGACTTGGAAATAGCGGAAATGGCGTCAAGCCATGTATCGATTTGTGCGCCGGCACTTAGCTTGGAGTCGACCGAAAGCCGCTCCAGCACCATGGTGATAAAGCGCGGGGAGGCCTCGGTCCCCGTTGTGACCTTCTCCTCGACCAAGTCCACAAAATCTGCTGCACTGACCTGCCGCGCGGTTTGTGCATCGATGTCATCAGCTGGCATAGACACTACGCAACCACAATCACTCCTGACCCAAGACTCCATAGGCAAAGGTGTCATTTGGCGAACTCCGGCGACGTGGCTGAAGAGAACCATGGGCAGGTTGTAAATGCAACTGGCGAGTTGATCGGCACGCAGCTCCGGCAGCATCTCGGATCGCTTCAAAGTGGTGTAAGGCTTCCAGCTTTTAAGCCAATCCAGCAGTGCATCAACTGACTGTCCGTCCAGTGGATTGGAGTAAAGCGCCAGCTGTGTTGGGTCACTCAATGGGATCCGGCACAGCGCTCCATGTTCATTGGGCCAGTCCATTGCAACAAAGGAGCCCAGGCGCGAGATTTCGGCTTTGGACTTGATCAACGCAGGCAGCACCATTGGATCCATGGCATCAAAGCTACAGAGGTTGGCCAGTGAAATTGCGCTTGTTGGTGGAGGATCTTCCAGCAGGCGCTTTTGGCAAGCCTCAAAACGGGCGGCCCGAAGCTGGCACGTTGGCGTAGTCCTAAAGACCTCGGCGTAGTCATTGACTGGGTTTACAACGACTCCTGCCTTCTTGAGGATGGTTTTGGGGTTCATTGGGTGCTCCCTTCTGTGCTGGAGTTGGTGTTCATCACTGCTGACAAAGCACGGTCCAAAATTGCCCCTGCACGCCTTGTCCACGACCGAAAACAGCCGTCGGATGCCGAACTCATAGACTCCTGCCCGCGGCCTTCGTGACGCAGAACGCGATCAATGTCAGTTGAGCGCATCCCGGCTTTGCGAAGCGCGTTCTCTGCCCACTTGCGCCCGAAGTCGGGAGCCAAGAGCGTGGGCGTGGCTGTACGCAGAATGTCCGACGTGCTTAGCAGTTTTGCGGAGCCAGACGGAGCAGCGAGCACCAGCAATGGTGCGCAATCAGTGTTTTGGATGTCCCACAAACACTTGGTGAACTGGGTGATCAGATGTTTCTTGTGAAGACGTGCAGCGAGCTCGCAACAGTGCATTTTGTACTCCTGAAGCAATGCATACATCGATGGGGGGACGAGAGCTTCCAGTTGGCCTTCGATGTCAGCGGGTGTTTTTTCATCGACTGCGAACGTGCGAACGCACGCTGCGTGTCCACTGGTGATTGGCAATACCTTCGACTCGCGTAACGCGCTTGCCAGACTTATTTGGAATCCGACCAGATGCGTTAAGTGGTTGTGGTGTGCAAGCAGCTTCTCGACCGTCGAATTGTTTGAGGGTGTTGCTGCCACGGTTTGCGCGGCCAGACGTTCATAGACCTGGCGAAGATCCGCATCGGTACTAAGTGCATCGGTGCCAAACGATGCTTCCAGTTTGGGGCTGATGCACGGTTCAAATCCCAACAAGTGGTACGCCTGGTTCGCTGCAGTCACAACTTCCGCCGGTGTGATGCGACAGTAGTACAACTTGCTTTTGAGCGTGGCAGCAAAGTCAGCCGTAAATACAGCGGCTAGCAATGAATCCATACCGTTCTGACGGAGATATGGGGCAACCCCAAAACGCAACTTTGCCCACGACGGTGCGAAGCCGGCTGTTGATGGGTACAGAGTTTGGCGATTTGAAATTTCCGACAACTCTGGAACCAGATCGCCGAGCGTCTTGGCCTCTGCCGAGGAATTCAGGAGTTCGTTTAAGGTCGCGTGGACACACGAAGGCAGCGGCTGTGAAAAGGTGTATCCCGCTGATTCGCTGTTCCCTGTAGTGAACTTGCTGACATCCTTGCAAAGAATCTGGTAGTTCTTGATGAGGAGTCCCTGCTCGACATCAATCCAGATGTTGCAATCTTCAGTCCCGGGATCGACCGTCGGCGCGAATGGGATGGCGCGCAAGTGGGCTGGGGCCAGACCCGTAAATGCGGCGAAGTAGATCGCAGCGCGCCGCACAGGGTAGGAGTCAAAGACGTCTGCGGTCTTTGACTGTTTGAGTTCTTCCATTTGGCTACTTGATAGGCACCGGCTATCCAGAATCGCTGAACGAGAGTGAACCGATGCGTATGCCGCCCGGCAGGTCCAGGAATCGCGTGCAATCTGATGGATGTCTCTCGGATGAACCTGAAACTCGCTGCGGTTCAGCAGAGTTAGTAACTCTTTGTAGTTCCCAGCTAGGCGACGAATTGTTGGGTTTTCAATTTCTTCTGCGGGCTGCAATAGTTCCCATGAAAGTAACTCTGCGTGGAACTCAAGTTCAGACGTGCAAAGTGCTTTGCAAAGACCAGTCGGCATAGGTTTGCCAACGATCAGTGACCGAATCAGCAGTATCCCGGCAGCTGCACTAAAGCCAGTTCCAGCGTTCCCTTGCGATCCAACCAAAGCAAGTAGGCGCCACGCTGGAGTTGCACTCAGTCGCCGCCTGACGAGAGTGACAGGGTCGACTACTGCGTGTTCTGAGAACAATTCCTGGCACTGCAGATGGAGATCTTGAAATTGCAAGATGAACTTGTCGAGGTCTTCCGTGTCCCCCTTGAGTGTTTCAGCGATGCATTGGCTGGCAACAGTGGTTGCTTTGGCTGCGCCAGCAATTGCGAGTTGAAGTCCCAAGTGATCGGTGGGCGGCGGAGCAGCTTCGATCAGGCGGTAGTAAACAGCTGAGTTTTCTCCCGTTAGGGGGGCGGAAAGGGCTGCAACAATTTTTTGGATGGGTGTCGAGCAAAAGCTCGGGTTAGGGTTCGGAAAATTCACGTCAAACTCCAATCGGTTGACGCTCCGCCGGCGTGGGTTAGGTGCCTCCATTTGTGCCAGGAGGCGTGGCGAATAGGGTTTTTTGCTCGAGCAAGTGCTACTCTGGGCGGAGCAGAGGCAAATCGCTGAGCATGGTTCGGCGCGATGAAAAACCACGCCGACGGCTCGGAAGAGCCGATTCTTGAAATGCCGGTCCGTTAGGACCGGTGCCCGGGGAGGGCTCTGTGAAAGTGTGGCCCGAAGGCCGGTTATGACAGTACGGACACGTCAGCGCTTGCGCGCCCGCCGCGAACACCCACACCAAAAATATCAATGTGACTGCCGAGCCCTGATCATCAAAGACAGCAGTTTCCAAGTCAATATTTTGAAGGTCTGATGTTGGAAATTGGCAACGGCTAACGTTCACGACAGATTGAACGGTAGCGAGAGCCAAGCAATTGATGGAAATGTATGGTTTCAAAATTCCGCCAGTCTCATTTGCTCTTGGACGCAGAGCAGATTGCGCAAATGCGGAATTCGCCGAGAAACCTAATCTTTGTA
>Ga0208398_100519_pt1 | contig 24025 bp, 17 predicted proteins | sample LakWasMe79_HOW10_2_FD_183905 | JGI IMG/M metagenome (GOLD analysis project Ga0208398, IMG submission 183905) | Freshwater sediment methanotrophic microbial communities from Lake Washington under simulated oxygen tension - Sediment Metagenome... | ecosystem: Environmental > Aquatic > Freshwater >...
GATCGCCCAGCCGCATCTGCTGCTGCAGGCAGCTGGCAAACAGGGCCAGGGCCTGGTCGCCCGCGGCCTCGCCATGCTCGGCATTGATCTGCTTGAAGCCATCCAGGTCCATCAGCATCAGGGCCAGCGGTTCGTCGTAGCGGCGCGCCATCGAGATCATGTCCACGGCGCGCAGGCTGAAGGCGCGGCGGTGGCACAGGCCGGTGAGGTCGTCGAGCTGGGTCAGGCGCTTCAGCTGGGTCTCGGTCTCGCCGCGCCAGGCCACCAGCACCGCCAGCATTACGGCCAGCAGATTGATATTGCCCATCAGCGCAAAGCCGGTGTTGATCCAATGCTCGGCGGTGTAACTGGGCAGGGCCGCGGTGTCGGTCACGGCCAGATGGCCGCGCGCCAGGCTGAACAGCGCCATCAGCGCCAGGCTGCCGCCCAGCAGGCCACGCCAGCGCAGGCTGTGCCGCTCGGCATGCGGGCTCTTGCGCAGCAGGGCCAGGCTGATGGCCAGCATCTGCAGCGCAAAGAGGGCGCTGCTCCAGCCCAGGCGGAAGGCATAGCTGTCGAAGCCGAGCAGATAGCCCAGCGTCAGCAGGGGTGGGATCGCCAGCGCCAGCCAGCGCCCGGGCCGGTGGCCCAGCCAGTGCTGGATGGCAAACCAGAGCAGGGCCAGGCTGGCACTCAGCGAGAGCATCGCGGCGCTGGCCAGCCAGCGCTGCAGGCCCAGCGGCGAGACCATCAGCAGCAGCCAGCCCAGGGCTTGCAACTCGGCCGCGCCCTGGGCCAGGCGGGCACCGCGGCTCTGCTTCCAGCCCATCAGCAGGGGCAGCATCAAGGCCATGGCCAGCGACTGGATCAGCAGCAGACTGAAAAGCGTGGGAATGTCCAGGCGCATGAGGATGTTGTTGTGTGGGCGCAGGCCGATTGTGGTGGATGTGCGCGCCTACTGGAAGGCCACTTCCGCAAAGCTGCGCAACTTGCGGCTGTGCAGCTGACCCAGCGGCCCGGAGCGCAAGAGCTCCACCGCACGCAGGCCGATGCGCAAGTGCTGGTCGACCCGTTCACGGTAGAACTGGTTGGCCATGCCGGGCAGCTTGATCTCGCCATGCAGGGGTTTGTCGCTGACGCACAGCAGGGTGCCGTAGGGCACGCGGAAGCGGAAGCCGTTGGCAGCGATGGTGGCGCTCTCCATGTCCAGCGCGATGGCGCGGCTCTGGCTGAAGCGGCGCTCCGGCCCGCCCTTGTGGTGGCTGGGCAGCAGCTCCCAGTTGCGGTTGTCGGTAGAGGCCACGGTGCCGGTGCGCAGCACGCGCTTGAGCTCGAAGCCCTGCAGCTGCGTGACCTCGGCCACCGCGCGCTCCAGCGCCACCTGGATCTCGGCCAGCGCGGGGATCGGCACCCACAGCGGCAGCTCCTCGTCCAGCACATGGTCCTCGCGCACATAGCCATGCGCCAGCACATAGTCGCCCAGGGCCTGGCTGCTCTGCAGGCCGGCGCAATGGCCCAGCATCAGCCAGGCATGCGGGCGCAGCACCGCCACATGGTCGGTCATGGTCTTGGCGTTGGCCGGGCCCACGCCGATATTGATCATGGTGATGCCGCTGCGGTTGCGGCGCAGCAGGTGGTAGGCCGGCATCTGCGGCAGGCGCGGCGGCGGCGCGCCCAGGGCGTCGTGCGGCTCGGCCGCGCAGCCGATGCGCCGCGTCAGCACATTGCCGGGCTCGACGAAGGCGATGCAATCGTCCAGGGGGTCGGGTCTTGCGAGGTCGGGCGCGCGCAGCATCAGCTCGTGTCCCATGCGCACGAACTCATCGATATAGAACTGGTAGTTGGTGAAGAGCACGAAGTTCTGGAAATGCTCGGGCGAGCTGCCGGTGTAGTGGCGCAGGCGCTGCAGCGAGTAGTCCACGCGCGGCGCGGTGAAGAGCGCCAGCGGCTGCGGCTCGCCAGGCGCCGGCTCGTGCGTGCCGTTGGCAATGCCGTCGTCCATCGCGGCGAGGTCGGGCAGGTCGAACAGATCGCGCAGCATGAGGCGGCGTTCGGGGCTTAGCGCGCCCTCGATATGGTCGTGCTCGCCCAGCGCGAAGTGCAGCGGGATGGGCTGGTGGCTGCTGCCCACCTCCAGGCTCACGCCATGGTTCTTCAGCAGCAGCTCGAACTGGGCCTGGTAGTAGGGGCCGAACAGGTCGGGTCGCGTCAGCGTGGTCTCGTAGCTGCCGGGCCCGGACACAAAGCCATAGGCCAGGCGCGAATCGGCGCGCGCCACCGTGCTGGTGCGCAGACGCACAAAGGGGTAGCAGGCGCGCGTGCGGGCGAGATCCTCGCCGGCCACGAAGCGTTGCAAGGCATCGCGCAGATGCATGACGCCAGCGCTGTAGATCTGCTGGGCGCAGGCCAAGGCCGCGGCGGCATCGTCAAAGGCGAGGGGGGCGAAGAAGGGCGAGCTCATAGCTCGCATTGTGATGCCGTCCGGGCGCGCGAGATTTGTCTGTGCGGCCGCGTCAATAAATGTAGTTTGACTAAATTGATGATGCTTTTACCCCTTTGTTTCGGCGAATTACGCGGGGTAATTCCTCGGTTACGTAAGTAGTTTTGTTTCACTACGATGGTCAAAACACAGCCGAGTGAGACAACAAGCATGGCCCTGCCCACCTTTGTGAAGCCGCCGCGCCACTGGCGCCATCTGCTGCTGGCCGCGGTGGCCTGCCTCGGTTTGCTGGGCTGTGGCGGCGGTGGCGGGGCCGACAGCCCGACGCCGCCGCTGCCCGCACCCGTCGACCCCCTGCTGGCCCTGGGCAATGGCGAGGGCTATCAGACCGTGCTGAACGCCAGCCCGGCCAACCCTGGCCCGGCGCCGAGTGGCGACACGCCCACCACGCTGACGGTGCATTACCGCCGCAGCGATGCCGCCTACACCGGCTGGCAGCTGCATGCCTGGGGCGCCGGCAAGGACCCGGGCTGGAACGCCGGCTACAACGCCAGCGGCAGCGACGCCTTCGGCGCCGTCTACGAAGTGCCCCTGGCCGCCGCCAGCGGCGAGGTGGGCTATCTCTTTCACAAGGGCGACACCAAGGACCATGGGGGCGCCGATCAGAAGTACCTGCTGAAGAGCGGCAAGAACGAGATCTGGCGCGTGCAGGACGACAGCGCCACCTACCTCAGCAACCCGCTGGGCGCCGCTGCGCCGGATTTGACGACCGTGCGCGTGCACTACAAGCGCTATGGTGCCGACTACGCCGCCTGGGGCCTGCATCTGTGGAACGGCAGCGGCCTGGACGCCGCGCGCCTGGGCGCCGGCTTGGTGATCGAGAACTGGGGCCAGCCCGTGCCCCTGGCCAAGATGCCGGGCTACAGCGCCACGGCCAGTGAGGTGGTGTTCGACATCCCCGTGCTCAATCCCAAGGCCGATGCCTCGCGCAAGGCCCTGGAGTTCATCGTCCACGGCCTGGCACCGAACGAGAACGACAAGGACGGCCGCAGCGACAACATCAAGGTCGATTACGGCAGCCTCGTCATCAAGAACCAGCTGGCCGAGATCTGGCTGGTGCAGCAGGACGCCGGCGTGTACGCGAGCGCGCCCGACACCCGCTCGGTCTCCACCAGCGATGCGCGCGCCTACTGGCTCAGCAAGCAGATCCTTCAGTGGCCGCGCGTGGATGGCAGCGGCGTGCTCAAGCTCTACCACTCGGCCACGGGGCAGATCACGGCGCCCAAGGACGGCAAGGTGGCCGGTGCCGACGGCGCGCTGACGCTGCAGCGTTACAGCGCCGCGCTGCCTCAGGCGCTGGCCACGCGCTTCAAGTTCGTCAGCCCCGGCGCCTTGCTGGCAGTGAAGGATGCCGACCTGCCGCAACTGTCCGAACTGTTCAAGAAGCAGCTGCTGCTGGTGCAGGAAGACGCCAGCGGCAATGTGCAGAATGCCACCACCGCCCAGCTGCCGGGCGCGCTGGACGACCTGTATGCGGCGGCCGCCAAGGTCAACGATCTGGGCGTGACGGTGGCCAATGGCAACACCAGCTTCAAGCTCTGGGCGCCCACCGCGCAACAGGTGCTGGTGTTCACCTACGCCAATGGCAAGGACGATGCGCTGAGCGTGGACAAGCTCGCCTTCGACGCTGCCACCGGCGTGTGGAGCGTCAGCAAGACGGGCGACCTCTCGGGGCGTTATTACAAGTTTGCCGTCGATGTGTTCGTGCGCGGCACGGGCCTGGTGCGCAATCTGGTCACCGATCCGTACTCGCTGAGCCTCAGCGCCGAGTCCAAGCGCAGCTATATCGCCAACCTGAACGCCGCCAATCTGAAGCCAGCCGGCTGGGATGCCAGCAGCCCGCCCGCCAAGGTGAGCGGAGCTACCGATATGGTGATCTACGAACTGCATGTGCGCGACTTCTCGGCCAATGACGCCAGCGTCAGCGCCGCCAACCGCGGCAAGTACCTGGCCTTCAGCGAGGCCGGCAGCATGGGCATGAAGCATATGAAGGCGCTGGCCGATGCCGGCCTCACCGATGTGCATCTGCTGCCCAGCTTCGACCTGGCCAGCGTGCCCGAGAGCGGCTGCGGCACGCCCGCACCCGCAGGTGCGCCCGACGCCGAGAGCCAGCAGGCCACGGTGGCCGCCAGCGCCGGCGGCGACTGCTTCAACTGGGGCTACGACCCCTACCACTACACCGCCCCGGAAGGCAGCTATGCCAGCGACGCCAGCGACGGCGCCAAGCGCATTCTCGAGTTCCGCCAGATGGTGGCTTCGCTCAACAGCGCCGGCCTGCGCGTGGGCATGGATGTGGTCTACAACCACACCACCGCCTCGGGGCAGAACGGCAAGTCGGTGCTGGACCGCATCGTGCCCGGCTACTACCACCGGCTGAACGCCAGCGGCGTGGTGGAGAACTCGACCTGCTGCGACAACACCGCCACCGAGAACCTGATGATGGGCAAGCTGATGATCGATTCGACGATCGTCTGGGCGCGCGACTATCACATCAGCTCCTTCCGCTTCGACGTGATGGGCCACCAGCCGCGCAGCGTGATGGAGCAGCTCAAGAGCGCCGTGACCGCGGCCGCCGGCCGCCCCGTGCAGCTGCTGGGTGAGGGCTGGAACTTTGGCGAGGTGGCCGACGGGGCGCGCTTTGTGCAGGCCTCGATGTGGAGCCTCAATGGCTCGGGCATCGGCAGCTTCAATCCCTTTATCCGCGATGCCGTGCGCGGCGGCAGCCCGTTCGATTCAGGCGCGGCCCTGCTGAAGAACCAGGGCTGGATCAACGGCCTGTACTTCGATCCAAATGCGCAGGGCGGCGGCCGCGCCAAGAGCGATCTGATGTGGCAGGGCGACCTGATCAAGGCCGGTCTGGCCGGTTCGATCCGCAGTTATGCGCTGCAGACGCATTGGGACGCCAGCGTGACGCTGGAGCAACTGAACGGCGCCGGCTTCGTCACCGACCCGTCCGAGGTGGTCAACTACATCGAGAACCACGACAACCAGACGCTGTTCGATATCAACGTGTTTCACCTGCCGCAGGGCACCAGCCGCATCGACCGTGCGCGGGTGCAGATTCTCGGCGCCGCCATCAATGCCTTCAGCCAGGGCGTGGCCTATTTCCATGCCGGTGTGGACACGCTGCGCAGCAAGTCGCTGGACCGCAACAGCTACGACGCGGGCGACTGGTTCAACCGCCTGGACTGGAGCTACCAGGACAACAACTTCGGCGTCGGTCTGCCGATGAAGGGCGACAACGGCGACAGCTGGCCGGTGATGAAGCCATTGCTGGCCGATGCCTCAATCAAGCCGACGCCGGCCGAGATCGCCTGGACCCGTGATGCCTTCCGTGATCTGCTGAAGATCCGCGCCAGCTCGACGCTGTTCCGCCTCAAGAGCGCCGACGAGATCAAGAGCCGGCTGGTGTTCCACAACACCGGCTCGGGCCAGGTGCCCACGGTGCTGGTCGGTGCGCTGAACGGAAGCGGCTACGCGGGCGCTGGCTTCAAGGAGCTGGTCTACCTGCTCAATACCGACAAGCTGGCGCAGACGGTGCCGGTGCCGGCGCTGAAGGGCAAGGCCTATACGCTGCACCCGGTGCATCTGGCCAGCGGCGCGGCCGATACGCGCATCGCCGCCGAGGCGCGCTTCGATGCCGCGAGCGGCAACTTCAGCGTGCCGGCGCGCAGCGCGGTGGTGTTTGTGCTGGCGCAGCCGTGAGCTGATCGATCTCGCCCGGGCCTATGCCCAGGTCCAGCAGCTCGCGCGCCTCCATGGCGCGCAACTGCCCGCGTGCCAGCCGGTACTCGCGGGCGCGCCGCAACAGGGATAGCAGGTTCTGCATCAGCGAGGGGCTCGGGTCGGTGTTCATGAGCGCATCCTGCCGCGCTCGCTATCATCTGGAAAGTTGAATCATCTGACGTTTCACGTCAGAAATCCTGATGCGTAGCCTGAACCTCGACCAGTTGCGAACCCTGGTGGCGATTGCCGACCTCGGCACCTTTGCCGCCGCCGCCCAGGCCCTGCACCTCGCGGCGCCCACGGTCAGCCTGCACATCAGCGAGCTGGAAGCGCGCCTGGGCACGCCGCTGCTCTTGCGCAGCAAGCGGGCGGTCGCGCTCACCGCCGCGGGCGAGGCCCTGCTGCCGCGGGCGCGTCAGCTGCTGCAGGATGCCGACGAGGCCGAGCGCCAGATCGGCCTGCATGCCAAGGGCCTCACCGGCCGCGTGCGTCTGGCCGCCAGCACCGGCCCGCTGGTGCATCTACTGCCGCCGGTGCTGGAGCAGATGGCGCGCGAACATCCGGAGGTGCAGGTGGAGCTCAGCCTGCTGGGCACCGCGCATGCGCGCGAGCGCGTGCTGGCCGGCACGGTCGACGTGGCCCTGGTGTCCATGCCGGTTGAAGAGTCGGCCGATCTGGTGCTCAAGCGCTGGCGCGTGGATCCGGTGATGGCCTTGCTGCCACCGCAGTGGCAGGCGCCCAAGCGCGTCACGCCGCGGTGGCTGGCCGAGCGGCCGTTGATCCTCAACGAGCCCGGCTCACAGATCTACCGTCAGACCATGGCCTGGTTTGGGGCCGCCGGCCTGCACCCGCGTGCGCGCATCGAGCTCAACTACACGGAGGCCATGAAGAGCCTGGTGGCCACCGGCTATGGTGCCGCGGTGCTGCCATTGGACGGCGAGGCCGAGCCTCACCAACTGGCCCTGCATGGCCGCATCCAGCTGCGCCCCCTGCAGCCGCCCATGCATCGCGAGATGGCGGTGGCGCATCGGCGCAGCGAAAAAGCCTTGGCTCCCAGCGTGAAACAGCTGCTGGCGGTGCTACAGGCGCATCGGCAGTGAGCAGGCACCGCCGTGCGTCAGGCGCTCAGCGCCCCGCAGGCGGTTGCCAGAGCTCGACCTTGTTGCCCTCGGGGTCGATGACCCAGCCGAACTTGCCGTATTCGGAGTCATCCATCTTGTCCAGCACCTGGCAGCCCTCGTCGCGCAGCGCCTGCAGCAGCGCGGCCAGGTCGTCGACGCGGTAGTTGATCATGAAGCTGGCCTGGCTGGGCGCGAAGGGCTCGCCCGTGGCGGCGCCGATGGACCATACCGTCGTCCCCGCGGTTGGCTGGCCGGCCGCGTCGGCCCAGCTGAACGCGGTGCCGCCCCAGGCCTGGACGTCAATGCCCAGGTGCTGCTGGTACCAGGCGCGCAGCGCCACCGGGTCCTTGGCGTTGAAGAAGATGCCGCCGATACCTGTGACTCTCTTCATGGACTTCTCCTGAGTGCATGCAAGCAAGTGCGAGCTTAGCGCGGGTCGCGGTCGCCTGGCTCGCTGCGCTGGCGCGCCAGGTTTACCCAGCATTTGCATTCCAGCAGAAAGGCGACAAGACCGATCGCGCCGCTCTCGGTCGCATAGCCGAGGGCATAGCCGATGATGGATGCGAGCAGCAGGAGAACGGTGATGCGGTGGGGGCTCATCTCATTGGCACCTTACTTCAGCGGTATCGGCGTGCCCCGGTCCACCGCTACCGCGGTGACGCTGTTCTGCGGCGAGCCTTCGATGACGCGGTCGGAGTAGGTCAGGTAGACCAGCGTGTTGCGCTTCACGTCCACCATGCGCACGATGCGCAGCTTCTTGAATACCAGCGAGATGCGCTCGGTGAACACATCCTCCTGCTGGGGCAGCGGCTTCACGAAGCTGACGGGGCCGGTCTGGCGGCAGGCGATCGAGGCCTCGCTCTTGTCTTCGGCCAGGCCCAGTGCGCCCTTGATGCCGCCGGTCTTGGCGCGCGAGACATAGCAGGTCACGCCCTGCACCTTGGGATCGTCGTGCGCATCGACGACGATCTTGTGGTCGGGGCCGATGAACTTGAACACAGTGTCGACCTCGCCGACCTGCTCGGCGCCGGCCAGGCCGCAGCAGCTCAGGATGGCGGCGAGCAGTGCCAACTGGGTCTTTGTCATGATCAGGTGCTCCGGTATGGGAGGCGTAGTCTAGGCCGGAAAGAACTGCCCCTCGCCGAAGCGAATGCTCGGTGCAGGCAAAGAAAAGCCTCGGCGGCTGCCGAGGCTTGCTGCGGCGAGGTCGCCGGTTCAGCGTTGGCGGCGGCGACCGATGAAGCCCATGGCAATGAGCCCGGCCAGCCACATGGCATAGCTGCCTGGCTCCGGCACCATCGTCACGGTGAGGTCGACACTGCCGCGCAAGCAGGCGGCGCCGCCGGGGCACTCACTCGGGTAGACCGGGTGCAAGGCACTGAAGGACGAGCCGATCTCAAAGTCGGCCGGGCCGCCGAACAGGGCGGGAATTGCACTCGCGTTGAAATAGGCGTTGGCGATGCCACCGGCACTGGTATCGACGTCGGCCAGGCCGGTGCCGAAACCCGCAGGCGTGACCGTGCCTATGCCCACGCCGGTGCCGATGAAGGTGTGGCCTGCGGCATCCACCGCGTGGCCCATGAGCGACAGGAACAGCGTGCCGTTCGTCGCCTCGACCAGATCGCCCGCCGAGCCGCCGGGGTTGGTCGTGCTGAAGTCCTTGTCGGCCCCATAGCCCAGGTAGAACTTGACCCAGCCGCCGCTGAAGCGGACCTCGCTAGCCGATATCGAGCTGACCGTGTAGCCGCCGAAGGCGTACGTCAGTTCGCAGCCCGCGCACAGGTCCGCGACGGCGGTGGAGCCAATCGAGTCGACCTTGCCGTAGCCGGCCAGCACATCGCCGATGCTTGCCACAGCGCTGGTTTCGTAGATCTGGCCGGCCATGAAGCTGGGCCCCGTCGGCAGCGTCAGACCGCCGATGGTGACCGCCATTGCTGCACCGGTGCTGCCGAGCAGGAATGCCCCTGCGGCGATGGCTTGAACACTCTTGCGCATGTGCTGCTCCTTGGATCCGTAACGCCAGGCGGGGGCGCACCAGCTTGCTGGCGCGCGAGGCAAGTGCTTGATTCTGGGTACGGCGTGCCGCCCTGCCCATCCTGCGAACTTGGGGGGGGGGGGCACAGAATGGCGCTCAACCGTGTGTGCGGCGACTATCGGCCGGGGCCTGTGCGCGCTCGCGCAGGCCGTAGTCGCGCAGCACCTCGGCCACGCGCAGCCGGTAGTCGCTGAACACGCCGGCGCGGCCGGCGGCCTGGGCGGCGCGGTGCGATTCCAGTTGGCGCCAGGCCTGCACGGCAGCCTCGTCGCGCCAGAACGAGAGCGAAAGCAAGCGCGCCGGATCGCTCAGGCTCTGGAAGCGCTCGATGCTGATGAAGCCGTCGATGGCCTGCAGTTCGGCGCGCAACGCCGCGGCATGGTCCAGATAGGCTTGCAGGCGGCCTGGGGCGGGGCTGACTTCGAAGATCACGGCAATCATGGGCGGCTCACAGCGGGAGTTGGGGAATGCGGATATTGGGCAGCGGCAGGCAGGCGGCTGCCAGCGCCGGTGGACGCGCCGGCGCATGGCGCAGGGCGATGCCGGCGATCTGCAGGGCCAGTTCGCGGCCGGGGCATTGATGCCGGCCATGGCCATAGCCCAGCGCCGGCTCGGCCACCAGCAGCAACAGCACACAGGCGCCACGCGGCAGGGCGGCCCCGGCAATCTGCAGGTCGGTGCGCGCGAAGCGGCGCGTGTGGTGCACCGGCGGGGGCTGCCGGTCCAGCGCCGTGCTGGCCAGCCAGGCGTTGCCGAGCAGGCCGGCGCCGGCCTCGTAGGCTTGCCATAGCAGGGCCAAATGCTGGGCGTCGAGCTGGGCATCGAGCCGGGCGAGCGCCGCCGCCGCTGCGTCCGCGGCGTCCAGTTCGGCGGGCGTGGCGCCGGGCTTGAGCGCGGTGGCCCAGCTGGCCAGCTGCCGCAACAGGCGGCGCTGTGCGTCCAGATCCGGCAACGCCAGGCCCAGCAGGCCGGCGATGCTGCAGGGCAGGCTGGCCCATTGCCAGTGGCGCGGGCCGCCGGTGGCGGCGAGGCGGCTGGCGGCCTCGGCATGCTGCCTCAATTGCGCGTCCGTCCAGCGCGCCAGCGCCGCGTTCAGTGCTACCTTCTCGGCCGCATGGCCGGCGTCGTCGCGCATGCGCAGCCAGCGCGCGTAGACGGCACCGAAGGGCCGGCCCAGCAGCGCCCGCGGCACGGGCTCGTTGGGTGGGCGCACACCCAGGTCGGGGTGGGCCAGCAGCGCGCGCACGGTCGCCGCGTCGGCGGCGATCCATTGCGCCAGCGCGGCATCGAAATGCAGGCCCGGGCGCGCGCAGGCCGCGCGGTAGAAGGCCCAGGGCTCGGCGTGGTGCGCGGCATTCAGCGCATCGATGGGGGCGTGGGGGCAGGGCATGGCGCCACTGTGAACTGGCCGCCGCGTTCATGCTTCGTTTAGCATCGAAACATGGAAAGCAGAGCATTCGCCGACACCGCCCTCGCCGAGCTGGCCCAATGCATGGCGGAGCCGGCGCGTGCGCGCATGCTGTGCTGCCTGATGGATGGCCATGCGCGTACCGCCACCGAGCTGGCCGCGGTGGGCGAGGTCAGCGCCTCCACCGCCAGCGCCCACCTGGCGCGGCTGCAGGCCCAGGGCCTGCTGGACTGCCAGAGCCAGGGCCGCCATCGCTACTACCGCCTGGCGGGCGGCGAGGTGGGGTCGGCGCTGGAAGCCATGCTGGTGCTGGCCGGGCGCGGCGCGTCGCGCTTCGAGCCGAGCACGCCCGTGCAGCTGCGCGAGGCGCGGCGCTGCTACGACCATATGGCCGGCGCCTGGGCGGTACGCCTGCACGACCATGCGTTGCGCCAGGGCTGGCTGCGGCCCGACCTCAGCCAGGCGCGCGCCTATGCCTTGAGCGAGCGCGGCGCGGCCGCACTCGGGGCCCTGGGCCTGGACGTGGCGGCGGCTGGCGCCAAGCGCCGACGTCTGGCCTGCGCCTGCATGGACTGGAGCGAGCGCCGCCCGCATCTGGGCGGGGCCCTCGGCGCGGCCTGGCTGCAACTGCTGCTGGAGCGCCGCTGGGTCGAGGGCGAGCTGGACAGCCGCGCGCTGCGACTGACGCGCCGCGGCCAGACAGGCTTTGAGAAGCTGCTCGGTTAAACCCGCATGTGCTGATTTCCGCGGCCGCGCCGGCGGCCCGCATCAAGACGCGCAAGGGCGCGCTTCCTAAGCTTCGGGGCTTCAGAAAAGCAAACCCCGAGGAGACCCGTGAGCAAGCAACACCTGACCCCCATCGCGCTGGCGGCCGCCCTTGCCCTGAGCGGCTTTGCCGCCCAGGCCCAGGAAGGCGCCAAGGATGCATCCGCCACCACGCTGAACCGTGTGGTCGTGACCGGCTCCAACATCAAGCGTACCGACAGCGAGACCTCGCAGGCCCTGCAGGTCGTCTCGGGCGACGAGATCAAGGCGATGGGCGCGCTCACCCTGGGAGACGTGCTGGCCAACCTCACGACCAACGACGGCAGCGCCATCAGCGATCTGGGCGGCGCCAACTCCTGGGCCAGCGGCGCTTCGGGCGTGTCGCTGCGCAATCTGGGCACCGGCGGCACGCTCACGCTGCTGAACGGCCGACGCCTGGCCAGCTATGGCTTTGCCGATGGCCTGCAGCTCAACTTCACCAATATCGACGCCATCCCCGCCAACATCATCGAACGCGTGGAGGTGCTGAAGGACGGTGCCTCGGCCATCTATGGCTCCGACGCCATCGGCGGCGTCATCAACATCATCACCAAGCGCGATTACAGCGGTGTGGGCGTGGCAGTGAGCGCGCAGCAGTCGCTCAAGCGCAGCTTCCTCTCGCAGGACCAGCAGGGCTCGGTGACCGTGGGTCATGGCAATCTGGACAGCGATGGTTTCAATGCCTACGCGCATCTGGAGCTCTACAAGCGCGGCAGCTACAAGGACAGTGAGGTGCGCCCCCTGCTGCCCGACTGGTATCTGCTGGAGAACCCCGCGCGCGGCCAGCGCTCGGCGGGCTCCTTCCCGGGCAACTACAGCGGCAGCTACCCGGCCAACTACCCGGACCCGGAGCTGGCCGGCAAGCGCATCAACCGGCCGGCGCCCGGCTGCGCGGCTGAGAACCTGATCGGCGGCGTGTGCCAGTACGACTACTGGAAGGACAGCGATGCGCGCCCGGCCACCGAGCGCGTGACCTTTCTGGCGGGCGCGCGCCTGCAGCTGAACAAGGACCTGACGGCCTTTGCCGAGCTGCAGGGTGCGGACATCAAGGCCAAGTACTACACCAGCGTCCCGCGCAGCAACCCGGGTTCGGTGAGCAGCTGGTACAACTCGCTCAAGGGCGAGCTGCAGAGCTTCACCGACCCGCTGCTGCCGGCCGGCCATCCCAGCAACCCCTATGGCTTCCCCGTGGGCCTGGCCTATCGCTTCGTCGACGACCCGGAGATGTTCAAGAACGTTGGCGCCTCGCGCGATTACCGCCTGCTGGCCGGCGTGGAAGGCTCGGCCTGGGGCTGGGACATTGACAGCGCCGTGGGCACCATGCGCTCGCATGCCACCCAGCGCCAGCATCTCTACAAGGACCGCTACGGCTATGCCGACGCGATCATCAGCGGTGCCTACAAATTCGGCCAGCAGAACGCGCCCGAGCTGCTGGAGAAGATGTTCCCCGAGATGGGTTCCTCGGGCACTTACAGCCAGCATTTCGCCGACTTCAAGGGCTCGCGCGAGATCGGCCGCCTGTCCGGCGGCCCGCTGATGATGGCGCTGGGCGCCGAGCTGCGCCATGAGAGCTTCGAGCATCGCAGCATGGACAACATCCTGGAGGGGCGCATCGTCGGCTTCTCGGGCGTGGACATCCAGGGCCAGCGCGATCTGGCGGCCATCTTCACCGAGTTCAGCGCGCCCTTCACCAAGCAGATCGAGGCCACGCTGGCGCTGCGCGGCGACAAGGTCTTCAACGGCTTTGGTGCCATCACGCCCAAGCTGCAGCTGGCCTGGCGGCCGACGCGCGAGCTGATGCTGCGCGGCACCGCCAGCCAGGGCTTCCGCGCGCCCAGCCTGCCCGAGACCGGCAACGGCGGTGCCTCCTGGTTCAACAACGGCTACCTCGACCCCAAGCGCTGCGACACCGCACGCCAGCTGCGCGATGTGCTGAAGACCGGCGACGCGAACGACAAGCTCGACGCCACCGCGGTCTACAACTCGGGTTGCTCGATCAGCTTCCCCTCGGTGATCACGCCCAACCCCGGCCTCAAGCCCGAGCATTCCAACAACGCTTCGCTGGGCCTGGTGTTCCAGGCCAGCCAGAACATCAGCGCCTCGCTGGACTACTACAACATCCAGCGTCGCGACGAGATCGGCACCCTGGACATCAACGATGTGCTGGCCAACGAAGATGCCCATCCCGGCCTGGCGCCGCGCGATGCGGTGAGCGCGCAGGACAAGGAGTACGCCAAGCGCGTCAAGGAGCTTTCCGGCAAGGACATTGCCTTTGCCGTCGGTTCCATCCGCACCGTGGGCCTGCAGTACCAGAACCTCAGCAAGACCAAGGTCTCGGGCCTGGACCTGGATCTGCGCAGCCGCTGGAAGCTGGGTGAATGGGGCACGCTGGACGTGAACCTGGAGACCAACGTCAAGCTGGGCGTGCGCTACTGGGACAGCTTCGCGGCCGACTACAGCGAGAACCGCGTGGGCTATCGCGGCACGCCGCGCCAGAACTCGGTGCTCAAGCTGAATTGGGCGCGCGCCGACTGGAAGCTGGGCGCCCGCGTCAACTACAGCAGCGCCACCAGGCTCGCCGCTGCCGACTGGGACAGCGACAACCTGCCCGAGGGCTGCGCCGCCCGCGGCGTGGCCGAGGGCGACTGCCGCATCAAGGCCTGGGCCAGTACCGATCTGTGGCTGCAGTACGGCGGCTTCAAGAACCTGACGCTCTCGGCCAATCTCTTCAATGCCTTCAACCAGCCGAGCCTGGTGGAGTACCGACCGAACTCCAGCCTGCCGCTGGCGGGCCGGGTGCTGAAGCTGGCGCTGGAGGCGAAGTTTTGAGCGCCCCCAGGGCCGGGCTGCGCCCAGCCCGCCCCCCGCGGGGGTCAAGGAAACTTGGGGCGGCCCGGCGTTTCCTTGTGATGATGCGCGCGCGCTGCTTGCTACTCCCGCTGCTGCTGGGCCTGTGCGGCGCGGCAGCGGCGGAGGAGGAAGAAGATCCCTATGTCTGGCTGGAGGAGGTGCAGGGCGAGCGCGCGCTGGCCTGGGTGCAGGGGCAGCAGCAGGCCACCGAGCAGGCCCTGCAGGCCAGCCCGCGCCAGGCGGCGCTGGCCGAGGGTCTGCGCGAGGTGCTGGCCTCGCCGCAGCGCCTCGCGCCGGCCCAGCAGCTGGGCGAGCAGTTCCTCTACAACTTCTGGCGCGACGCCGCGCACCCGCGCGGCCTGTGGCGGCGCACCACGCTGGCCTCGTACCGCAGCGCAGCGCCGCAGTGGCAGACCGTGCTGGACCTGGACCGTCTCGCGGAGGAGGAGGGCGAACGCTGGGTCTGGGGTGGTGCCAGCTGTCTGCCGCCCCAGGCCCGGCGCTGCCTGCTGAGCCTCAGCCGCGGCGGTGGCGACGCCCATGTGCTGCGCGAGTTCGACACGCGCAGCGGCCGCTTCGTGGCGGGCGGCTTCGAGCTGCCCGAGGCCAAGGGCGGTGCCAGCTGGGTGGACGCCGACACGCTCAGCGTCTACACCGACTTCGGCCCCGGCAGCATGACGACCTCGGACTATCCGCGCCAGGTGCGGCTGTGGAAGCGCGGTACGCCGCTGGCCCTGGCGCCGCTGCTGTTCGAGGCCGGTGCCGACGACGTCGGCGTGTGGACCTGGGCCGACGATGCGCCCGGCCGCGCCGCCCATCTGATCGAGCGCCGCAGCAGCTTCTTTGCGGGCGAGCAGTACCTGCTGCGCGCCGGCCGGCTCGTCAAGCTGCCCAAGCCCGACGACGCCAGCGCGACGCCCTTTGGCGAGAAGCTGCTGATCGAGCTGCGCTCCGACTGGGAGGTGGGCGGCCGGCGCCATGCGGCGGGCTCGCTGCTGGCGATCGCGCTGGAGCGCTTTCTGGCGGGCGGGCGCGAGTTCCAGACCCTTTTTGCGCCCACGCCCGGCAGCGCCTTGCAAAGCCATACGGTGCTGCGCAGCGCCGTGCTGCTGCTGCGCATGGACGACGTGAAGCAGCGCCTCAGCGAATGGCGCTACGCGCAGGGCCGCTGGCGCGAGCGTGCACTGCCCGCCGGCGAGCTGGGCAGCCTGAGCGTGACCGCGCTGGCCGGTCAGCGCAGCGACCGCTATCTGCTCACCCGCAGCGACTTTCTCACGCCCGCCACGCTGGAGCTGGCCGAGGCGGGCCGCGCTGCGCGCCAGACCCTGCAGCAGCTGCCGGCCTTTTTCGACGCCAGTCGCCACGCTGTGGAGCAGCTGCATGCGCGCTCCAGGGACGGCACCGCCGTGCCCTACTTCATCGTCAAGCCGCGCGGCGTCCAGCCGCCCGCGGGCGGCTGGCCCAGCCTGCTGTACGGCTATGGCGGTTTCGAGATCTCGATGAAGCCGGGCTACAGCGGCGTGCTGGGGCGGGGCTGGCTGAGCCAGGGTGGCGTCTATGTGCTGGCGAATCTGCGCGGCGGCGGCGAGTTCGGCCCGCGCTGGCACCAGGCGGCCTTGCGCGAGCACCGCCAGCGCAGCTTCGACGACTTCATCGCCGTGTCCGAGGACCTGATCGCGAGCGGCATCACCAGCCCCAAACGCCTGGGAATCATGGGCGGCAGCCTGGGCGGCCTGCTGACCTCGGTAGCCCTGGTGCAGCGGCCCGAGCTGTTCGGCGCGGTGGTGAGCCAGGTGCCGCTCACCGACATGCGGCGCTACCACCGGCTGCTGGCCGGTGCCTCCTGGATCGAGGAATATGGCAATCCCGACATTCCGGAGCAATGGGCCTATATCTCCAAGTACTCGCCCTATCACAACAGCCAGGCCGGCGTGGCCTATCCCAAGGTGCTCTACACCAGCTCCACCCGCGACGATCGCGTGCATCCCGGTCATGCGCGCAAGATGGTGGCGCGCCTGCAGGCCCAGGGCCATGAGGTGCTGTACTGGGAGAACACCGAGGGCGGCCATGCCGGCGCGGCCACCATCGAGCAGCAGGTGAAGCTGTGGACGCTGAGCTACGGTTTTCTGGCGGAGCAGCTGATGCGTTAGGGAGGGCGACTTTCGGCATATGGCAGCCACTGAGTCTGCTCTGTTTGCCAAGGCCATCGGGCGAGGGACTTCGCTCGTGTCCCCCGGCCCTGGCTGCGCCAGGCCCTCCTCCTTTACCTCGCTGCGCCCCTCACCCGACGCCCTTGGCAACGCCACCGCCGTGCCCCTGCACGAAGTGGCAAGGCCGCGCCCGATCAGGTCGGCTGGGGGGTCTGCGGAGCGAGGTAAAGGAGGAGCCGAAGGCGGGGGACACGAGCGGAGTAGAGCCCCCAGTCGGCCTGATCATCGCCCGACCCAACAATGTCGGCAACGTGCTGCCAGCGGCCGACACTCGTTGACGCTTACCGCCCCGCCCGTGCGACTTGCAAACCCCGGTACTGCGAGGGCGTCATGCCGGTGGTGGCCTTGAACTGGCGCGCGAAGGCGCTGTGGTCGGTGTAGCCGCAGCTGGCCGCCACGGCGGCCACGCTGAGCCCGGGCTCGGTGAGCAGCAGGCGGCGCGCCTCGTCCAGGCGCGCCTGCAGCAGCATTTCGCGCGGGCTGAGGTGGAAGATGCGCTGGAACAGGCGCTCCACCCGGTCCAGCGAGAGCCCGGCCTCGCGCGCCAGCTCGCCCAGGTTGACGGCCTGGTCGTAATGGGCGCGGATATGCGCGGCCAGCTGGGCGATCTGCGCGTAGACGGGATGACCCTGGTCGGGCAGGCCCAGATCGCGCGAGATGCCGGCCACGCCCAGCACGGCACCCGCGTCGCGCAGGGGCAGCTTGTGGGTCAGGCACCAGCCGGCGCCGCCATCGGCATAGAGGTGCAGCTCCAGCTGGCGCGGCATGGCCGCGCCGCTGGCGATCACCGCATGGTCCTGGCGTGCGAAGGCCTCGCCCATCGCGCCGGGGAAGACCTCGCGCGGCGTGCGCCCCAGCAAGGCCTGCTTGCTGCGCAGCGCGCTGCGGCGCACCAGGGTCTGGTTGACCGAGAGATAGCGGCCGTCGCGGTCCTTGACGAAGAACACCACGTCGGGCAGCGGGTCGAACAGGGCCTCGACCAGGCTCAGCTCGCAGCTGCGCAGGGCCTGTTGCAGCGCCAGCATGGCCTCAGCGCAGCAGGAAGCCGGCGCCCTGCGGGTCGTCGGGGTCCAGGTAGAAGCAGTGCCGGCCGGTGTAATGCGCCGTGCCGCCCACCTCGGGCCGCACCGCCGCATGGGGGCCGAAGGCCTCCGTGCCGGCCACGCGCACCGTCATCAGGCTGCCCAGGATGCTCTCGATGGTGAGCGTCTCGCCCGGCGCCAGCTCGCCGCGCGCATGGTGCAGGGCGGCGCGCGCCGACACCCCCGAGCCAGTGGGCGAGCGGTCCACCTCGCCGTCGGCAAAGATGCAGACATTGCGGCTGTGGTGGGCCGGGTCCTCGGCCGGGCCGGTGAAGATGGTGCCGTAAAGAAAGCCAAGCTCGGGCTCGAAGGGGTGGTGTATCGCCACCGCCGCCATCACCGCCTGCTTGATGCGCCGCCCGGCCTCGATCAGCCGGCTCTGCTGCTCCGGCAGCAGCTGCAGGCCCAGCGGGGCCGCCTCCACCAGGGCGTAGAAGGCGCCGCCATAGGCGATGTCGAAGCGCACCGAGCCCAGGCCATCGACCTCCACGCGCTGCTCGGCCAGATAGACGAAGGAGGGCACGTTGACGAAGCGGATCTCCCGCGCCAGGCCGTCCACCAGGCGGGCGCACGACTCGACGCGGCCGGCCGGCACCTGGAAGCTGACGTGATGCAGACCCTGTGCATCGGGCCTGCCGCGATGCAGGCCGGTCTCCAGCACCAGCTTGGTCAGCGCAATGATGGCGTGGCCGCACATGGTGCTGTAGCCCTCGTTGTGCAGGAAGAACAGGTCGAAGTCGGCGCTTTGCGAGCCCGTCAGCACCGCGCCATACATATCGGCATGGCCGCGTGGTTCCCACATCAGGGCGCGGCGCAGGTGGTCGAGCTCGCGGCTGAAGTAGCGCCGCTTGTCCAGCACGCTGGCGCCCGGCAGCTCGGGCAGGCCGGCGGTGATCACGCGCAGCGGCTCGCCGCCGGTGTGCATGTCCAGGGTCTGCAGTTGCTGCCAATGCGCGGGCGGCTCATGCTGCCAGTCGGAAAACAGCGGCGTACTCATGGCGGGCGGGCCTCGTTGATGCTTATTTCGATCGAAGTATATGATTAATATATGAGCGCCCTTGATGGGGTCGACCCGAGGGCATGGCCGGGCCGCGAGGCGGCCCGATGGGCTTAGGATGGCGCATCGCCGATGCCAGGAGGGCCGATGCAGCGAAATCGATGCCTTGGGTTGCTGGGCCTGGGCCTGTGGCTGGCCGCCGCGCAGGCGCAGGTGCAGACGCAGAACCGGGACGAAGAGCTGGCGCTGGCCTATGGCGAGGCCGCCACCATCAGCATTGCCACCGGCAGCAGCCAGTCGCTGCGCCGCGCGCCCGCGGTGGCCAGCGTCATCACCGCGGCCGACATCGCCGCCATGGGGGCCACCAACCTCGACCAGGTGCTGGAAGCGGTGCCGGGCGTGCATGTCTCGGTCAACGCGATCAACTATGTGCCTATCTATGCCGTGCGCGGCATCTTCAGCGCCATCTCCACCAATCCGCATGTGCTGCTGCTGCTGGACGGCGTGCCCATCAAGGGCGCGTTCAGCGGCGACAAGGGCACGCAATGGTCCGGTCTGCCGCTGGAGCATGTGGCGCGCATCGAGGTGATACGCGGCCCCGGCTCGGCGCTCTATGGCGCCGACGCCTTTGCGGGCGTGATCAATGTGGTGACCAAGAGCGCCGCCGACATCAAGGGCAGCGAGGCCGGCCTGCGCCTGGGCGCCTTCGGCAGCCGTGAGGCCTGGGTGCAGCATGGTGGCAGTTATGGGCCACTGCAGCTGGCGGCCTTTGCGCATATCGGACGCAGCGATGGGCAGCGCGAAATCATCGAGGCCGATGCGGCGACGCGGCTGGACCGGTTGTTCGGCAGCCATGCCAGCCTGGCCCCCGGGCCGGTGAACGCCTTCCACCGCGACATGGTGCTGGGCCTCAAGCTCAATTGGGCCGACTGGCAGCTCAACACCAATGTGCAGGCATGGCCGCACACCGGCACCGGCGCGGGCGTGAACTCGGCACTCGACCCCGGCACCGCCACCTCGGCGCGGCGCAGCAATATCGAGCTGAGCTGGGCCAATGCCAGCCTGGTGAAGGACTGGACGCTGGGCGCCAGCCTCAGCCACACGCGCTATACCGAACAGGCGCCGGATGGGGTGATGCTGTTCCCGCCCGGCATCCGCATCGGGCCGAATCTGTTTCCCGACGGCATGATTGGCGGCCCCTGGCGCTGGGACCGCCAGACCCGGGTCTCGCTCAACGCCGGCTACGCGGGCTGGCAGGGCCATGCCTTGCGAATCGGCCTGGGCAGCGAGGACATCGACCTCTACGCCTCGCGCACCTACAAGAACTTTCTCCTGAGCCCCACCGGCGTACCCATCCCGACCGGCCCGGTGATCGAGTACAGCGCGATCCAGCCGCATATCCCGCCCTCGCGGCGGCGCAACCTGTTCGTCTTTGTGCAGGATGAATGGCAGTTGGCGCCGGACTGGGCGTTCACCCTGGGCCTGCGTCAGGATCGCTACTCGGACCTCGGCAGCACCGTCAACCCGCGCCTGGCCCTGGTCTGGGACGCGGCCTACAACTTCACCGTCAAGCTGCTGCACGGCCAGGCCTTCCGCGCCCCCGGTTTCAACGAGCAGTACACCGTCAATCCGGTTGCCACCGGCAATCCGCAGCTCAAGCCCGAACGCATCAGCACGAATGAGCTGGCGCTGGAATGGCAGGCGCGGGCGGCACTGCAGTTCAAGCTCAACGTCTACCGCTTCGACATGCGCGACCAGGTGCGCGTGGTGCCCAACCCGGCGCCGGCCACCGGGGCGAGCTACCAGAACCTGGGCCGCCTGCGCGGCCAGGGCCTGGAGATGGAAGCCCATTGGCAGGCCTTGCCGCCGCTGCAGCTGACGGCGCAGCTCTCCTTGCAGCACACCCGCGATCTGGTCAGCGGCGCGGACGCCGGCTATGCCCCGCACCACCATCTGTTCGTGCGTGCCGCCTGGCGCCTGGCGGGCGACGAGCTGCTGGGGGCGCAGTTCAACGCCGTGGGCGGGCGCGCGCGTGCCGCCGGCGATGCGCGGCCGCCGTTGGCCGACTACCGCACCCTGGATTTGCAGTTGCGCCATGGCGGCGAGCAGCGCGGCCCGGGCTGGGTGCTGGCCCTGCGCAATGCCTTCGATGCCAAGCCGCGCGAGCCCAGCCTGCCCGGCGGCACCCTGCCCGGCGATCTGCCGCTGGCCGGGCGCTCCTGGTATGTCGAAGGCAGCTACCGCTTCTGACACTGTCATCTGCGCGGCAGCGCCACGCCCGGCTTGGGGCTAGGCTGCGGGCATGAGCATCCAAACCCTGACGGCGCCGATGACGGCGCAAGTGCTGGCCTGCCTGGTCGAGGCCGGCCAAGGCCTCGCCAAGGGCCGGCCCCTGCTGGTGCTGGAAGCCATGAAGATGGAGCACGAGCTGCCGGCGCCGGCCGACCTGGCAGTGCTGGAATGGCTGGTGGCCGCGGGCGACTGGGTGCGCGAGGGCGAGCCGCTGCTGCGTTGGCGGGCGCAGGCGCAGCAGCAGCCGGGCGATGCCACTGCAGCACCCGCGCCGGCCGGCCCGCGCGCCGACCTGCAGGCCTGGCGCGAGCGCGAGGCCTTGCTGGCCGATGCCGCCCGCCCCGAGGCCATCGCCCGGCGCCATGCCCAGGGCCTGCGCAGTGCGCGCGAGAACCTGGCGGCGCTGTGCGACCCCGGCAGCCTGCGCGAGTACGGCGGCCTGGCCTTCGCGGCCCAGACCGCGCGCCGCCCGGTGGAGGAGCTGCGCGCCCAGACCCCGGCCGACGGCATCGTCACCGGCCTGGCCGAGGTGCAGGGCCGGCCCCTGGTGGTGCTGGCCTACGACGCCACCGTGCTGGCCGGTACCCAGGGCCTGCGCAACCACCAGAAGACCGACCGCATGTTGCAGATCGCCGCCGAGCGCCGCCTGCCGGTGGTGCTGTTCGCCGAGGGCGGTGGTGGCCGGCCCGGCGATACCGACATGCCCATCGTCGCCGGCCTGCATGTGCCCACCTTTGCCAGCTTTGCGCGTCTGGCCGGCCAGGTGCCGTTGATCGGCATCGCGGCCGGGCGCTGCTTTGCCGGCAATGCCGCGCTGCTGGCCTGCTGCGATCTGCTGCTGGCCACGCGCGGCGCCAATATCGGCCTGGGCGGCCCGGCCATGATCGAGGGCGGCGGCCTGGGCCGCTACGAGCCCGAGCAGGTAGGCCCGGCGGCGCAGCTGGCCGCGGCCGGCGCGTTGGACCTGCTGGTGGCCGACGAGGCCGAGGCGGCCGCGCGCGCACGCCAGCTGCTCGGCTGGCTGCAGGGCCGCGCACGGCCTGCGCCGGCGGGCGAGGCCGCCGATCAGCTGGCCCTGCGCGCGGCGGTGCCGGAGAACCGCGTGCGCGGCTATGCCATCCAGCCCATTCTGGAGACCCTGTTCGACCGCGGCAGCCTGATCGAGCTGGGCGCCGGCCATGGCGCCAGCGTGCGCACCGCCGCGGCCCGGCTGGACGGTCGGCCGGTGGGCGTGATCGCCAGCGATTGCAGCCAGCAGGGCGGTGCGGTGGATGGCGCGGCGGCGCGCAAGCTGGCGCGCTTTCTGCGGCTGTGCCAGCGCCAGGGCCTGCCCCTGGTGGCGCTGATCGATTGCCCCGGCTTCATGGTGGGCCCCGAGGCCGAGGCCAGCGGCCAGCTGCGCGACGTGGGCGAGCTGTTCCAGGCCGCCGCGGCGCTCGACGTGCCGCTGGTCTCGGTGGTGCTGCGGCGCGCCTATGGCCTGGGCGCGATGGCCCTGGCCGGCGGCAGCCTGCACCGGCCCCTGGCCAGCCTGGCCTGGCCCAGCGCCGAGTTCGGTGCCATGGGCCTGGAGGGCGCGGTGCGGCTGGGCTACCGCAAGGAGCTGCAGGCCCTGCCCGAGGGGTCCGAGCGCGAAGCCCTGTTCGAGCGCCTGCTGGCCCAGCAGGTGGAGCGCGGCCGCGCCCTGCACATGGCCGAGATGCTGGAGATCGATGCGGTGATCGATCCGGCCGAGACGCGCGCCTGGCTCGCCCAGCTGCTGGGCAAGACCTGACACCCACGGGGGCTTGACCTGCGCGGTGGCGGGCGCATCATCGCCGCCATGAGCCAAGCCGCCGTGCAAGTCCAGCGCCTGCATCAGATCCTGCTCTGGCCACTGCGCCTGATGCCGGTGGGCGACAGCCCGGGCGCGCCGCGCCGGCCCTGGGAGCTGCTGCACAGCCTCGGCCAGGACTGCCCCTGGCGCGAGGTGCAGGACGAATACACCGGCGAGCCCGGCGCCTTCCACGAGCGCCACTACCAGGAGTTCGTGACCTTTCTGCCCTATGTGCAGCGCGTGCTCTACGGCGAGGGGCGCTCCAGCCAGCGCGCCGGCGACGCGCTGGGCGAGTCGGGCATGAAGGTGTTCCGCCGCCACGACATCTGCGCGCTGCGTGCCTGGCTGCGCCCCGACGATGCACCGCTGCGCCTGGAGCTGGTGCATCTGGACCTCTACTTCTTCTTCGACGTGGATGTGGTGATGCTCAACGTCGAGCTGGCCGCCACCGAGCTGCCGCTGGACCAGGTGCAGGAGCTGCTCTACCGCCTGGGCCGCGCCTACCCCTCGGGCTGGGACGCGCAGGGCCAGCCCCTGCATTGCCTGGCCAATGCCGAATGGCTGGGCGAGGGCGATGTGGTGCTGGCGCGCTCCGACACGCGCGAGCGCGAGCGCTTCATCTCGCATGTGCAGGCGCACCGCGCGCCGCGCATTGCCGCGCACTGGGACTTCGTGCTGCGCCCGCTGGTGAGCGAGCATGCCGACGCGGCTGGGCCGTTGCGCTATCGCCAGATCGAGTACTACCGCATGCCGGTGATGGCCTATCTGGCGCTGGACGATCCGGGGCGCTTGAGCCGCAGCGATTTCGTGCGCCTGGGCCTGGTGGCAGGCGCGGGGGAGGGTGGGCTGCCCTATGGCGAGCAGCATCTGCAGGACTTCGAGCAGCGCTATTGCTACGACCGCTTCTGGGCCGCCGGCGGTGCCGCGCCACACACGCGTTATCTCAGCTGCGGCCATGCCCTGGTGGTGCTGGGCCGCGCCGACGCCGCCTTCTACACCTGCCGCGACCGCGGCGTGCTGGCACAGTTCCGCCACCAGCATTTCCTGATCTTTCTGCTGGCGCATTTCCAGAAGGCGGCGCTGCTGATGTTCTCCGACCGGCTGGTGGAGGCGCTGCGCCGCCTGAACGTGCAGGACCCCGACAATGTGCGCCGCTTCAAGCGCGCCATCCGCAGCTGCTTCGAGGGCTTTCTGCGCTTCACGCA
>Ga0208398_100520_pt1 | contig 23991 bp, 20 predicted proteins | sample LakWasMe79_HOW10_2_FD_183905 | JGI IMG/M metagenome (GOLD analysis project Ga0208398, IMG submission 183905) | Freshwater sediment methanotrophic microbial communities from Lake Washington under simulated oxygen tension - Sediment Metagenome... | ecosystem: Environmental > Aquatic > Freshwater >...
GCGCCGGCACGCCCACCGAGCGGCACATGCCGACGAACAGCGCATTCAGGTCGGCGCATTTGCCGCTCAGGTTGCCGGTCTCCAGCATGGTCTTGATATCGCCATTGCCGCAGCCGCGCACCTTGGGCTCGCGATGCGCGTTCACCAGCAGCCATTCATAAAGGGCACGCACCTTGTCCACATCGCTGCCTGCGCCGCGGGTGATCTGCTGCGCGGTCTGGCGCACGATGCCGTCGGTGGGCAGCAACTCGGTGGGCGCCAGGCAGGCCCGCAGCAGGGCCGGGTCTTCGCTGGCGCGGCCGGGCTTGGCCCAGTCCACCGCGCGGCTGCGCGTCTGCACGCGGCTGCTGACTTGCAGCGTCGGCTCCTGCACGCCGGCCGGGAACGCCGCGTACAGCATGCGCGTGCCGCGCGCCGCGTCCGCGACCAGCCTGGCCTCGGCCGCGTTGCTGCTCCAGCTCTGGTCCAGCGTGCGCTGGTAGTCGGTCTCCAGATCGGGCAGCGGCAGCCAGAGCTTGACGCCCCCCTGCGGGTCGGCCACCTGCACCGAGAGCGTCAGCTCGAACGTGCGCCAGGGGCCCACCTGGGGTTCGAAGCGGCGCGCGGCATCGAGGGCCAGTGCCGGCATCGCGGACATGGGCAAGGCGGCAAGGGCGGCGCCGGATTGGATCAGCAGTTGGCGGCGGGTGCAGGTCATGAGGAAATCCTGATCAAGAAAGAAGAAGCGGGGCGATCCATTGGCGGGCCAGCGGCCCGGTCCAGTCAAGTTCGCCCATCACGGTGAACAAGGCCTTGCCATCGCGCCCCACGGCCACGGTGGTGGGCAGCACGCGCGCGCCCCAGGCACGCGAGGTGCTGCCATCCGCATCGCGCAGCACCGGCAGGCTGATGGGCATCAGCTGCAGATAGCGGCGTATCGCGGCATCGGTCTCGCGCTGGTTGACGGCCAGCACCAGCAGGCCCTCGCGCTCGTGGCGCTGTGCCAGCAATTCCAGCGAGGGCATCTCGGCGCGGCAGGGCTCGCACCAGCTGGCCCAGAAGTTAAGCAGCACCGGCCGGCCCTTGGCCTCGGCCAGGCTCCAGCCCGGCCCGTCGAAGCCGGGCAAGGCCAGGCCGGGCGTGGGCTGGCCTTTGGGCCAGGGGCGACGCAGGGCAGCGTCCTCGGCGGCCCAGGTCGGGCCCGCCGCGGCGGCGGCGCTGAGCAGGAAACGGCGGCGACCCATGCTCATTGCAGGGCCTCCGCCAGGGCCGGCAGTTGCGCCGTCAGCAGGCCGGCCTGCTCCAGGCAGCGCAGGTCCAGCCAGAGCTGGTCTTCGGCGATGCGACCCAGCACCGGCAGCGGCAGGCCGCGCAGCGCGCGGGCCAGCTCGTCCAGCGCACTGCCCACGCCCTTCCTGCCACTGCCGGCCGGCGCGAGGGCCAGGCCCGCCGAGGGCAGCGTATCGATGGGCAGGGAGCCCGAGCCGATCTGGCCGTGCATAGCGCGCAGCTGTACGGTGTAGCGCGGCGCCACGGCGGCGGCCAGCAGGGGCTGGAGCTGCTCGGCGAGCGCCTGGATTTGCGCCAGCGGCCGCGTCAACAGGCGCAGGGTGGGCAGGTCCCGGGTTAGACGATCGGGGCGCAGATACAAGCGCAGCGTGGCTTCGAGCGCCGCCAGCGGCAGCTTGGACATGCGCAGTGCGCGCTTCATCGGAAACTTGCGTATGCGCTGGATGCTGGCCTTGCTGCCCACGATCAAGCCGGCTTGCGGGCCGCCCAGCAACTTGTCACCGCTGAAGCTCACCACATCGCAACCGGCGCGCAGCATCTCCTGCGGCAGCGGTTCGCGCGGCAGGCCCCATTGCGCCAGGTCCACCAGGGAGCCGCTGCCCAGGTCGGTGGCCAGGGGCAGGCCATGGGCATGGGCGAGCGCGGCCAGCGGCGCCTCGTCCACCGCCGCGGTAAAGCCCTGGATGGCGTAATTGCTGGTGTGCACCTTCATCAGCAGCGCGGTGGCGGGGGTGATGGCGCGTTCGTAATCGGCCGCGTGGGTGCGGTTGGTGGTACCCACCTCCACCAGCCGGGCGCCGGCGGCGGCCATCACGTCGGGCATGCGGAAGGCGCCACCGATCTCCACCAGCTCGCCGCGCGAGACGATCACCTCGCGGCCACCGGCCAGCGCGGCGATGCTGAGCAGCACGGCGGCGGCGTTGTTGTTCACCACCGTGGCCGCCTCGGCGCCGGTGAGTTCGCACAACAGGCCCTCCACCAGGCTGTCGCGGTCGCCGCGGCTGCCCGTGGCCAGGTCGAACTCCAGGTTGTTGGGCCCGGCCATCAGGGCCAGCACCTGCTGCAAGGCCTCATCCGCCAGCAGCGCGCGGCCCAGATTGGTGTGCAGCACGGTGCCGGTGAGGTTGAGCACGGCCTTCATGCGAGGCGCCAGGCGCTGCTCGCAGCGCGCCGCCAGTTGGAGACCCAGCGCCTCGGCGTCGAGCGCCTCGTGCGCCAGCGTGCCGGCGCGGGCCTGAGACCGCAGCTCGTCCAGCAGCGCCCTCGCCTGCTCGGCCACCAACTGGTGGCCATGCGCTTGCAGCAGCGGTGCCGCCGGCGCGCTGCGCAGCACACGGTCGATGGCGGGGAGATCCTGGGGTGCTGCCTGGGAGGCTGCCTTCGGACCATGGACCATGGATGCCTCGGGCGCGTTCATCAGCTGCCTCCTGGATCGGGCGGATCGGCGTCGCCGAACAAGAGCATCAGGTTGACGCCATGGCGCTGCAGGCCGGTCTCCGCCACCAGCAGGTCCAGCGTCAGTGACGCCAGGTCATCGCACTGGGGTTCGACCTGCTGGTCCTGCTCCATATGCACGATCTTGAGGTAATGGCCGCAGGCCTCGCAGCATTCGACCTGCACGGCGTCGGCGCCCTCGGGCACGCCACCGTCCGGCGCCGCCAGGCTCTGGAAGCTGATGCCCTTGGTGCTCTGGCAATGCGTGCACTTGATGCGCACGTAATGCCATTGCGTAGCGCACAGGCTGCAGGCCAGGTAGCGGTGACCCGAGCCTTCGGCGCCGATGCGGGTGATGCTGGCCACCGGACGCGAGGCACAGCAGGGGCAGACCAGGGGGTCGTCGATACGCCCGAATGGGGCCAGTGCGGACGCACGCTGGTCCTGGCCATGCGCCGCCTGCACCTGGCTGAGCAGGCGCACCCAATGCAGTTGCAGGGCGGCGGCCAGCAGCGGCGCGGCGCCCAGGTCCAGGCCCAGGGTCACACCGCCGAGCAGCAGCTCAGCCTGCGCCTCCAGCTGCGCATCCGGCGCGGCTGCCAGGCCAAGGGCCGTGTCACGCGCGGGGCCCGGTCCGACACGCGCCGCCAGCGCCCGCATCAACGCGCGCAAGCCCTCGCGCCAGGCCGCATCGCGCGGCCAGCCAAGCGCCGGCAGCAGGGCGCGCCCGGCGTTCGCGGCGGCCTCGATCTGCGCGGCATCGGGCAGTGGCAGGGCCGGCGACTGGCGCAACTGCTCATGCTGGGCCTGGGCCAACTCGGCCAGGAAGAGCAGGTAATCGCGCATCGCATGACCGGCGGCGAGTTGCCGCAGGCGCAGCGCCCGCTCGGCAAACACGCCGGCATCAGGCAGGCGCAGGAAGCTGACCTGCTCACCGGCACGTACCGCGATTTCTTCGGGCGACAACAGCGTCGCCGAGCTGCTCAAGGTCATGGACGGACGGACTTCAAGGGATGGCCGATGCTAGCCGATCCGGGCCCATCTCACTGACGGCCGCTGATCTCTTTGTGCCACAGCGCATGGTGCTGCTTGGCCCAGGCCTCGCTGACGCTGCCGCGCGTCATCGCCCGCAACGTGCCCTTGACCCAGATGGCGGCGTACACATGCATCACCACGCCCAGCACCAGGGCCACGGCCGCGGCCGCATGCAAGAGCACGGCGATGCGGCGCAGCGTGATCGGGAAGCTGTTCGCGAACCAGGGCTGCCAGAACATCACGCCGGTGATGAGCAGCAGTGCCAGGCACAGGCTCATGAGCCAGAACACGCCCTTCTGGCCCGCGTTGTAGCGGCCCACCGGCGGCATCCCTTGGTGGCTCGTTTCGCCGCGCAACATGTCGCCGCTGTGCTTGCGCCATTCGCGATCGGCCTCGGTCATGAGGTTGTCGCGCCAGAGCCTGAGGAACAGACCCAGGAAGCACAGGCATACCGCCAGGCCCAGGAAGGGATGCAGGATGCGCGACCAGCTGCCACCGCCCAGCAGGGCCGAAAGGAAATAGAGGCTGGGGTGGAAGAAGGCCAGGCCCGAGGCCGCGGCCAGCAGGAACAGCAGCGCGATGGCCCAGTGGTTGAGCCGCTCGCGTGCCGTGTAGCGTTGCAGGTACTTGGTGCTCATGCTGTGCTCCTCAGGCCTCGGACTTCTCGTCGTCTACCTCCACCGGCCCCACCTTCACGTAGTGGAAGAAGCCGGCCAGCACCGCGCCGGCCATGGCGGCCACCGCGAGCGGCTTGGCCATGCCCTTCCACAGCGAGACAAAGGGGCTGATCCTGGGGTCGGCCGGCAGGCCGGCATAAAGCGCCGGCTGGTCGGCATGCTGCAGCACATACATCACATGGGTGCCGCCCACGCCCGCCGGGTCGTAGACCCCGGCGTTGGCAAAGCCGCGCTCCTTGAGGTCGCCCACACGGCCGGCGCCATAGTCCAGCATGTCCTCTTTCGAGCCGAAGCGGATCGCGCCGGTGGGGCAGGCCTTCACGCAGGCCGGCTCCAGGCCCACGCCCACGCGGTCGGAGCACAGCGAGCATTTGTAGGCCTTGCTGTCGGCCTTGGAAATGCGCGGCACATCGAAGGGGCAGCCGGTGACGCAGTTGCCGCAGCCTATGCAATGCTCGGAGATGAAGTCCACGATGCCGTTGGCATACTTCACGATGGCGCCGGGTGCCGGGCAGCTCTTCAGGCAGCCCGGGTCCTCGCAATGCATGCAGCCGTCCTTGCGTATCAGCCACTCCAGCTTGTTGGCCTCCAGCTCCACCTCGGAGAAGCGCATCACGGTCCAGGACTGGGGCGTGAGGTCGCGCGGGTTGTCGTAGGTGCCGATGTTGTCGCCCACCTCGTCGCGCAGTTCGTTCCACTGCATGCATGCCACCTGGCAGGCCTTGCAACCGATGCAGGAAGACACATCGATGAGCTTGGCCACCTCGGTGGTGTGATGCCTGGCGCTGGGACCGGGCGTGGTGGTGGCCGAGCGCTGGCTGATATCGAGAGATTGGAGTGAAGACATGGTTCAGGCCTTCTCGATGTTGACGGTGAAGCTCTTGAACTCGGGCGTCTGGGTATTGGCGTCACCCACAAAGGGGGTCAGCGTGTTGACCAGATAGCCCGGCTTGGCCACGCCGACAAAGCCCCAGTGATTGGGCAGGCCCACCGTGTGCACCTTCTGTCCGTCCACCTCCAGCATGGGTATGCGCTTGGTCACCACCGCCACGGCCTTGATGAAGCCGCGGTTGGAGCTCACCTTGACCCAGCCGCCGTTGGCGATGCCCTTTTCCCTGGCCAGCTCCTCGCCGATCTCGACGAATTGCTGGGGCTGGATGATGGCGCTGGTCTCGACGTTTTTGGTCCAGTAGTGGAAATGCTCGGTGAGGCGGTAGCTCGTCGCCACATAGGGGAAGTCCTTGGGCGTGCCGAAGGCCTCCATATCACCCTTGAACACGCGGGCCGCGGGGTTGGCACGCGCCTTGGGGTTCTTGGGATGCAGGGGGTTGCCCGGCAGCGGCGACTCGAAGGGCTCGTAATGCTCGGGCAGCGGCCCCTCGGCCATGCCGGTGGGCGCAAACAGCCGCGCCACGCCCTCGCCCGTCATGATGAAGGGATGCACCGGATCGGGGTCGTTGGGGTTGGCGTCGGGCCGGATGTCCGGCACGTCGGAACCCGCCCAGCGCTCGCCGTTCCAGGCCAGCAGCCGCCGCTTGGCGTTCCAGGGCTTGCCGCTGGGGTCGCAGGACGCCGCGTTGTAGAGCACGCGCCGGTTCGCTGGCCAGGCCCAGGCCCAGTTGAGGGTCTGGCCCACGCCATAGGGGTCGGCATTGTCGCGCCGCGCCATCTGGTTGCCCGCCTGGGTCCAGGCGCCGCAGTAGATCCAGCAACCGCACGCCGTGGAGCCGTCGTCGCGCAGCATGCCGAAGCCTGGCAGCAGCTCACCCGCCTTGGCCAGCACCTTGCTGGCGTCCTTGGGGTCCGTGACATCCGCCAACGCACGGCCGTTGTATTCCTTGGCCAGCTCCTCCGGCGAAGGGTTGGTGGGCTGCAGATAGGGCCAGGTGAGGTTGAGGATGGGATCCGGGAAGGCCCCGCCCTCCTTGGCATAGGCCGCCTTCATGCGCACGAACAGCTCGGCGATGATTTCGGGGTCACCCTTGGCCTCGCCAGGGGGCTCGGCACCCTTCCAGTGCCACTGCAGCCAGCGGCCCGAGTTGGTGAGCGAACCCTCCTCCTCGGCAAAGCAGGTGCTAGGGAAACGGAACACCGTGGTCTGGATCTCCTCGCTCTTCACATCGTTGTGCTCGCCATAGTTCTTCCAGAACTCGGCGGTCTCGGTGTTGAGCGGATCGATGACCACCAAGTACTTGAGCTTGGACAGGCCGGCAACGATCTTCTTCTTGTTGGGGAAGCTGCCCACCGGGTTGAAGCCCTGGCAGATATAGCCGTTCAACTTGCCCTGGCCCATCAGCTCAAAGGCCTGCAGCACGTCGTAGCCCTTGTCCCATTTGGGCAGGTAGTGGAAGGCCCAGTCGTTCTCCTTGGTCGCGGCCTTGCCCCACCACGCCTTCTGGAAGCTCACGAAGAACTTGGGATAGTTCTGCCAGAAGCTCATCTGGTTGGGGCGCAGCGGCTTGGTGGCGCGCGGCTTGTAATAGCTCTCCAGGTCCTGCTCACTCTCGCGCGGCAGGCTCATATAGCCCGTCAGCGAGGTGGAGAGCAGGCCCAGGTCGGTGAGCCCCTGGATATTGGAGTGGCCGCGCAGGGCGTTCATGCCACCACCGGCCAGGCCGATATTGCCCAGCAGCAGTTGCATGATGGCGCCGGTGCGTATCATCTGCGAGCCCTGGCTGTGCTGGGTCCAGCCCAGGGCGTACATGATGGTCATGACCTTGCCCGGCGCGGCGGTCTCGGCAATCATCTCGCAGCACTTGAGGAACTTGTCCTTGGGCGTGCCGGTGATCTTGCTCACCATCTCGGGCGTGTAGCGCGCGTAATGCTGCTTCATCACATTGATGACGCAACGCGGATGCGCCATGCTCTCGTCGACCTTGGCGAAGCCCTTGTCGTCGAGCTCATAGCCCCAGCTGGACGGGTCGTACCTGCGCTTGGCCTCGTCGTAGCCCGAGAAGATGCCGTCCTCGAAGCCATAGCCCTCGCCAACGATGAAGCTGGCGTTGGTGTAGTGCTTGACGTACTCGTGCTGGATCTTGTCCTTGCTGAGCAGGTAGTGGATGACGCCGCCCAGGAAGGCAATGTCCGAGCCGGCGCGTATCGGCGCGTAGTAGTCGCTCATGGCGGCCGAGCGCGTGAAACGCGGATCCACCACCAGCAGCTTGGCCTTGTTCTTGTGCTTGGCCTCGATCACCCACTTGAAACCGCAAGGGTGGGCCTCGGCGGCATTGCCGCCCATGATCAGCACCAGGTCAGCGTTCTTGATGTCCACCCAGTGGTTGGTCATCGCACCGCGCCCAAACGTCGGGGCCAGACTGGCCACCGTCGGGGCGTGTCAAACGCGCGCCTGGTTGTCGAAGACCAGCATCCCCATGGCCCGCATCGCCTTGTGGGTGATGTAGCCCGCTTCATTGGAGGATGCGGAAGCACACAGCATGCCGGTCGTGATCCAGCGATTCACCGTCTTGCCGTCGGCCGTCTGGGCCAGGAAGTTGGCGTCGCGGTCGGCCTTCATCAGCTTGACCAGGCGCGTCATCGCCTCGTCCCAGCCAACGCGTTTCCATTCGGTGGCGCCGGGTTCGCGGATCTCCGGCCACTTCAGCCGGTTCTTGCTGTGCACGAAATCCAGCAGGCCCGCACCCTTGGGGCAGAGCGTGCCGCGGTTCACCGGATGGTCCGGATCACCCTCGATGTGGATGATTTCGCTGCTGACGTTCTTGGACTTATCGCCCAAGCTGTACATGATGACACCACAGCCTACCGAGCAGTAGGGGCAGGTGTTGCGGGTTTCGGTGGCCTTGGCCAGGCGGAAGTTGCGCGCCTCCGCCAGGGCCTCGGTGGGCGAGAAGCCCAGCATCACCAGGCTGGAGCCCAACAGCCCCGCCCCGCTCACCCGGAAGAAGTGCCTCCGGTTCATGTCCATGGTGGTCAACCTCCTGCGGCACGCATGCACCGCGGTGCAATGGAAACCGGGCCGACACGCGACACCGGTGCCCATTCCCGCACAAACGCAGGCTTTTGTCCAATCGGGGCATGCCCCAGGTCGGCGGATCCGTGCCAGGTCTTGCCTAGAGACGGAACACCGCCACCGCCTGCACCAACTGCGCCGCCTGCTGCTGCAGGCTCTCGGCCGCGGCCGCGCTCTGCTCCACCAGGGCGGCATTCTGCTGGGTGGTCTTGTCCATCTGGCTGACCGCGTCGCCCACCTGATGCACGCCGGCGCTCTGCTCGCTGCTGGCGCTGCTGATCTCGCCCATGATGTCGGTGACGCGCCGGATCGCGCTGACGATGTCCTGCATGGTGGCGCCGGCCTGATCCACCAGCGAACTGCCGCGCTCGACGCGCTCGACGCTGTCGTTGATCAGGCTCTTGATCTCCTTGGCGGCCTCGGCGCTGCGCTGCGCCAGGCCGCGCACCTCGCTGGCCACCACCGCAAAGCCACGGCCCTGCTCGCCGGCACGGGCGGCCTCCACCGCGGCATTCAGGGCCAGGATATTGGTCTGGAAGGCGATGCCGTCGATCACGCTGATGATGTCGGCGATACGGCGCGAGCTGTCGTTGATGCCCTTCATGGTGTCGACCACCTGGCTCACCACCTCACCGCCATGCACCGCCACCTGGCTGGCATTGAGCGCCAGCTGGTTGGCCTGGTGCGCGTTGTCGGCGTTCTGGCGCACCGTGGAGCCCAGCTGCTCCATCGAGGCCGCGGTCTGCTGCAGGGCGCTGGCCTGCTGCTCGGTGCGCGAGCTCAGATCGCTGTTGCCCAGCGCGATCTCGGAGCTGGCGGTGGCCACGCCATCGGCGCCGCTGCGCACCTGCGACACGGCGGTGGAGAAGCGCTCCACCATGCGCGCCAGCACGCCCATCACGCTGCCGGTGTCGCGGCTGGCATTGGCGAAGCGATGCGCCAGATTGCCGGCGGCGATGGCCTCCACCACCGCCACCACCTCATGCGGCTCGCCGCCCAGGCGCCGCGCAATCCAGTCGCGCGCATACCAGAGCGAGCCCATCGCGGTGGCCAGCAACAGCAGCGTGAGCAGCACCGTGACCGCATACCAGCGGTCCTTGGCGGTCTGCGCGGCCTGCACCGCGCCCTCGGTACGCTGATCCAGCATGCGCAGGAACTCGTCCACCGGCTTCATGATCTTGGCCTTGTAGGCGTGGTAGGCCTTGTCGTGCATCATGGCCTGGGCCTTGGGCAGATCGGGCTCGCCCCTGCGGGTAAAGCCGCCCTGGCCATCCTCGTAATAGCCCTTGACCAGGTTCATCGCCACGGTCTCGGTCTTGACCAGGTCGTCGGAATTGGCGGCAGCCTCCTTGAGCTTGCCGAACTCGGCCTCGGTGAAGCCGGCCTGCTTCATGGTTTCAAGCAGGGACTGGCTGCGCCCGCGGCCGCCGGCCGTGGCCGGGTCCACCCCGGCCGCACGGAAATCCCAGTAGATCTTCTCGTAACCGTCGGGCCGAGGGCGCTTGCCGTTGCGGATCTCCAGCACCTCGAAGTACTGCTGCTCCCACATCGCATCGCCGGTCATCACATAGGTGCGCGCCAGCCGGGTCAGGTCGTCGGAGCTCTGGCGCAGCTCGTCCGCCAGGCTGGCGGAGAGAAAGCGCGCGCTCTGCGCCTGGGTGAGCGTGTCGGTGGCCACACCGACACGCCAGATCGCCATGAACAAAAGGGCAATGACAATGCCCGTCGCGAGCAGTGCTGTCGCGAACAGCTGCTTGATCGTCTTCATCTGTAAGGCTCCCTGATACCGTTATGGTCACGGGCACGCCCAGGAGACTCCATGGGCGCAGCACCATGCCTGGACCGAGTATCGGACGCCGGCGCGCAGACTTAACGATTGTTTTGAGCGTCTTTTTGCCCGCTCATATAAAAAGTCAGCCTAACTGTTCTTGGAAATGTTGATGGTCGGGAACTTGGCCGAGTAATCCTTGGCCTGCGCGGCGATCTTGACCGCCACCTTGCGCGCGAGGTCTTTGTAGAGACGCGCAATCTCGCCGTCGGGCTCGGCCACCACCGAGGGACGGCCGGCGTCGGTCTGCTCACGGATGCTCAGCGCCAGCGGCAAGGCGCCCAGGTAATCGATGTCGTACTGCTGCGCCATCTTCTTGCCACCATCGGCGCCGAAGATGTGCTCGGCGTGGCCACACTGGCTGCAGATGTGCACCGCCATGTTCTCGACGATGCCCAGGATGGGCACGCCGACCTTCTCGAACATCTTCAGGCCCTTCTTGGCGTCGATCAGGGCGATGTCCTGCGGCGTGGTGACGATCACCGCGCCGGTGACGGGCACGCGCTGCGACAGCGTCAGCTGGATATCGCCGGTGCCGGGCGGCATGTCGATGATCAGATAGTCCAGCTCCTGCCAGCGCGTCTGGCGCAGCAGCTGCTCCAGCGCCTGGGTGGCCATCGGCCCGCGCCAGATCATGGCCTGGTCCTCGGCCACCAGGAAGCCGATCGACATCAGCTGCAGGCCATGGCTGAGCATGGGTTCCATATTCTGACCGTCCAGGCTTTCGGGCCGGCCCGAGATGCCCATCATGGTGGGCTGGCTGGGGCCGTAGATGTCGGCATCCAGCAGGCCCACGCGGGCGCCCTCGGCGGCCAGCGCCAGCGCCAGGTTGGCGGCCGTGGTGCTCTTGCCGACCCCGCCCTTGCCGGAGGCCACGGCGACGATGTTCTTCACGCCCGGCAGCAGCTGCACGCCACGCTGCACCGCATGGGCAATGATCTTGCTGCCGACCTGCACCTCCACCTTGCCGACGCCGGGCAGGCCTTGTGCGGCGGCCAGCAGGGCCGCGCGCAGGCTGGCGTGCTGGCTGGCGGCCGGATAGCCCAGCTCCACCTCGAAGCTCACATCGGCGCCGGCGATGCGCAGGTTCTTGATCTGCTTGCCGCTCACCAGATCTTGCTGGGTATTGGGGTCGATAACGGTCTGCAGGGCCTGCAGCAGGCTGGCTTCGGTAAGGTTGGACATCTGGTGCTGTGCGGATAGAGGCGCTGGAGTCTAGCCCAGCGCCCAAGGCCCTGGGCGCCCTCAGGCCTTGGCGCCGGCCATGGCCACGCCGAATCCCACGAAGGTGATGGCGCCCGCGCGGTTGAGCGCACGGCCGGTGCGCTCGGAACGCAACCAGCCACGCGCGCGCTGGGCCGTGATGGCATAGCCGGTATGGATCAGCACCACCAGGCTCGCATAGCTGCACACCAGCAGGGCGAACTGGGGCCCATGGGCGGCGCGGGCGTCGACGAATTGCGGCAGCACCGAGACGAAGAAGAAGATCGCCTTGGGATTGGTGAACTGCAGGGCCAGGCCCTCGGCAAAGCGGCGGCGTGCCGACTGCGGCGGGGCCGCGGCAGCATCCTGCCAGCCCAGGCCCGGACTGCGCCAGAGCTTGACGCCCAGGTAGACCAGGTAGGCGGCGCCCACCAGCTTGATGACGCTGAAGGCCAGCGCCGAACTCGCCAGCAGCAGGCCCAGGCCGGTGGCCGAGATGCTGGCCACCACCAGGGCACCGGCGGCGATGCCCAGAATGCCAGGCAGGCTGGCCCGCCAGCCCATGCGCATGGCGTTGTTGAGCGTCAGCATCACCCCGGGGCCGGGGCTGAACACGGTGGCCGTGGCCATGGCGAGAAACAGCAGGTAGAGCTTCAGCGACATGGTTTATGGTACTCAGGGCGAGCAGCCCCTGGCGCGCTGAGGGGCAAGAATCGCCCACTCCACCTCCAGCTGCGGCCCGTTCTCGCGGCGCGTCCAGGGGATTTGCAGCGCGCCGCTGCTGCCGGCCTGCGCCAGCAGATCGCTCACGCGCGGGTCCAGTGGGTTGGCCAGGTCGCGCCGGTCCACCACCACCAGGGCGCCGCAGTCGCGCAGCATGGCCTCGTGGATCCACGGCGACTTGGCCGGATTGGCATCGATGAACACCATGGGCTGGTGGCGCGAGCGCACCGAGACATTGCCGGCCAGCCAGGTCTCGCCCACCACCACGCGCAGCGGCAGGCCCGGCATGCGCTGGGCCCAGATGGCGTCAAGCTCGCGGCCCAGACGCAAGGCTGGGAAATTGGAACGCGCCGGACGGGCGCTCAGGTCGACCAGCCAGCCGCTGCCGATTGCCATGCCCGAGGCCAGCAGCAGCTCCATCGCCAGCCCCACCGCCAGCGTGGCCTTGGCCAGCCGCAGCGCGCTCACCCGCGGAATCCAGCGCAAGGCAAACACGCCCAACAGGATGAAGAAGGTGGCGGCCCAGGCCGAGCCCAGGCGCACGCCCGCCACGCCCAGCAAGGAGGTCAGCACAAAGGGGCCGATCGCCATGAAGCTGACGAAACGCCACTCGGGCCGCACCGGCGACTGCACCGCGGCTGCGCGGCCATCATTGCGCAACATCAGGTAGAGCGCCCCAAGGCCCAGCAGCATGGGCAGCGCGCGCAACAACTGGATCACGATGAAATTACCCAGCCGCGCCCAATGGCCGAGATTGACGGCGTCGTTCTCGCCATGCACCGCCTTGTCGACATAACCCAGCGTGGGCGCGCCCTCGCGCAACAGCCACTCCACATGGGGCCCGACCAGCACCGCCATCACCGCCACGGCAATCAGCGGGCCGCCCCAGGCGCGCCAGGAGCGCATGCGCGGCTCGGCCAGCAACCAGGCGGCCAGCACCACCAGCCAGATCAGCGCGCTGTACTTGGCCAGCAGGCACAGGGCCGCGGCGGCGCCGGCCAGCGCCCAGCGCCACCAGCGCCCGTCTCGCACCGCCAGCAGCGTGCACCACAGCAGCAGGCCCACCGGCATCAGCTGCAGGGTGTTGTGGTTGGCCATGATGCCGTGCACGCCGTGGTAGACGAGCAGGCTGGTCATCACCGTCGCGGTAAAGGCGCGCAGCGGCGAGGCCACCAGCAGCGCGATGCGCCAGACGAACCAGAGCATCATCACCACGTTCAGCTGCGCGGCGAAGAAGGTGACCCAGATCGAGCGCCCCAGCAGCAGGGTCCAGAAATGCACCCACCAGGTAGGAAACGGCGGGTGCTTGTAATAGCCCCACTCGAGCGACTGCATCCAGACCAGCTGTTCGATGTTGTCCCAGGGCGGCGCCCGGTGGCTGATGGTGGCCAGCAGGGTCCAAAGCAAGAGGTGGAAGGCGAGAAAGCCAAGCGTGAGCCGGCCCATATCGCGCCGGCTCTCCAGATCAAGGCTCAGCCCGAGCAGGCGCCAGGGCGCACTTGCGCGCGCCGGCGCGGGCGCCGTAGCGCCACCGAACACAGTCATGGGGTTCCCTCGTCAGCTCATCTCGATGGACGGTTTGACCGTCCTTCGCGCCCTCCTGCGCCCTCTTTTTCGGGGACTTGCGCGACAAAGCGGCAATGGTATCGAAACGTTTCTTTACAGAACACCCGCAACACGGGAGGGATTACCAGCAAGACCGCGCAATCCCGCAGGAATGCGCCCAACGAAAAAAGGACCTGTCTTGCGACAGGTCCTTTCGACGATTCGGGATTTGGTGGGCCCTGAAGGATTCGAACCTTCGACCAACGGATTAAGAGTCCGCTGCTCTACCAACTGAGCTAAGGACCCGAATTCTGGTCCGTCCTGAAGTTTCGTGGTGGGCCCTGAAGGATTCGAACCTTCGACCAACGGATTAAGAGTCCGCTGCTCTACCAACTGAGCTAAGGACCCACGAAACCACATGACTGGTGGGTTGTGCAGGATTCGAACCTGCGACCAACGGATTAAAAGTCCGCTGCTCTACCGACTGAGCTAACAACCCCCGTTCAGCAGAGCCTCAAATTATAGAAGTTTTTAAGCCAGCGCTGCAAGTACTATTTCAAAAATTCTTTCACCAACTCGGCCGCCGCGACCATGCCGAAACCGGCGGTGACGGCCACGCTGGATCCGTAGCCGTGGCAGTTGAGGCTGCCGTCCAGATCGCAGGACTCGGCCGGACGTTGCACCGGCTCGCGCGAGTAGACACAGCAGACCCCGATCTTGCCCACCCGCGCGGCCCCGTACTGCTTGCGCAGACGCTGGCGCAGACTGGCCAGCAGCGGGTCGTGGGTGGTGAGGGCCAGGTCTTGCACCTCGACCAGATGGGGCTGGCGCTTGCCGCCCGCCGCGCCGACGGTCACGAAGGCCGTGCCGGTCTCGCGCGCCCAGCCCGCCAGTCTGGCCTTGGCACGCACCTGGTCACAGGCATCCACCAGGCCGTCGATGGCGCGGCCGCCCAGCAGGCCCGGCCAGTTCTGCTCGTCGACGAACTCCTCGACCAGATGCACCCGGCAGGCCGGATTGATCTCGGCAAAGCGCTGCCGCAGGGCCTCCACCTTGGCCATGCCCAGGGTCGAGCTCAGCGCCTGGATCTGGCGGTTGATATTGGATTCGGCCACCTGGTCCAGATCGATCAGGGTGAGCTCGGCCACCCCCATGCGCGCCAGGGCCTCGGCCACCCAGGAGCCCACGCCGCCAAGCCCCACCACCGCAAAGCGCGCGGCGCGCAGGCGCAGGTAGTCGCGCTCGCCATAGAGGCGGCGCAGGCCACCGAAACGGCGTTCGCAATCGGCCTCCAAGCCGGCCTCCATGTCCATCAGCACCGTCATGCCATACGCTCCAGGCGCGCCGCCTGCCAGCGCAAGGCCAGCACCGCGCCGGCCATGATGCCGGCCAGGGCGATGAAACTGCCCAGGCTCAGCGTCGAGATGCCCGAGAGTCCCTGCCCGATCGTGCAACCCAGCGCGACCACGCCGCCCACGCCCATCATTAGCGCGCCCACCAGATGGTTGGCCAGGTCGTCGACATTGCGAAAACCTTCCCAGCGGAACTTACGCGTCGCCAGCGCCATCAGCATGGAACCGCAGGCCACGCCCAGGGTGCTGATGATGCCGAGATTCAGCAGCTTGCTCTTGTCGCTGTAGAACAGCAGCCAATCGAGGGTATTGGCCACCGGCGCGACAAAGCTCAGGCCTTCCATGCGCTGCTGGCCGCTGCTGCCGACAAACAATTCCTGCAGCGTGCTGGGATCCTCGGCCACATGACCCAGGTGCCCGCTCACCCACCAGAACGCCAGCACCAGCGCGCCGCTGCCCAGCCCCCCCAGCAAGGCCGCGCCTTCACGCGCCTCGCTGCGCCACAAGGCCCAGACCAGCGCCGCGCCGCCAAACAGCAGACCGCAGGCCAGGGCCAGCTGGCGCCCGTCCAGGCCCAGCGGGGCGGCCAGCAGGCTGGGCAGATCCTGCCCCGTGCCGAGCGGCAGCACCAGGCGGTCCACCGTCTCCACGCGCAGCACCGCGGTGATGCCCTTCATGGTCGCAAATGCGGCCAGCCCCATCACCAGGAACACCACCAGGGACTTCAGATTGCCGGCGCCCAGCCGTACCAGGGTCTTGCTGCCACAACCCGAGGCCAGCACCATGCCGACGCCAAACAGCAGGCCGCCCAGCAGGTTCGAGGCCCAGAGCAGCTGCGGTGCCGCATACATGCTCTTGCCGGCCTCCAGCCAGCCCAGCCAGACCATGCCATTGAAACCGAGCACGGCCACGCCCATGGCCATCACCCACATGCGCATGCGCGTCCAGTCGCCCATATTGACGATGTCCGCCAGCGCGCCCATGGTGCAGAAATGGCTGCGCTGCGCGACGGCGCCGAACAGGCAGGCCAGCGCAAAACCCGCCCACAGCACCTGGCGGTACAGCGCGGCCACATCGAGTTCGGTCAGTTCGGGCATCGTTGGATTCTAGAGTTCAATGACAAAGGCCCCGAGGTGCGAGGGGCACCCCGGGGCCAGGTCTTGCGCGAGAGGCGTGCTTACTTCAACGAGGCCAGGCGTTCCTTGCCGGCCTGCGCCGCCTCGGTACCCGGATAGGCCTTGAGCAGGTCTTCCAGACTGCGGCGCGCGGACTTGATGTCCTTCAGCTCGATCTGGCAATTCGCCAGCGCCAGCAGCGCCTCCGCGGCACGCGGGTGCTCGGGGTTGCTGGCAATGAAGGCCTTGAAGGTCGCGATCGCGTCCTTGTAGTCACGTTTGCCGTACTGGGCATTGCCCAGCCAGAAACGCACCGCATCGCTGTAGCCGCTGGCCGGGAAACGCTTCAGAAAGCTGGCAAGCGCATTGCCGGCCTCGGCAAAATCGCCGCGCCGCACCAGCCCCATGGCGGCGTCGAACTGACGCTTCTCCTCGGGCTCGACCTGAAACTCGCGGCCATCCAGCGCCACCTTCTGCGGCTCCAGCGGGCGCAGACGCGAGTCCAGTGCCTGGGCCTGGTCGCTGAGCTTGCGCTGCACCTCGGAGAGCTCGCGTGCGAGCTGCTCGTTCTGGCCGCGCAGCTTGGCGATCTCGCCACGCAAGGCATCGATCTGGCTGTTCAGGTCCAGCAGGCTGCGGCTGAGCGGCTGCACCTGCTCCTGCAGCTGCTTGCTGAGCTGATCGAAGCGGGCGCGCTGCGCCTCCTCGTTCTGCTGCGACTTGGCGCGCAGGTCCAGGATCGCCTTGCGTGCCTCATCGTCCTCGAACAGGGCCGCTCGCGCCGGCGACGAGGCCGCCGCTCCAAGCGCCAGCAGCAGCGTGGCCAGACGGACTCGCGTGAGCCTCATCTCACTTGTCCTTCAGCTCGACGCGGCGGTTTTTGGCCCAGGCGGCTTCGTCGCTGCCCTGCACGGCCGGGCGCTCCTTGCCGAAGCTCACCGGCTCGACCTGGGCGGTCTGCACGCCGATCAGGGTCAGGCTCTTGGCCACCGCCTCGGCGCGCTTCTGGCCCAGGGCCAGGTTGTACTCGCGGCCACCGCGTTCATCGGTATGGCCTTCCAGGCTCATGCGGATCTTGCGGTCATTGTTGAGGCGCTTGGCATGGGCTTCCACCAGGCCGCGGTACTCTTCCTTCACGACATAGCTGTCGAAGTCGAAGTAGACGACGCGCTGGTTGGCCACGGCAGCGGTCAACTGGGTGCCCAGGTCCACGGTAGGAATCTTGGTTTCGCTGCTGCGGGCGGTTCCAGCGTCGGTGCTGGGGGCCGTCACCGCAGGCGCGCGGTTCTCCACCGGCGCCGGCTCATCCAGCTTGGTGGAACTGCAAGCCACCAGGGAAGCGGCGGCCAGCGCGGACAGGATCAGTTTGTGCATTTGCATTGTGGAGCTCCTACTCTCTTGCAATATCGGGTGAGACGGGCCGACTCGCGCCGGCCAGGGAAAGGATTGTCGACGATCAGCGAGCCATCAACGGCCAAACGGCCCCCAGGTCGGTTCTCGCACATCGGCCAGGGTCGAGACCAGCTTGGCCTTGATCCTGCCGTCCAGGGTGCTGGTCATCAGTACGTCGCGGCCACCCGCACGGGTGGCGTACACCAGCAGACGGCCGTTGGGCGAGAAGCTCGGGCTCTCGTCATCGCTGGTGTCGCTGATCTGCTGCACGCTGCCGCTGCTCAGGTCCATCACGCAGACGCGGAAGGCCCCGCCACCGATGCGCGTGATGTAGGCCAGGCTGCGGCCGTCGGGGCTGATGCTCGGGCTGATGTTGTAGGCACCGCTGAAGGTGACGCGCTCGGCGCTGCCGCCCGCCACGGGCATGCGATAAATCTGCGGGCCGCCGCCGCGGTCGCTCACAAAAAACAGCGTGCGGCCATCGGGCGCGAATACCGGTTCGGTATCGATCGCCTGGGTCTGGGTGAGGCGCCGCACGCCATCGCCGCCGCGGTTCATGATGAAGAGTTGCGAGCCGCCCTCGCGCGACAGCGTCAACGCGATCTGCTGCCCGTCGGGCGAGTAGGCCGGCGCGCTGTTGCTGCCGCGGAAATCGGCCAACGCGCGCCGCCGCCCGGTGGAGAGGTCCTGCACCCACACCACCGCCTTGCGCGTCTCGAAGGACACATAGGCCAGTTCCTTGCCGTCCGGCGACCAGGCCGGCGAGATGATGGGCTCGGGGCTGGCCAGCGCCACCTGGCCACCCTCGCCATCGGCATCGGTGATGCGCAGGCTGTAGCGGCCGCCGGCCTTGGTGACATAGGCCATGCGGGTGGCGAACACGCCGCGCTCGCCGGTGAGGCGCTGGTAGATCGAATCGGCAATCCGGTGCGCGGCCAGGCGCAGATCGTCGGGCACCACGGCATGGCTTTCGCCGCCCTGGTCCACGCCCTTCACCACGTCCCAGAGCTTGTAGCGCACATCCATGCGGCCATCGGCCAGGCGCGTCACCGAGCCCGCTGCCAGCGCATCGGCCTGACGCGCGCGCCAGTCGACAAAACTCGGCTGGCTCAGCTCGGATAGGCCTGTGGGCCCATCGACGATGCGGAACTGGCCGCTGCGCTCCAGGTCAGCGCGCACGATGGCCGAGACCGGCTGGCCGGCGCGCGCCTCGTCGCGGAACTCGGGCACGGCAATCGGCAGTTGGGTGCCGCCCACACCGGCGATCTCGACCCGAAACTGGGCCCAGGCCGGCAGACTGAGGGTGGAAGCGCCGGCCGCCATGAAGCGGCGGCGCGCGGAAGAGTGCAATGCGGACTTGCGATGCGGGTCGGTCATGTTCTCGACGGATGACTCCTGAGGCCGGAGTCTTGCAGGCGTGATTGTGCATGAGCCCGCAGCGCCAATATGAAGACGGGCCGAGCCGGCTTACAAAGGCAAACCTTGTCGTGCAGCCTGACCCCTCCAGGCCGTCGTTCGTCGCAAGCGACCGGCCGGCGCCGGTACGCCGGCGTAAGTTCACGGGTACCGCTTCGCGAGCCCTTACACCGGGAGAGCATGATGCCGAGACTGCTGAAGATTTGCCTATTGTGGATGGCGTTGGCCCTGCCCGGCCTGCCATCGCTGGCCCGGGCGAGCGACGAGGGCCTGCAGGGCCGGCTGGTCAGCGCGGGCTGGCTGGCGCAACGGCTGGGGCGGCCGGATGTACTGGTGCTGGACGCCTCGCCCGCGCAGCTGCACCGCAAGAGCCATATTCCGGGCGCCGTGAGTGCCGACCTGTACGCCTACACGCAGACCGAGGTGACGTCCGCACAGCTGGAGCAGCGCCTGCGCGCCTGGGGCATCCGGCCCGACCAGCAGCTGATCCTCTACGACCAGGGCGGCACCTGGGCCGCCACCCGTTTGTTCTGGGATTTGCTGCATCGTGGCGTGCCTGCCGAACAGCTCTACATCCTGGACGGCGGCATGGCCAAATGGAGCGCACTCGGCCATCCCGTCACGCAAGAGGCCACGCCGGCGCCGCCGACCGGCAGCATCAGCCTCGGTGCGCCGCGGCAAGACGTTCGCGTGCGGCTGCCCGAGTTCCTGGCCGCCACCGGCGACCCCGCTCACCATGTCATGCTGGAGGCGCTGGACCCCAGCTACTACTTCGGCGGCGCGGCCTTCTTCGATCGCGCCGGCCATGTGCCGCACGCCACGCTGATGCCGGCCGGCGACTTCTTCAATGCGGACAAGACCTTCAAGTCGCCCAAGGAGCTGGAATTCATGCTCAGGCATCTGGGCGTACGGCCGGAGCAGCAGATCCACGCCTATTGCGGCGGCGGTGGCGCCGCCGCGGTGCCTTTCTTCGCGCTCAAGTTCATGCTGAACTACCCGCAGGTCAGGCTGTTCCAGGAGTCGCAGATGGGCTGGCTGCAGGACCCGCGCGAGCTGCCGCTCTGGACCTATGCCGACCCGCATCTGCTGCGTGACGCCGCCTGGGTGAAGGCCTGGAGCAGCCCGATGCTGAAGGCCTTCGGCCTGTCGAAGACCAGCATCGTCGATGTGAGGGCGGCCGACCAGTTCAGGCTCGGCCATGTGCCGCAGGCGCTGAACCTGCCGGCCTCGCAACTCGCTGAACAGCTGCACAAGCCGGAACAGCTCGCCGGCCTGCTGGGGCGCGCCGGCCTCAATGCGGGGCACGAGGCCGTGCTGGTCTCCGAGGGCGGGCTCAACGAAAGCGTGGCCCTGGCCTACCTGATGCTCGACGGGCTGGGGCAGGCCAAGGTGTCGCTGCTGCTGGACAGCATCGAGCGCTGGGCCGAGCAGGGCCAGGACGTGGCCCGACCGAACGCCAACGCTCCCGCCGGCGCGGCCATCGCCTTTGCAGCCAAACCGCGCCCCGGCCTGCTGCTGACGCGGCTGGCCAGCCCCCAGGGTCCGCGCGTATTCGTGGCATCCGGCCCGCAGCCACCGGCGCAGGCACCCGACGGCCGCATGCTGCACCTGCCCTACGCCCAGTTCCTGAACGCCGACGCCAGCCCCAAGCCGGCCAAGGAGATCTGGCGCCTGCTGGAGAAGGCGGGCCTGCCGCGCTACACGGAGATCGTGCTGCTGGGCGACCAGCCGGGCGCCGCGGCCGTCAACTACGTCATCCTCAAGCTGATGGGACTGCCGGACGTCAAGGTCTGGCTGCGCTAGTTGTGTCTAGAGCCTAGAGCAGCACGATGTCGTAATGCTCGGTCTGGTTGGCCGGCTCAGCGGTCAGCGAGATGGGCTTGCCGATGAAGTCCGAGAGCCCGGCCAGATGCTGGCTCTCTTCGTCGAGCAGCATCTCCACCACATTGGCGGCGGCGACGACGCGGAACTCCTTGGGCGAGAACTGCCGCGCCTCGCGCAGGATCTCGCGCATGATGTCGTAGCAGACGCTGCGCGCCGTCTTGATCTGGCCGCGGCCCTCACAGGTGGGGCAGGGTTCGCACAGCATGCGGGCGAGCGACTCGCGCGTGCGCTTACGGGTCATCTCCACCAGGCCCAGCTGGGTGAAGCCGCCCACCGTGACCTTGGTGCGATCCTTGGCGAGCTGCTTCTTGAACTCCGACAGCACCGCGCTGCGGTGCTCGTCGCGCGTCATGTCGATGAAGTCGACGATGATGATGCCGCCCAGATTGCGCAGGCGCAGCTGGCGCGCGATCGCGCCGGCCGCCTCCAGGTTGGTCTTGAAAATGGTGTCGTCGAAATTGCGCGCACCGACGAAGCCGCCGGTGTTGACGTCCACCGTGGTCATGGCCTCGGTCTGGTCGATGATCAGGTAGCCGCCCGACTTCAGGTCCACCCGGCGCGCCAGTGCGCGGTCGATCTCGGCATCGATATTGTGCAGGTCGAAGATCGGCCGCTCGCCGCGGTAATGCTCCAGCTTGGCGGTGGCCGCGGGCATATAGGTCTCGCCAAAGCCGCGCAGCACATCGAACTGCATCTTGGAGTCGATGCGGATCGAGCCGGTGCGCTCGCTCACCAGATCGCGCAGCACGCGCTCCACCAGGCTCAGATCCTGATGCAGCAGGGTGCCGGGCGGTGAGCGGAAGCTGCGCTCCTTGATGGTGGCCCAGGTCTTCTTCAGGTAGGCGATGTCGGCGCCCAACTCCTCATCCGAGGCATCTTCAGCGTTGGTGCGCAGAATGAAGCCGCCACCACCGCCCTCCTCCGGCTTGCCCACCAGCTGCTGCATGCGCTGGCGCAGTTGCTCGCGCAGCTCGGGCGAACCGATCTTCTGCGAGATGCCGATGTGCTCGTCCTGCGGCAGATGCACCAGCATGCGGCCGGCGATGGAGATCTGCGTGGACAGGCGCGCGCCCTTGGTACCGATCGGGTCCTTGATCACTTGCACGGTCAAGGCCTGACCCTCGAACACCAGGCGCTCGATCGGCGTGGGCGGCGTGGCCGCATCGCCATGGTGCGAGCGCGGCGTGGCGCCGTTCACATGCAGATCGGCCACATGCAGAAAGGCGGCGCGCTCCAGCCCGATGTCGATGAAGGCCGACTGCATGCCGGGCAGTACGCGCGCCACCCGGCCCGAGTAGATATTGCCCACCAGGCCGCGCTCCAGCGTGCGTTCGCAATGCAGCTCCTGCACCGCACCGTTTTCCACCACCGCCACGCGCGTCTCCTGCGGAGACCAGTTGATCAGAATGTCTTCCATGGGCTCTTTGTCTAGCAATCAATGCCGGCTTGGCGCAACAGCTGCGCGGTCTCGTAAAGGGGCAGGCCCATGATGCCCGAGTAACTGCCCTCCATGTGCTCGATCCAGCCGGCGATCTGGCTCTGGATCGCATAGGCGCCGGCCTTGCCCATCGGCTCGCCGCTGGCCACATAGGCGCGCAACGCGGCCTCGGGGATGGCGGCGAAGCGCACATGCGAGACGCTCACCAGCTGCGCCTGCCGGCCCGCCCAGCTCAGGCTCACGGCGGTGAGCACACGGTGGGTGTGACCCGACAGCCGGCGCAGGATCTGCAGGGCATCGTCGGCATCCGCTGGCTTGCCCAGGATGGCCGTGCCCAGGGCCACCGTGGTGTCGGAGCACAGCACCGGCAAGGCTCGCAGCCCGCGCCGCGCCAGGCGTGCCTGCGCAGCCGCCAGCTTGTTATGGGTGACGCGCCGCACATAGGCATCGGGCAGCTCGCCGGGCTCCTGCGTCTCCAGCGCCTCGGCATCCTCGTCGGGCCCCGGCAGCAGGGTCTCGTGGGCAATGCCCAGCTGCTCAAGCAGCTGCCGCCGGCGCGGGCTCTGGGAAGCGAGATAGATCAAGGCCATGCGGCCGATGCTAACCCAGGCTCGCCGAGCTATTCGCGATGGTAGGGATGACCTTCCATCACCGACCAGGCGCGATACAGCGCCTCGGCCAGCAGCACGCGCACAAAGGCATGCGGCAGGGTCAGGTCGGACAGGCGCAGCATCTCGTCGGCCTTGTCCTTCAGGTCCGGATGCAGGCCATCGGGGCCGCCGATAAAGATGGCCACATCGCGGCCGTCGCCCTTCCAGCGCTCCAGGCGCTCGGCCAGTTGCTTGGTGGTCTGGCGCTCGCCGCGCTCGTCCAGCACGATGCGGCGCACGCTCTTGGGCAGGGCCGCCTCGAGGCGCTGCGCCTCGGCCGCCATCAGCTGCTCGGCACTCTTGCCACCACGCGGCTCGGCCTTGACGGCCTTGAGTTCCAGCCGCATCTCGGGCGGAAAACGCTTGGCGAAATCCTCGTAGGCCGCGTCAGCCCAGGCGGGCTGACGCTGGCCCACGGCCACCAGCAACAGGCGCATGCCTGCTTAGGCCTTGCTGCGGCTGGCAGGGCGCTTGGCAGCCGCTTTGGCCGCAGGACGGGCCGCCGGGCGCGCGCTGCTCACCTTGGGCGCAGCCTTCTTGGCGGCCGGCTTCCTGCCGTTCACACCGACCTTGATGGTCTTGGTGGCAGGCGCCGTGACCGCCTTCACGCCCACGGTGCGGCTGACGGCCTTCCTCGCAGCGACTTTCTTGGCCGGCGCTTTGGCGGGTGCCTTGGCTGCGGGCTTGGCCGCAGTTTTTGCAGCCGTCTTTGTAGCGGTTTTTGTAGCGGTCTTGGCAGGTGCCTTGACGGCAGCCGTCTTCTTCGCCGCAGGCTTCTTGGCCGCTGCCTTCTTGGCGGGCGCGGCCTCGTCCTCGGAGGCCTTCACCAGCTTGGTCTCGCTGTTGCCCAGCTTGAGCTTGACGGGCTTCTCGCCCCAGATCTCTTCCAGGTGGTAGTACTCACGGATGGCCGGCTGCATCACATGCACGACGGCAGCGCCGCAGTCCACGATGATCCATTCGCCGTTGTCTTCGCCTTCCGTGCGCATCACCTGCAGGCCACGGCCCTTGACCGTCTCCCGCACGCTGGAAGCCAGCGCCTTGGTCTGCCGGTTGCTGGTGC